>Ga0208134_1001549_pt1 | contig 13067 bp, 13 predicted proteins | sample VirMetDEL_Mar_31_FD_184515 | JGI IMG/M metagenome (GOLD analysis project Ga0208134, IMG submission 184515) | Aqueous microbial communities from the Delaware River and Bay under freshwater to marine salinity gradient to study organic matter... | ecosystem: Environmental > Aquatic > Marine >... | reverse complement strand
ATCCCCTCATTTGAATGAAATTACATATTCTCCTTTTGTTACAATAATCCCAATCATCTTTTTCTTCTTTAAACTTAAATAATACATTCTTTGATATATTTTTTTAGCGAGTTCATCGTTGTCAATCGGTTTCATATTATATAAATAGATAAATATATTTTTATATGATTTTAAACGGATAAAAACTAATAAATTATTTCTTGCCCATTCGTGATTTGATAAGGGGTTTCTCAATCAACTCGGCAAAAGCCCGCGGCAGCGGTGTTATTTCTTGCCTTTTCACGCTGTAAATTCATTAAAACAAATAAAAAAATAGACAAAATCAAGTCCTTTCTCGGGCACTGTGTGATTTCTTGTCGACCCCTCTTTTTGCTTTCAACTCGGCGAGTTGTCTCTAAAGTTCTCTTTAAAAAGGAAAAAAGAGTTAAAATTCAGTATCAAATCCCCTTGAGATATTTTGTTACTTTTAGCCCATGATATTGGAAACTCTACTAGTAGAGTATTCTTTATATATATAACTTTATAAAAACAAGGGCAAGAAAACACAATTTCAACATTACAATTAATTGATTGATTTTTTTGTTCTATTACTAGGAAACCCTTGCCGACTTTGATTTTTTTGTTCTATTACTAGGAAACCCTTGCCGACTTTGATTTTTTTGTTTTTATTATATAAGGTTATAATATCAAATGAGTTTTGTGAATCCAATCGCAGGATATCTACCAAATTCTCAGTTTGTGTTAACACAGACGAACGTATCAACTGATAATCTTTCATGTAATAATTTATCAGCGGTGAATGCGTCGATTATCAATTTGACGACAATCAGTTTTACACCGACGAATGTGACAGCGGAAACCATCGTCGCAGAGGTTGGAAATTTTAGTGAGTTGTATACGACTTCTCTACACGCATCAAATATTTCTGTAACGACGATAAACAGCAGCCTTTCAACCACTCGAGATCTGATTGCTACAAGCGGAACTATTAATACATTCTATTCTGGTTTTATCGAAGCCGTAGGTGCTATTATAACCGACATTAAAAGTGATCTAGTAATAGCAGACCACATTCATGTATCAAATATTTCTGTGACGACAATCAATAGCAGTCTCTCGACAACGGTGGATTTAATAGCGACTAGTGGAACTGTTAATACACTTTTTTCAGGCACATTGAATGTCGTGGGACTAGCAGAAGCAAATCAGGTTAATTGTGGAACATTATCCTCAGCATATATCAATAATTTGTCAACTATCACGACAGACCGAGTTTTAGCAAATACTCTAAAAGGAAATATATCTGAGAATCTTATAGCTGGCGTAGGAATTAATTTATCGACTGTTTCAGGAATTACCACCATCACCAATACTGGAATAGTGACAGACCCGCTCACGATAGGAACGATTAACGTAAGCAATTTATCATGCGACCAATTTCACGTATCAAATATATCTTTAGACGGAACGCTTGGTGGGAATACAGCAAATCTCTTATTAGGCAATATTTTAACTGTTAATAGTTCAAGCGTGAATACTGAAAACCTAAGAATAGAGGATTCTGCGAATACAAATTTTACAAACATTGTCAGAGGAAATAACATTACAAATTTTATCGGGACTTATGATTCCACACCAAATGATTATAATTTCTTTACAAAAGTTTTCACCAGTAATCAGCCAATTTTACAACTTTTAGGAGCAGATGATAAAGTCGTCGTAAATAAAAACTTATCAACCCAATCAATAGACTCTACCGCAATTCATTGCACTGGTCAAACACTAACCGCTATTTTATCATCTGATATAATAAACTCCAATTATGAGATGTATATTAATGACCGAAATGGAACAACAGCAAAAACTCAAATACATAGATTAACTGATTCTTATGAGATGTTTAACCCAACAACTGCGGGGCCATATAAGTTTTATACTGGTGTAAATGTAGGAACACCACAACTTGAAATAAACAGCTCTGGAATAAAAGCAGACATATCGCAAAATATTCAAGCAGGGGCTGGGATTTCCCTTTCAACTGTCGGCGGCATTACGACAATCGGTAATACAGGAACAGTCACCGATCCATTAAATTTAAATACACTTAATGCTTCAACCATCAACTCAAGCAATATAAACAATGCTTCGACCATAACAACATTTGATTTAAACGCAACTAATATTGGAGCCAATTTGGTCGCCTCCGCAGATGTAGTAGCATCGACCGCAACAGCAGGAACAACCAACACCAGCACGTTCAATGGATCAACCATTAACAGCAGTCATATATATAATTCCTCAACTATAACGACGGCGGCACTAATCTCTGATACGATTCATGCTTCGGGAATTACGTCATCTCAAACAATTACCGCAAATAATATATCAGCATCTGGTAATATTATCGCATCAACTTTAACCGCTACAACAGGGAATATAGTTAATGTTCATTCTAGTCATATATCATCAGACGATGTTTTAACTTTAACAATCGGAGCAAATAATGGATATATTACAACCGCGAATATATCAACGGGAAATATCACAACTATTCACTCTGTTAATATTAGCAACGAATTCCATATATCATCAAAACATTTACACGGTGATATAAGTAGTAATCTGGCAGCGGCAGCAGGAGTATCTCTCAGCACAACTAACGGCATAACAACTATTTCAAGTGATGCTTTATCAACATCTACACAATACGCTTTTCAAGTCACGAGTAATTTAAACAATAATCAATCGATAGTAACAGGGTCTACTGCAGTCTTTAACGCAATCGAAATATGTGTTCCATCTACATCAGCATATAACACAGCAGGATATTACTATACATGCCCTGTAGCAGGACTATATAAGTTTGGATTGAAAGCCTTTATCAACAGTGATGTGGATAATTTTAGATTGGCGATATTTAAAAATGGCGGATTTCTAATGGCTATGGGCGGAGCAGGGTCTGAAGCCAGTGAAGCATTTGAAACAATAGACCAAATGGCTGCTGGTGATACTGTTTATATTGGTTGTGTCACTGGTCAAGCATTTGTTTATATGGCGCCAAAACATTCATGGTGGTATGGACATTTACTACAACCAGAAAATAATACTGTTTCAGTCACAACAGATTTATCGGTATCAACTTTAATAGCATCTTTGGTAGGAGCGACAGAGGTGGTTTCAACAACAGCAACCGCGGGATTTATGAATACCTCAATATTAAACGCCAGCACAGTTAATGGTGATATTTCAAACAATCTAGATGAAGGTAATAACATAAATCTTGTTACTGTAGCAGGAGTGACAACTATTAACGCACAAATACCTTCTTCTTATACAAACCTAACCGTAACCAATTTATCATCAACCGCAATTACCTCACAAGATATTAATACATCAAACGCATCTATTGATAATGCTATTGTGACATCAATTACCTCAACAGACACCAGTTATTTTACTAACATTTCAATAACGCAGACCTTTGATATGGCGCCTGGTTCAGCATTTAAAATTAGCAACTCAACAGGAAGTGAATTATTTTTTTATAACGACGCAACGCAATTTAATTATGGGACCATTGCTGGAAATACTGGAAATATAAATTTCGGTTCAGGGTATAACGCATCAACAATTCAAATAACAGGACTTAATGAAGTGAATATGGAAAACGTAGCAGGAGTTAATATTTCAAATACATCTATTAATAACGCTAGTATAACCACGGCAGAAATAGTAAATCTTTCTTCACCTCTCGTGGGAGCATCAAGATATTACTCAAGACGGCAAACCACCTCGCAATCACCTGGAGACACAAACCAAAATTATTATTCCAATTACAATCTTTTAGTAGCAGACAACCCGCATGTGACTTGGGCTACTCCAAACAACGCAACAGGCGGAGCAAATACTGGTTTTATAATTCAAACCGCTGGGATATACAGAATAGAATACACATTTAATGGACACTCCGTTTCATATAACAATCGCATTAGTTGGTTTACTCGACTATATAAGAACGGCGTCACATTCGATGCTGACCAATATGTAGTATTTATGTATACTCGAGGAGACCAAACCAGTTTCGCACAATGGGCGACAGGTAACACATTTTGTATTGTGACATTGGCGGTAGGTGATTATATCCATACCAGAACCAATATTGCAAAAAATAGCCCAATCCATAACAACGACTGGTCAGGGGTTGAAGCCGCTTGGGGAGGCACCTGTAGTTTTGAGTATTTGGGAACTTAATATATAAAATTATTTATTTTTATTTAAAAAAAAAATTGAAAAATAAAATATATATATTAAATATAATGGAGAAAATTGAAAATCTAAAAATTAAAGATACCTCAAAAAAAGTTTATGTGGGCATATTTAAAAGAATGACTAAGAACGGATTCAAAGAAAAATTGAAACAATCAAAAACAATGAAATACATTAAAGGCTTTGTTGAAAAATTTGAGAAACCCAGTACAAAATTAGATATTCTTAATGTTATTCTTTTAATTAACGATGATGAAGCCTTAAGGGAAGATATAAAAAAATATAGGAAAACCCTTCAAGTATTAAAAAAAAATCTGAACGTGAAAACGATGAACGAAAAAGGTGAAAATTTGCCGTCGGTAGAACAATTTAAGGAAAAATTAGATTCTTTGTTTGAGGATAAAAAATACAAAGAATATATTGTTAATTATTTGATGTTTCATTACGGCGTAAGAAATCAAGATGTAAATGTAGAAATAAAAAAAAGCAAACCTAAATTAATCATTCAAGACACTAAAAATTATTTAATTTACAAGCCAAAAGAAATAAAATACATTCGATACGATTATAAAACGATGAAGACTTACGGACCACAAACCATAATCATTAAAGACCCTGAGTTTATGACAGCCGTCAAAGAAGTCGGTGAAGGGTTTTTGATGGATGAAACAAAACAATTAGGAAATGAATTAAGGAAGATGTTAATTTTTAAATTATCTGAATCTGATATTTTTAAGATGTTGATTGACGCAGCGTATAAAAACAAAGACACGGAACGCATTAATGAATTAAGCAAAACCCGCGGAACAGACATTAACACAATTAAAGAAAATTATCATGTCAACGCAACGGACGAAGTCATTAAACAAATTTAATTAAATCATATTTTTTTATGTGTATATTGAATAGAATGGAATCATTGAATTCAAGATACGTTTTCACAGATAAAGATAACCTTAAACTAATCGGTGGTAAGTATGTAATAGACCTTGGATTAAATCCGAACCGACCACCTTATGAAATCGTTAGTTTGATTGAAGGTTGTATTATTTTAGACAATGAGGTAAACGGAATAGTATTAAAAAGTGACGTACAAGCAAGTAATTATTACTCGATTGATAATCAAGGTGCGGCACTCGGAATTTTTCATTTTGCGACCAGTCACGGCACGGATCACCGATATGAATTAAGTGATTCTTCTAAAGCGAGATTACAAGTATCTAATGCGCGGTATGTTTCTTTATTGCCTCGCAATATATTAAATGTGGAAATTGATTTCGCCGACATACAAAGCCTTGTTTTATTATTTAAAATTGATTTCCCTGCTGTTGGCGAGATTCAAAAGGATTATGTGAAATCGATTCAAAAAAGTATTTAATTTAATATATGTATTAAGTATGGAGTGGAGCAACGACATAGAAAGCCTGCTTGAGGAGATTCGACAGAATTCAATTAACTTATCAAACTCACATAAAAACTCATATTTTTTTTATAAGAAAACCGCTAAATATTTTAGATTACCAACGATCATTTTGTCGAGTATTAACGGCGTAGCAGCGGTAGGATTAACGGCTTATTTAGATCAACAACATATAAGTGGATTAGTGTGTTTGCTTTCAGTTTTAATTGGAATTATCAACTCAATCGAATTGTTTTTAAAGGTTAACGATAACATGGAGATCGAAAGAGAGATGAGTAAAGAGTTTTACACGCTTTCAATCGATATATATAAGATTCTTCAATTAGAGAGAGGTAATCGGCAAGTATCAGGTCTAAATTATTTAGAAAAAAAGTATAATACATATCAAAAATTATTTGAACAATCAAATTTAATACAGGGTCAATTGAATGATAAATTGGCACAACTGCCCAAAAAAATAAAAAAAAATATATTTATAAAAAAGAAGTTATCTGATTCTTCATCGTCTTCTTCGTCTTCAAATGAATCTCCAAAAATAATTATGAATGAGATAAATAATAGATATGAAGATGAGGAGGCGCAATTGTGATATTACGCCAGCGATTTTGGAAAGTCTTCCATGAGAGAAATTTTAATTATTAGAAATATATAAAATCAAGGGCAATAAAACACACTTTGATTTAATAGATTTAATGATTTTTTTTTTATTTTTATATACATATATAAATGAGTTACACGCTCGACAGTCAAATACCGAGTCAAACATTCTTCTTGAACAGCGAAAACGCAGTTACAAGAAATCCTTTTGTTTTTAATTTTCCATCACAGGTTAGATGTCCTAACAATTTGAGAATGATTTTAAGTTTACAGGAAGTTACTTTACCTTATTCTTTTAATAATGTAACTGAAGCAAATAACCAATTGACTTTTCAAATTTTAACATCAAGCGGTTCTTCTGTTTTGATATACACATTAACTTTTCCGCCAGGTATTTATTCAGCAATTTCTTTTAGGGATTTTATAAATTCACAACAAACCGCTCCAGAAAACGCAATCAAGTGTGTCTATGACGAAAAACAATTTAAATTTTCTTTTGTTTCAACATTTCGTTTTCAAATAATCAATACGGAAACACGCCATACCACTTGTGGCGGTCTAATTGGTGTGAATAAATTAAGCAATAATGTTTATGATTTTCCAGTTGTTTATAATGTGGTTCCTGCTTTCACGGTCTTTATGCCGTCTTCGGTTAATTTTGCGGGAACTCCGTATGTATATGTGAAGATGGAGAATTTGCCACTTAGTAATTTTAATAGTTTTGGTCAGATTAACGATGCTCTTGCTCGCATACCCGTGAATACACCGTATGGTTATAAGATATTCTACAGGCCAAATGAAGTAAATAAGTTTTTAATAGGAAAACAAATCTTTAGTAATTTCACGATTAAATTGGAAGACATTAATAATAATACTCTTTTGTTAAACGGAAATGAATTCCAGATGATTTTAAAGATTGATTATATTTATCCGCTTGAAGAGAAAGTCCATCAATTAATAGGCACTTTATCTTATGACTTTTCAAGGTTAAGGCTTCCAGACAAGGATGAAGAAGATTAATAATTTTTTAAAGTTATTTAAAAATATATATTTAAAATCTATTCTATTTAATATAAAGATGATTCAAAAACTTGGAAGCAAAGCAATGAGACGTTACGCAATCGGCATGAAATCAGGAGTTCATTCGGCATCAAAATTTGGAAGTAAAGCCTCACAAAGTTTATTAGATATAGCACCTGTTGCTGGTCTTGCTCTAGGACCAGAAGCCGCCGCTCCTTTCGAAATAGCTGGGCTTGGTGGTAAAATCGCAAGTAATTTAATAGAGAAGGCAAGCCGATAATAACTTTTTAATTAATTAATAAAAAACTTTAAAAATTTGAAACTTTTTTATTTGTTAATAGTATAAAACAATTATGGCCGATGAAGTATTTTCTGAGTCCCTAGCATACAACGATGTAAAGCGCAGAGCGGTTGCGTCCCGTTCTTTTAGAACCAAACTCCCTTCAAGCAATAGCACGTCCTTTACTCAAAATCAAACGATAGTCATTCGGTTGCCAGGAAATCTTGCTGGTCAGTATTATGATTTTTCTTCTATGTATTTAAAACTAAAAGCAACTGCGACAACCGCCTGTAATCTCGACCGCAATGGCGCTTATAACTTTATTCAACGCCTTCAAATATCTCAAGCAGGATCACAAATTTGTGATATAAACAACTACAACACTTTAGTATGTGCGATGATGGACCATCAAGCATCTCACGGTTGGAAAGCATCCTCGGGTGCGAATCTTTTAGGTCTTCGGGGTGACTCTTTGAGCGGTGTAGCAATCGGCGCAGCGGGTAGCCGAACTTTTTGCCTTCCTATGGTATGTAATCCGCTTGCGAACACCACACCTCATCGCCTTATACCCGCTTTTTCACTCTCTGATATCGAAATAAGATTTACTCTTAACAGCAACGCAAACGCAGTCCAAGCCGCCGTGGCGACCGAACTGTCTTACACGGAGGTTGAAATGGTTTGTATGATGACTGAATTAAGTCCTGGCGCTCAAGCGATGGTTGACCAAAATACCGGAGGTGTATATTCTATTCTTGCTAACTCCTTCATGAACTCCACCGCAACTCGGGTCGGAGAAAACAGCATTACCGCCAGTTTAGGGTTTTCGGTCAGTTCTCTAGAACGGATTCTAGTTATTAATCGTTTAAACTTATCCCTTAATGTTCAAGCAAGATATGAACAATCACGGGCTCGCTCTGGTTTGACTCAATACTCTTTTTTAATCAATAGTGAAATATATCCTCAAAGGCCAGTTGAAGTTGATGATCACGGGGCAGAAGCTTGGGCTGAGCTATTAATCAGTGACCACAGTTTAGTCGACTTCCAAAAAGCAAGCGTAATTAATGCTGGGTTCACGCCTGTAGGAACTGTCTTTGTTGGAACAAGTGATTTAACTGGCAACGCCCCAAATATAGCAAAAGCAGAACCTTATGTAGCAGGAAAACCCACGGGGTTGTCTCCTGGGGCGGCCGCGGCGTTTGACGCTGCGGGTGCTCCTGCTACCGCATCTAGTATTGGAACTTTCATGATAGGGTGTGACTTTGAGAGCATGGTGGCAAACGGAAAATCGCACCGCATCTACTCAGGTGTATCAACTCTTGCTTCCAACGTTCAATTTAGAGGAACTTATAGTGGGGCAGATGCGGCAGACGCTTCTTCATTAGACTTCTTCGCAATCTACACCATCCGCATGACGCTCAACACCAGAGGACTTGGTATTTATGAAGTCAGTGTATAAATATAAAATAATTATCTAATGATAATAGATATGCCAACATCAAACGATTTAGCAAAACTTACCCAGTTACATTATCTTGTTGATAAGCACGGAAAAAAGAAAGCAACAACAAAAATAAATAAAAAATTAGAGGGAACTGGTTATGAAGTTACAAAATTAAAACGAGGTGTCGCATCTTTTAAGCATGATGATGGACACAATGTAATAAGCGTTAAGGGAACTGATATTTCACAAAAGAAAGATATACTTAGTGATATAAAACTTGGTTTAGGGATTTCAAATTCAGATAAACAATTTAAACATCGACGCAATGAAATAAAAGATATAATTAAAGAAACGGATGGTGACAATTACTTAACGGGTCATAGTCTTGGCGGTTCAATAGCAACTTCGGCGATGGTAAAATCGAAATCAATAAGAGATAATGTTAAGGAAGCACATCTATTTAATACTGGTTATACAAAAGCATTCCACGATGAATTATCAACGGGATTAAAAAAAACTGATAAAAAAGAATTAAAAGATAAGGTGATTCATCACAGAACCCATGGAGATGTAATTTCAAACGCACTCAAGGACCACCATATTGGAGAAGTAAAAACATATAAACAAGTATCATCCACAAACCCTTTAGCAAATCATTCTCTTGATTCAATCATCGATTAATAAAGTATTTTTTTATTTTTAAAAATAAATTAAAAATAAAAACATATTATATATATATAATGAATTGCGTTTTAAAAGATGTATACGTAATTACGCTTGACCCAATATTTAATGAGAACGCTATTTGTTTTGCTAATAAAATGGGTTTCAAAATTATTAATGATTTCCAGCCGAAACCCAAAGAATTATATGTTGTATTTGGAGCACATGTAAAATCACCTGAATTATTACAGATTCAAAAAAATTTAAATTATTCTTTTGGTTATATTATTTTAAATAGTGAATCTCAAAAATCAAATGTTATTTCAAATAAATATTATCTGGAATTAATGAGAAAGAATGTTGTATTTAATTATTCGCACGGCGTCGCGGAGTATCTAAAGGAACTTGACATTAAAACATATTCTTATTTCTTTTTCGAGTTTATGAAAGAAGAACCAGATGATAGAGAATATGATTATTTGTTTATAGGTAGTCACACAAAATTCCGTGAAGAGCAAATCGCTTGTCTTAAAGAAGCGTTTCCTTATAAGAAATTCTATATTGATTTTAATCAATCTCATCGAAGCCCTAAATCTATGAAAGATATATTAAAGAAATCAACTTGGGTTTTAAATATTCCGTATTATCAAGATGATCAAAATTTGGAAAGCCACAGAATCAACAACGCTTTATCGGTGGGTTGTCAAGTTGTCTCTTTCAATTCTGGCGATAAAGATACAGATGATTTTTATAATGATTATATTTATTTTGCTGGTGATTTGGTTGAATTTTTTAAATCGCATGAAGTAAAAGAAAAAAAAGATTATCAACATCTAATTAACGGATTATCTGGTAAGTGGTTGGTTCATAATGGTTGGATAATAAAAAAAATAAAAGAACAAAATCAATAATGTGTTTTCTTGCCCTGTATTTTATATATTTCTAATAATTAAAAAAACTCTCATGGAAGAATACCTCAATTCGGTGGCGAAAAAGCACATAATAATTTCCAGAAGTCTTTTTTAAAATATTTAAACATTCTGTAATCCGTTTGAAATGATCCCCACTTGGTTGCCTTGATAATTGTTTTAAACTCGTCTGTGTTAATTGCTTTTAATATCATATCCCCTTCTTCCTTGCTTGAAATTGGTATGCCGAATGATATTTGTGACATTCCATATTTGCCTTCCCAATCATTTTGTTCTGGATAATAATATTGTTTTTGATTAAAATTTAATATTACTTTTGGAACACCAAAGTGTCCTTTTGTATTGTCATTCGACCACAATAAAGGTAGAATTCCAGTTTTATTTATTGAATGAATAACAGGATATTTATAATCATCTGTTTTTTCTCTTGATGTTTTTTTAATTTTAAGTTTTTGGTCACTACTGTGCGTTGACCCGTGTAATACATCAATCCGTTCATCGGTCAATAATGGAAAAATTAAATCATACGCATAACTTGGTAGAAAATGTAATGTGTCTAATCTAATTTGATGTTTTTCACCCATTTCATCTATTATAGTCGTTTTTCCAAAAACAGGTTTATTTTGAACTAAATAAACATCAAATCTGCTTCCAACATTAAAATGCTTTTTGCCTCCAGACATTCCATATATATGTAAAAAAAGTATTTGTTTTTGTGTTAATAAATCCCAGACTTTATGATATCCAGGTCCAAGTCCTCTCCATTGTGCTGGATTGATAAAGGTTAAATATCCATTTGGTTTTAATACATCAAATGACCTAAAAATAAACGCATCCCACAATGAATTTTTTGCTCTACTACCAATCTGTTTTTCTTTTTTCTCTTTATTAAAAGGTGGGTTTCCAATAATAATATCAAACTTTTTTGGAAATACATCTAACCAATCCTCTTCTAAAAACGACCCGCAGAAAATATTAGCATCGTCGCCGAAGATTTTGCGTGTTACATCTACATTCACTTGATTTAACTCAACCATAAAAATCATATTCTTAATGATGTGATTGCTTCTTTTTTTATCGTTGGGTTGCCAATATTTTAAACCGTTCATTAATAGGGAGTATACAATCATTGGAAAATTACCTATACCATTCGCTGGGTCTAACCACGTCAGACCTGGATTGCTCCAAACCTCAACTGGCAATTGATTTAACATTTCTTCAATTAATAAAAGCGGAGTGAACACCTCGCCGTGTTGATTTTTTTCTTTTGTTTTAATTGGTAAATATTTTTCAATCGTAGCGTGTATATCTCTCAAAGGCATGTCGTAAATCATTATATATAATATAACAATAAAAAAAATAAAAAAAAATCAATTAATACTGAATGTTTATTGTGTGTTTTCTTGCCCTGTATTTTATATATTTATAATAATTAAAAAAACTCTAATGGAAGAGTTTGTCAAATCAAGGGCCAAATTTATCATTCTTCATCGTCGGGTTTAAACATCCTTAACATATGTTTATTTGATTCAACGTGTCTTGACACAGATGTCAATCGTACTTCACAGCCACAAACACATATAACCTTCTGAGAAAAATAGGCTGTTCTTTTTTTCTTGTTCTTTTGATAATACTCTCTTCTGTATTTTTTGATATCGGCGGTTTTGTTTTCTACTTCGTCCATATTTTATTAAAAAAAATAAAAATCAAAATCAATTTTTTTAATAAAATAAAAAAGAATTAAACAACTAAACAAACAAAACCCTAACAGCAATCCCCGCAATAAATTACATCGTCGATGATGAGACACTCGTCGTGTTCACGTGAGTCCCGCTTGATTGACTTGTAACAACACGCACAATCAATTCGAGTCCATACAATTTCTTCTTCTTCTTCTTCTTCATCTTTATCAACCCACATCTTCTCGATTGCTTCCATCCGCGAAACGTGTTTCTTTGATGTGCGATGACGATAGATCCCCGACCGTGTTACCTCGCTTCCACACTCACACTCGAGTAAATTGCTCTGATATGCGAGAATCTTTTTCTGGTTTTTTTTATAATACGAGCGACGCTCGACGTTCTTCTTGTCGCTCTTCAGCGTCTGATCGATTTGCTTAACTTCTTCCATGTTGCTTGTTTGAATCTATGCTTAACCTTTAAACCACAACAATTATAATTTAGTTTCAATTTTTTTTTTAAAATTATTAAAGAACGAATCAGCATAAAATTTCCAAAAAATTTGACTGAACCGAAATGAGTTTTTCAAATCAATTTTTTTATTAAAATAATAATAAAAATAAAAATTAATTAATTAAATACTGAATGTTGTCTGTGTGTTTTCTTGCCCTGTATTTTATATATTTCTATAATTAAAAAATATTCTCTAGAGATATATCAAAAATCGCTGGCGTAAAAAGACAAATCCGCCGTCGGCATTTTAGACCAATCA
>Ga0208134_1001543_pt1 | contig 13123 bp, 11 predicted proteins | sample VirMetDEL_Mar_31_FD_184515 | JGI IMG/M metagenome (GOLD analysis project Ga0208134, IMG submission 184515) | Aqueous microbial communities from the Delaware River and Bay under freshwater to marine salinity gradient to study organic matter... | ecosystem: Environmental > Aquatic > Marine >... | reverse complement strand
CCCAAGAATGTTGCACGTTGTTGTGCAGCAAGCATAGCACGTTGCTGACGGTTAGACAGGTTCTGCCCTTCAAACTGTGCCTGTACCTGTGCATCCATCTGAGCGATAGGAAGTGCAGCCTCCATTGTAGCTTGAATGACAGCCTGACCAGCCATGCTAGACGCACCCAAGCCACGAGCAGAGAGTGTAGCCATAGCATTGCGCATAGAGCCAGCAGCCCATGCAGGTGTTTCACCACCCTCAAACTGTTGCATCAAGCCTTCTAGCTGTCCTGCTACAGTAGCTTGCTTAGATGGTGTAGCAGTAGCAGCTTGGATCTGCTCATTGAAGAGTGCAGCTTTCTCTGCATCAGCTACACCAGAGATAAGCTCACCAGCTTGGATCTCACGTGCTGCAGGAGAGTTAACCATAGTGGCTGTACCCTGAGCAGCTTCCATGCCAGTTACCGATGTAGTGAGCTGTTGTGCAGCCTGTACCTGTGCTTCTGGTGCTACTTGACCCTGTGCTGCAGTTAAGTCAGCAGTCTCAGCCTGTATTTGTTGGTAAGCAGGTGTGAAGTCTGCTTGACTAGCAGCAGTCATCATAGGCATCTGTGCTTGCTGTACAGTACCTACTTGCATTGCTTCAGCCATAGGAGCTACAGCTGTAGTTTGGCCTGCAGTAGGCGCAATAAAGTCTGCAGCCTCTGGTGTGATCTGAGCTACAGGTGCTTGGATGGGCTGCATGGTTTGTGATACAGCAGAGCGTTGCATTGCATCTAACTGTTCTTTGGTTAAGCCACCCTCATCAAAACCTCTACGAACACTGCCACCCTGAGACATAGCTACACCAATAGCGTTAAACTTAGCTCTCATGTTAGGACTAGCACTAGCAAAAGCATTAAGGTCTGCGTTAGTCTTAGGACCATTGTAACCATTCATACTAGCAATACGAAACTTAGCTTCAAGCATAGGATCTTTAGGCATACCTCCCTCAGCATAACCCTTAATGACACCGCCCTGTGCTTGACCCTGTACAGGGGTGTAGCCCGGAGGTACATACGTAAGAGGATTACCTGAAGCGTCTACTGTTACCGTCAGCTGTTGTCCAAACTGGTTAGCGTAAGTACGTTGACCACCAAAGCCTTTCTGTGATTGTGAGGTAAGGTTTGCTGTAGTAGTACCTGTGTAGTTAGGACGAACCTGTACAGATGTAGGTAATGCACTTGTACCAGCAGTCTGAAGAGGTGCTGCCATACTACCTGTCACAGGAGCTTGAGGGTATACACCAGTACCTGTAACGCCTGTAGTGACAGGTTGCCCTGTTATGGTTGTAGGAGTAGGGGTGTAGGGGGTTTGCGTTACGGGTACTGCTGCAGGTGTTACTACGGGTACTGCTGCAGCTGCTTGAGGTGCTTCTTGATAGCCTGCACCAGGAACTGCTACATTAGTTGTGCCAGGAGTTACAGCTTGTGGTGCTTGAATAGTTTGTTCTACTACCCCTAAAGCTGCGTCTTCTTCTTCTGCCGACTTAGGTTTCAAAGTTGATTCTGATAGACCTGTAATAAATGAAGACGCATCAAAGTCGTACTGTTCACTGAATCTTTTAAAAGGGGCTATAAAGGCCTCTCCCATAGATGTCAACTCATCTAGCTTTACTTGCCTTTCTTGCGTCTGAGTAACTAATCTCTTGGAACGAGTAAGGTCTTCTTGAGCTTGTGCTCTTTCTTTAGGGGTTGAAGCGGGGTCAGCTATAATACCTTGGTAAACTGTCTGCGCTTCGTTTGCCGTCTGTATGGTCTGATTGTATGATGTAGTAACACCGTTTACCCAACTGCTGTCACTTACACCGTATGTACTAAGGTTGTGACTTATCTGGGTAGGGCCTGTACCTGCACCCCTTAAAACTGTACCATTACCTCCTACGAGCATAAGAGAGCCATTTACGTCTTTAACTGTAACGCCTCCATGCATGGCATTAGTGGCTGCTCTTGTACGGGCAATAATCTCTGCGCCTGATGTAGCACCAGAAAGGATAGCATTCCAATTACGGGTATCGGTATTAGACCCTACCGAACCGTATAAAAGGTCGGATGCAGTAGAGAAATCCACACCTGTGGCATCCATCAACTCTTTAAGGTCGGGTTTAGCACTCACACCGGGAGTATTAGTGGCGAAGGACTGTCCCTGCAGCGCAGCTAAAGACTCATTAGCTGGACCCGTACTACCATTAGTGACGGAATCAGGAACGTTTGTTGCTGACTTTGTTTGCCATTTGCCGTCCTCAACGTAAGACATAAGGCCAGTCGCTGGGCTATAGACGCCACCTTTATCAATCGCTTCCGCATAATCCATGTTATTCTACCTTTACTTATCCATTGTCATGTATACTGCGCCTGCGATAAACGTCAGTACGGCGACAGTGGTTACTTTTATTGCTGTTGTCCAGATAGACCTACGTGTATCACGCCAAGCTTCTAACAAGCTACGCATCTCTGTAATGTCTTTGTGTGCATCATTATCAAGTAAGCCGATAGAGCGCAGGGCTTCTTTAGCACCACGTCTAGCTGCACGATCAAGCATTTCTTCTAACTCATCATGTGAGATCTTTACTTCACTCATAGTTTAACTCATTTTAGCTGGAATGTCAAGGATTACTATGGCTTAGTAGGCCAGTCAGCCTCAGATAAGTTAGGCCAGTTAGCATGAGTTGTAATGTCACGTAGAGCCTGACGGTAGGTAGCCCATGCTGTAGTATCTACAGGTGCATCAGCTACTTGTGTCCAGTCTGATTGAGCCAAGAGACCGTCACGGTTTGCACGGTTAGACGCAGCAATGCCATCATCATACTCCTGAACTTCCTCAGCAGTCTTGCTTGATGTTGTCCATCCGATTGTCCAGTTGCCACTCACCAGTGTTGGTTGCGCCTCTTGCTCAACCTTCTGAGTGCGATGATCAATGTCGGGCCGATCTGTGAATGTCACAGGGTAAACGCCGTAGCTCGACAAGATTTCATCAGGAACTTGCTTAGGGAAAGATGTGTTAGAGTTATCACGGCGTAGTTGCCCTACTGAATAGGGGTATGTATCTACATTACCGTTTGTTACTTTTACAAGCATTTTGATTTCCTTATATTAAGTTGTTACGTCCCAGACGTAGGTTGTTGGGTCTGTCTCAGTCCCGAAACTTGTGCCGCCGTCTGTAAGTGTACCAGTAGTATTAGCAGGCCGGCTTGTAGTTATCATAGGCAGTGTGTTTGTTGCTTGAGTCCAGGTGAATTGGTTATAAAGAGGATGTGCAGCGTCTAATGTGTCATAATCAAGGATAGAAAAATCATCAAGAGTTCCACCTACACCCAAGTCATCAACTGGCAGTTTAATAATAAAAGGTGTGCCATCCTGTGTTCCACTAAGGTAAATAAATTCATCATCTACAGCAGTATCGTGAATAGTAGATTGTGAATTGGTTGGATTTTGTCTTTCCAGTATATAATGATAGTTTAAACTTCCATTTATTAGGTTCACAGACATCACATGAATATGATCATAGTACACGGATGAGTCTAGAGTACTTATATTATACGCAATGTACAAAGTATCGTCTTTTACCACTGTATAATTGTGATTGGGTTGAGTTCCACCGCTTTGTATTGGTCCATTTTTTCCAGGGAACCCATACTGATACCCTACAGTGTTGGTTAAGGGGTCCATCGAAAGCAAGCATAGCCCGGTTATGGAGCTACCCCCAAAGATTGGAGTTGCGCTATCTTGGCAATTAGCAAATAAAAGAAACTTACCATCATACCAATTTACATCCACTATTCTAGTTGGTCTTCGGTAATCTTCTGAAGTTTGAATTTTATAAGTGGTTCCACTGTGACTTGTAAGAAACCTAACAATGTAGCGCATAGCAAGGCCGTCATTTAAGTTTAATCTTAGCCCAATTGCACTTGATTGATCTGCATTTACACTACCGAATGGCGAGGTCGTTGAAGGGGAAAACCCGTGAACTGAAAAAACGACTATTTGAGAACCTTGTCCAGTTTCTCTATGACGCCAAGTACTTGAAACTGACCCAGAGCCGACATCAAGGGATACAAGATCACTTGCTCTAAACCTAAGCTGCGACATGCCAGGAGCACTAGAAACATTACCTACACTCCTGTAGCTAGTTCCAAACAAATATAGATCACCTGTTGAGGTATCTTCGTCTAATGAACTAGGGGCTATTTGATGTGAACTATCATAAACAAGGCGATTTTTTTGTAGGACACCAGAGGTGTTGTATACCCTTATATTACTACTGTTGTGTTGAGGATAACCTGAATTGGTATAACGACCATCAATTGCAACATTACCGTCCGATAAAAGTATAAGGTTGGTTGGAAAGTAGTTGGTAGAAGCTAAAGAATTGGCTATTTCTACATCCCATTGTAAGTCACCGTCACTATTAAATTTTGTAAGAACTGCTGTATCTGGGGACGGTGTAGAATTATAACAAACAGAGTATATGTTTCCGTCAGTATCAACAGCACTTTTAATAGTGTTGGAGTTGAAGGATGTAGTCTTTACAATAAAACCACCACCACCAGCATTACCAGCCGCAGCCTGCAGCATTTTCTTTTTAGTCGCCATGTCTATAGCTCCTTATGCTGGCGTTGCGATTGCTTGACCTGCCGTGAAGCCGTACCAAGTTGTGCCACCGTCACGGGTGGAGAATACGAATACATCCACAGCAGAAGCATCAGCAGTCAGCGTTGGCGCTGTAGCTGCAGGGAAGTCAACGCTTGCAGGCCATGTAACTGTGTAGCCAGAAGCACCTGCATCTTGGATAATCTCAATCGACATGGTGTAAGCTATGCCACTTGCTGGTGGGTTGTTAAAGCCTAGAGTGGTACTCTCTGTAAGCACATGGCTGAACGTGTTACCTGCCTCACAGTCAATCACACTTGCACCACCTGTAGATGTAATAGCAGCATAGGTTTCATTGTAGCTGTCAACTACAAGTTCACCTGTGATGTTGATGTCACCAGTATAAGTAGGAGTTACCTTAGCATCTAGTTGAGTTTGTATTGCTGAGGTAACACCATCAACGTAGTTTAACTCTACAGCAGTAGCGGTTACATCTGATAAAATATTAGTAGGAATCCACTTAGTCGCAGTACCGTCATATGTCCACGTTTTACCCCCGTAGGAGTATGTATCACCGTTGGTAGGTGAGCCTGGAAAGTTAATAGCCATTATTGAATACCCTTAGTTTGTTGACACGTTGCCATCACTGCTTGCTAAATCCACTAGCGTACTAGGGAATGCACGTCCTTCACCCCAAACGATACGCACCGCACCACCACCGCCTCTTTTTCCTGCGGGGTTTGCGGCTGCACCGCCACCATATGTACCACCGTTAGCACTTGCACCACCATTAGTACCGCCTGAACCGCCAGCACTTGCTGTTGTTCCGCTTGGACCTTCACCGTAAATACCTACACCGCCGCCTGAGTTGTATGCCCATGTACCACTTGCGCCACCACCACCTGAACCTGCTGAATGGTTTGCACCAGCATACGCATAGTTACCGCCATTGCCAGAATATCCACCAGCACCTGTGCCTGTGTAACCACCTCCATTACCTAGGTGCCTACCACCATCACCCCCGCCATCGGTGTCACCAGAGCGAGTAGCGGCTGTAGTTGTTCCGTTGCCTATTCTTGCTGGCCCACCATTAGCAGTTGTATGGTTAGCACCACCAACGTCACGGAAATAGCTGGACTCCCCAGCGTTACCACCTTGACCGCCACCACGGCTTGTACCACCTAGACCAGCCCTGACTTCGTAAGAGGCTCCAGGCGTAACCGCTCTATTGTTTTTATACCCTAGAGCACCGCCTGTTGTACCGCCGCCAGCACCAACAACAACAATAGATACGCTGGTCACTCCAGCAGGGGCAACCCAAGTGTACGTACCGGGTGCAGTATAGGAATGTTCGCCTACAGGTACGATGCTTGAGATAGCGTCATGTACTTCTTCAAGTTTCCAGATACCAGAGTTATTCTTAGCACCAGTAGTGGAAGTTGAATCTGCATCAGTGTCAAGGTAGCTTCTAGTAGGCTCAAGGAGAGTACTACGCATAGTACCACCATTCTTCCTACGCCATCTTCTAACTAGCCTAGCATAAAAGCTGTAATTACGATAAGACATTTATGCTATCCTTAGCTGATAACCTCATAAGAACATACCGCCTCTAAGTCACCTGCAGCAGAAGCTGTACAACGAATAGAGTCACCCTCTTCTAGGTATACAGACGTGTCTTTAGAAAGTACTACTAAAGTAGAGTCTGCAGGTACACTTACAGTAGAAGCTAACCTGTAGGCTACAGAACCTCTAAATAGGTCTACTGTAACATCTGCTGCGCTTGTACCGTCTACGTTAGCTACAATAATTGAGTTAATCTTGTATACTTGACCAGAAGCTGCAGAGTTAGTAGTAATAGCTGTAGCGGATGTACCTACTATTTGTACGTCTGTCTTAGCTGTAATAGTAGTTGTGTTAACGATGTTTGGTGCTGTCATTTCTTAATTCCCTTTTATCCGAAGATCATAGCTAATGCTATAGTTTTACCTGCTGAGATACTAGTGCCGTCTGCGCCATCCGTACCGTCTACACCCGCAGGTCCACGAGGGCCAGACACAACAATCCACTGCAACGTGTCTCCATCGTTTAAGTAGATAGCCAAGCTTCCGTCTTCAGTACTAAGCCAAAGATCACCTGCACTAGGTGAGACAGGAGCGGTAGCAGAAGTCGTAACAATATTAATACCACTTACTTCTGCTGCAGTAATAACGCCATCATTAAGTATACCTGCTGCGGCTACTGTATCGGCTAGTGTACGTGCTATAGACATTAGTATAATCCTTTTATGTCGTCATTTCTATAAGCTCTTCAGTCAGCCCAGCGGGTGCATCAGTTAGAACAGCGGCAGCATCAGTTAGAACAGCGGCAGCATCAGTTAGCCCAGCAGCGGCATCTGGCAACCCAGCAGCAGCATCAGTCAGCACAGCTTCGGCGTATGTAAATACTCCATACGTCCCTTCAAGGGAGCCATCACTGGGGAGTTTAGCTATTAGGATGTCATTGCCTCCAGCACCGTCTGCATCTGTTCGACCTACAACAATGATGTTATTTGAGGAGTCTATGGCTACATCCTCCCCCACTTCTTGACCAGTACTACCAAGAGTCCTATCCCACTGTAAGACACCAGAAGAGTTGTATTGAGCTATTAGGAAGTCATTGCTACCAGCACCGTCTGAATCAGTCCTACCTGCAATGACAATGTTATCGGAGGAGTCTATGGCTACGCCATAGCCTATTTCATAGCCAGTACCTCCAAGAACCCTATCCCACTGTAAAACACCAGAAGAGTTGTACTTAGCTATGAAGGCGTCATTGCTACCAGCACCCGCCGCTGGAGTAGTGCCTACAATGATAATGTTATCGGAGGAGTCCACAGCTACATCATAACCTATTTCATTGTGACTAGCATTGATGCCATAAACCCTATCCCACTGTAAAACACCAGAAGAGTTGTACTTAGCGACTAGAACGTCATAAAAATTGCCGTCTGAATTAGATTGGCCTACAACAATGATGTTGTCTGAGGAGTCTATGGCTACGTCATTCGCAATGTCAGTGCCAGTACCGCCCAGAGTTTTATCCCACTGTAGAACACCCGAGGGGTTGTACTTAGCGATTAGGAAGTCTGCACCTCCAGCACCATCTGAACTACATCGCCCTGCAATAATAATGTTATCAGAGGAGTCTATGGTTACGCCATTCGCATAATCGCTGGAAGTACCCCCAAGAGTCCTATCCCACTGTAAAACGCCAGAAGAGTTGTACTTAGCAATTAGAACATCGGCGCTACCAGCACCGTCTGAATCAGTCTGACCTGCAACGATGATGTTATCTGAAGAGTCCGTGGCTACGCTATAGGCTAATTCAGTTGCAGTACCTCCCAGAGTCCTATCCCATTGTAAGATACCAGAAGAATCGTACTTAGCTATTAAAACGTCAATGCCTCCAGCACCAGCCGTATCGGTATAGCCTACAACGATGATGTTATCTGAAGAGTCTGTGACTACGCCATTCGCAATCTCAGTACCAGTACCTCCCAATAAGCTAATCCAGTAGCTGTCACCACCAGCGTTACCAGCAGCGGCTAAGTTCATTAAGCGTGAAATATTACTCATACAAGATTACCCCGCCGCATCAATAGCAAGCGCACCGTACCAAGTTGTGCCACCGTCTGTTGTCGTGAACACAAGCACATCAGTCTCACCACTTGCAGGTGCATCAGGGGCAGTAGCAGCAGCAAAGTCTACAGAAGCTGGGTAGGTTATTGTGTGAGTACCACCAGCAGTAAGACGAAGCATAAAGCCGTAAGCTGTGCCGCTTGCAGGTGGATTGCTAAAGGTGAACGTAGTGTTCTGATCTGTCGTAAGAGCAAACACGTTGCCCGTCTCACAGTCTACATCTACGGTAGCAGCAGCAGTGAGAGTTACGAAAGTCTCATTGTAGCTGTCAGCTATAAGCTCACCAGTAATGTCTGTGTCGCCAGTAATATCCAGACTACCAGTAATGTCTACGTTACCCGTGTAAGTAGGTGTCATCTTAGCATCAAGCTGCGTCTGGATAGCAGAAGTAACACCGTCCAAGTAGCCTACTTCTGTAGCGTCTACTGCGGCAGGCCATGCAGGCAAGTTAGCGTCATAGGTTTGAACAGTGACACCTATATCAGCATCTTTAAGGATAGTTGCATCAATAGGCTCATATCGTGCATCAGCCTGTGCCTTAGTGTATGTATCAGCTACAGCGAATGTACCATACGCTACGATGTCTACAATATCACCTGCAGTAGCACCTGTAGTCAGTACTACAGAAGTCCCACTCGTAGCTGTAAAGTCTGTAGTATTTGCTAGTTTAACACCGTTAAGGAAGACATCAACAAAACCTGTGTCGTAGGTAGCAGTAAAGGTAGTCTGACCTGAAGTGGCTGTGTAGACACTGCGCTCAGATGTACCATTAACAGATGAACCAGCAGCTTGCCAACCTGACCCACCATAAACATATAGAATATCTGTAGTAGTATTGAAGTATAAAGCACCTAACACGAGTGCATCGCCATCATTGTCTAAGGCAGGAGCAGAAGACTTTGGCCCTAAGTACCTGTCATCAAAGTCATCGTAAGAACTTGCAGCAGCAGTTGCATAACCTGAAGCGGCACTAGCGGAGTTAGCTGCATTAGTCTCGCTTGTCGCTGCGTTAGCTTCACTTGTGGCGGCGTTAGCTGCAGAGGTAGCAGCATCGGTAAGTGAGCCAGTAATAGTATCTACGTATGTCTTAGTTACAGCATCGTTTGCATCTGTAGGTGCAGCCAAGCCCGTTACTTTGTTGGAACCCATTGCTAGGTTACCTGACATAGTATCGCCAGACTTAGTAACCTGCAAACCATCCTGTGTATCTACATAAGTTTTAGTTGCTGCATCTTGACCTGAAGTAGGGTCACCCAGTCCTGTGATCTTAGATGTACCCATAGCAATGGCACCCGACATAGTACCGCCAGTTAAGTTTAACTTTAAGGCATCTTGGGTATCTACATAACCTTTACGAGTAAGTGTATCTGCAGTAACTGGCGTTGTAGTGGAGGTAACAAGGTTAGCCCCCATAGTGATGTTACCAGTCATTGTACCACCTGCTAGTGGTAGCTTAGTGGCAATACTGTTTGTAATAGTAGTAGAGAAACTAGCATCATCACCAAGAGCAGCAGCAAGCTCATTTAGTGTATCAAGCGCACCTGGTGCAGAGTCAATGACGTTAGCTATGCCCGTATCTACATAAGACTTTGTAGCGGCGTCTGAAGCTGCAGTAGGTGTACCTAAGCCAGTAACTGTGTTACCGCCCATAGTAATATCACCTGACATAGTACCACCAGCAAGGTTGAGCTTGAGTGCATCCGCTGTGTCTGTGTAAGCTTTAGTAGCTGCGTCTTGTGCATTTGTAGGGTCTGTCAGGTTAGTGATTGTTGCAGTAGTGCCTGCATTCATATTCAACGTACCGTCAATGGTAACGTTATTAAAGGTAGAAGAACCTGTAGAAGTTACGTTACCACTTAGATCACCTGTAACATTACCCGCTACATTGCCCGTCACATTGCCTGTAAGGTTACCTAATACGTTACCCGTTACATCGCCTGTAAAACCACCAGTAGCTGATACAGTAGTAAAGGCTCCTGTGGCTGGAGTGGTATTACCAATAGTCGTAGCGTCAATAACACCACCATCAATGTTTACTGTAGCAAGAGCAGCCTGACCTGTAGTCACAACAGTAGAAAGAGAAGTTGCACCCGTGACGTTAAGAGTACCTGCAATAGTGGCATTTTCATGTACTGCTACTGTGTCAATATAACCAATGCCATCAATGTACAAGTTTTTAAACTCAGCACCTGTAGCACCAAGGTCAACGTCATCATCTGTTACAGGAACAATAGCACCGTCTTGAATACGTACTTGCTCTACTGCTGCACCACCTACCTCTGAGAAGATACCTACCCTGTTATTAATAGTATCTACGACTACTTTGTTCTTACCATCAAGATCGGCAATGAGTGGTACGTAAGTACCTTCAGCAGAAGTGCCATCGTGTTTGTGACCCGTGCTGTTGTTGAAAGCATCACGGATAGCGTTAAACTCTGCGTTTACTGGTGCAGCTTTGATAACCGCATTTGCGATAATGTCAGCTACGGACTGTCTGGTATATCCCGCCATTTAGAGTCTATCTCCCACCCCGAAAGTAATCACTATGCCTTGAATGCTGTGTGATGCGTTTGTATCGTTTGTTACGTATTTAAGTGATGCCGACTTACCTGAGCCTGAAACGTTAGTACGCTGTACTGGTGCAGGGTTGCCATCAAAGATTGCTGTACTGTCATACAAGGCTTCGTTATAGTAAGCTGCAGCACCTTGTGTTGTTAATGTAAAGTTAGTTGGGCTTAGTGTATCTACATCTTCGTAGTCGTACAAGGCAGACATAACGATCTCATTGTCACCCTCAGAACGCAAGTAAGTAGCTACAGTATAGAATACTTTACGCTGTTCTGGGTCTTGCATGTGAAAGAAGGGTGTCTGAAATACACTAAAGATGTCCTCACCATCAAAGCTATTGCCTTGCTCTTGGCGGTGTACCTTACCGTTGCTATCGCCATGTATAACAAACTCATTCTGACCAATATAACCAGAGGTAGCACACGTAGTGAATACACCAAGCATCTGACCATACTCAAACTGCAAGCCGTTAGGTGTCTGCCTAAAGCCACCGATAATACCTTGACCATCTGCAGCACCAAGGAAGTATCTAAACTGTGTCTTCTGTCTAATAACTACAGCGTCTAGCTTATCTAAGTCTACATCAAATACAACGTCAGTAAAGATAGACTGAATGTCTTTAGATACTGTCTCAAGGTTAACGTCACCAATCTTATCAGTACCACCAACAGGACGTAAGCCATCTTGAGAGAGGAACAGCAAGTCCCCACCAATCTCAACTACACTATCTGTAGCAAGGCAACCCAAGTCATCCGTAACTTCCTGTACTACAAAGTCTGAGATGTTGTTGCCTACAAGCTTACGGATATTGTTAGTACCAAAGATGTACAACGCATCACGGAAAGACTTGATAGCTACAATAGGGAAGCCTACGTTGATAACACCTGCACCGTCAGCAGGGTCATAGTTATACTCATCATAAGGAGCAGAGAACCAGATGTTAGTACGTTCTGTTGCGTCAGAGGCAAGGAACATGTGATTCTTAAATACGTGAGCTACTTTAGGTGCGCTGGGCGCATTAGCGTCAGTAATCTGTGTGTAGGTTGTACCTGTGTAGACTGCAGCAGGGTTAACGCCATCCGTGATGATTACTTCGTCATAACCCCAGTTGTACTTAGTGAAGCGTACTTTAGGGTAAGTCGATACGTCTACTGAGGCAGGTGTAGTAATAGTAACCCAAGCAGATGTAGCAGTATCCCAGTAGTACAGATAGTTGGTACTTCCTGTGTCATACCGTGCAGCTAGGATGCCATCGTTAACACCATTAGCTACACATACACCCAACACGTTACCAAAGCCAGGTACAGTACCATAGTCATTGCTGTAGCCACTGATCTTACGGTAGCCACCAGTAACAGCAGGCTCGTAGTTAATCAACGAGATAGCTGAACCCGGCTGTGTCTCACCCTGTGATAACACATCACGGCTGGTGTTAAGACCGCCTTGGCAGAAGACTTTAAAGGAGGCTAGATTATCAGCCATTAGAACTTGCCATTAAATGAGGTAGTGTTACCTCGTGTAACTACTGTAGAGCGGATCTCAATAGCATCATCCATTAAGACACGGCGCATAGACTTAATGCCATCCTCAAAGTTATTCTGGTGCATTGCTGCGCTCTGTTCATTGCTACGGAAGCGCATCATAAACATCATAGCACCGTCAATCAATACGTGCTTAAAACGATCAGGGATAATTGCCACGTCATTATAAACTGTAAGGTCACTAGGGAAAGACCAGTATACGTACTCAATCTCATACGCAGCGTTAGGCACAGGCGTAACACCAAAAGACTCACCATAAGTCTGATATACTACAGAGGGAGCAGACTCACCGTTTACTGTATCGCCGCTATCGTCAGAAGATCTATAGTTCTGAATGTAATCCTCATAAGAGATAGCCTTCAAGCGGCGAGGACCGTTCTGCTCTGACGCCAGTTTCTTAATGTAGAAAGTATCCCAGTCTACACTTGAGTAGTCTGCAGGGAAGTTGTACTGACGTGTACCAGCAGTAAGAGTTTGTGTGTAGGTAGTCTTTAGGAAGGGCCACTCTTGACCCGTCTGTAGAATAAGTCTAATGCTACTATTAATTGCATCCTTAGCTAGAGCTTGAACGTTGCGCACTGTATCAAAGCCATCACCTGCTGTATCAAGTGTGACTTCATTCATGCGTCTTAGTAATTCATTAACTAGCGATACGTAAGTAGCCATAGAGTTATCCTACCGTTAAGTAAGCTGAAGGGCCAGCCTCCTAAGAGACCAGCCCGACAGAC
>Ga0208134_1001537_pt1 | contig 13134 bp, 20 predicted proteins | sample VirMetDEL_Mar_31_FD_184515 | JGI IMG/M metagenome (GOLD analysis project Ga0208134, IMG submission 184515) | Aqueous microbial communities from the Delaware River and Bay under freshwater to marine salinity gradient to study organic matter... | ecosystem: Environmental > Aquatic > Marine >... | reverse complement strand
AGCATAGTCCATGCTACTAATTCATCTTCATCATAGTATCCAATTATATCAAAATCTATATGACTAAACTGTTCTTTATAGAAAGGGAATGGACTTTTAAACTGTTTATATTTACAATAGTCATCATATATTTCTAATAATTTATCACCATCTGGATTCTCTAATAATTTATACTTAAACTGAGGTTCAAATGTTTCATTTTGTAAATTTATTCTGCAATGTTGTACCATCCATATTACCTTTTCCCGTAAATACATCATTATCTAAATGATACTTACGAATAAGACTTTTTAGAAAGTCATTTTCTTTTTCAAGATCTATAATATATTCTGCCGCCTGCCACTCAAAACTATCTAAACACTTAAAAAGATATTTATCACCTGCCATGTCCTTTAATGCTCTAACCATATCAGATTGTTTAGCTCGTGGTGTAATATCTGTATATTGCCTACGTTCTACAGCATGTTCATTTTCTTCTTCTTCAATTCCATGAGTATTAATTATAGACATATACTTGTATATCCTTCTGTCTATAGTCATGAGGTTCTGTATTTCTTGTATCAATATTTAATAACCTACATAATCCTTCAGTATTATAGACTCTGGTAACTCTGTTCTTATTATTTTTACAAAATTGTAGTATATCTCTATTTTGATTTTGTATTTCTAACCACATATTCTGTAAATTTTTATAGTAGTCACTATAGTCTGGGTATGTTATATTAAACTCTCCGCATAATTTCCACCACTCTAAACACTCATAATCATTTCTATATATTAATACTATAGGATAACCCTTTGTTTTTAGATTATTAAGTCTATGGGAAAATACATGTGACTTAATAATTCTAATCCCTGTTTCCCTAAAAGGAGAGTCCCAATCATCAGGTTCAAACTCCATACCAGGATCCCAATATGCTCCAATATGCATTAATTGTTTAGTACCTGGAGTATCAGCGTCGTGCCAGTATGTGCGTTCAAAAGAATAATCTGACTGATCAATATCAGGACTCCAATAAATCTTTTTGATAACACTACTCCATTTACTACCAGGAGCTCCTGTTGCTAATATATACTTCAATCTTTTAATTCTCTATACCTACGGGCTATATAATCATGATAGCGTTCTTGTTTTTCTTCTTGTGCTAGTTTTGTAATTATTGCTGATCTACGTATATCATCATTTACATTTTTTCTAAAGTTAGCTTTTCGCTGTTTATCATAGTGCTTATCTAACCATTTTAACAATTCTTTTTCATGCTTCATAATATCTCCTAATTAAAATAAACCAGGATTTGCTTTAGTTATTCTATCCCAGTTATCAATTAAAAATGTTTCTAAATCTATAGTACATTTAAACCCTAATGATCTTAATAGTTTAGTATTAGCTTTAGTTTTTTGACGTTCTCTAGGGCTTATTTTTAAAGGTAAACTTCTAACCATACAATGTATTTTAGAAGAGATACCTGTACCCACATCTAATGATCCTTTAATATCCAATGACATAATTAGTTTTATTGCTGAACAAATATCGGACACATGAATAAAATCTCTTTCATGATTTGTTATATATTTTAATCCACCATTTAATAACTTATCAAAAAACATATCTTTTCTTGGATTCTCACTATATACTGTGTGAAATCTCATAAAACATATATTTGTATGTTTCATATATTCTATTACATGTTTACTAGCTGCATAAGGATTTAAATGAGGTTCATACTGAGAACTTGAACTAGCTACTAATATGCGAGTATTATTATAGGTTTGTATAATTCTTCTTGTAACTTCTACATTATTTTTCCAATAATATGCGGGGTACTCAAGACTTGCTCTTACGCCTCCTACACCTGCTAAGTGAATTACGCAGTCTATATTATCAGGAAGTTTACATATAAGTAAATCATCACCATCTACTATATCAAGTCCTACTAACTCGTACTCACCTGTGTTTAAAAAATTATAAAGATTATTACCTATAAAACCTTTATGACCCGTTATTAGGATTCGTTTCTTCTCGGAGTGCGTCATTATATCTGATAGCTTCTACTAATATAGATAAATCATAAAGCGCTAGATCACTAGTCGCTACAATAGCTTTAGTATCTTTAGGAAAGCAATAGCCCCCAAAGCCTCTGTCATTTGTTACTTGTGTGTGGCTACTACCTATTCTTTTATCCATAGCTACCAAACCTCTTACTTCATCATAATCAATATTAGTAGTTTTACATAAATCATATATTTGATTAAAAAATGATACTTTAGTAGCTAGAAAAGAGTTACGAAAATACTTTGCTAATATTAATTCTTCAGGTTCTTTTATTACATATGTTAGTTTTTTACACTGATCAAAACAACGAATCCAAAAGTCATAGTAGCCCCCACCTATTAACATAGTATCTTGATTATTAAAATCTTCTATAGCATTTGCCGCAGTTAAAAATTCAGGACTAAATGTAACATCTAATCCAGGATAAGTAGTTGTTATCTCTTTCCAACCTTCTAAGCTAATAGTACTTTTAATTAATACTGCTGCTTTATGTGGTAAAGATCCTAATACATCTATTATAATAGACATATCACAGGATTCATCTTCTGCCGAAGGTGTAGGCAGGCATATAACATATCCGTCAGAATCTCTAGGTATTGCATTATCTGTGTATGCAGGATCTACAATAGTAATATTATGTGCTTTTTCAAGCATACTACCTAATGCTTTACCTACAAATCCATAACCGATTATTGTTAAGTTCATATTATTTATTTCTTATGATAGTTAGTAAAATAGTTTCTATTTTTATTAATTATAACTTATTACTTTATGTTGTCAAGCCACGCGCAGAGGCATTACTTATCATAAGTATATTTTGTAACAGCTTTTCGTCAAACTGTTCCTCAGTTTGGTGTATATGTAAACCTTCTGTGAGTCCTCTACTAAAACTCGCTACCATCGCTTCATTTTGGCTAAGTTTTTCACAAGCAACTTCTGTAGAATATCCTCCTGATAATCCTACTAACTTATTAACCATAAAGCTATCATGTAGAGCTATGTATGTATTTGGTACTGTAGGGATAGTTAATTTAAGAATCACTTCTCCATTAAACATTTTTAAGTGTGTTCTTAATTCTTCAAACAAAAGAAGTTCTAATTCTTCTTTATAAGGATGACCAATAGGAACTTCTGGCTCAACTATAGGCATTAGTCCTGCATCCGCAATGCGTTGAGCATACTCAAATTGTTGGTCCAATAGTATACTCATAATTTCTGCGTTTTTTACTATACTACGCATTTTAGTACCCGTACAACCTGTATCAATAGCATACTGAATCATATTATCTAAATCAAATACTTTAAGCGTACCGTCTTCTTCGCATCCACTATCTACTTTGAGATAGCTCTCAATACGTTTTGCAGTAAGAGCTTCTACTGCTCCTCTTGCAATTGTGTCTTTAAATAGTATAGCTGTACTAATCATTTCTGGCATAAAAGATGGACTATTAATAATACGTAAACGCATATCATGCACTCTACGCATCATACCGTCGTCTCCCATCCATTCATCTACACCATATCTTTCTAGCGTAGCGGGAGTACTACCTCCGCTTTGGTCAAGTGCTGCTATAAATTTCATTATTTTCCCCTTTTAAATTTTTGTTTCTACCTCATATACTTCGCATATGAATTTAAGAATCTTGTCTAGTCCTAAGTCTGGATACTTTTTTAATAAAAGTTCTGTAGCATCTTCTGGACTTTTTCCTTTTCTCATACATATTAGTATTTCTTCAAATACATCTTTGTTAGTTGTGGTAGTCATAGTCTTATTCCTTTGGGTATTGCTGAATCATCGAATGTAAAAGATTTTATAAACCATTCATTGTTTACTTTTATTAAGATGCCATATATCTTGTCAGTCAAATGTAATTCTTCATTTGACGGAATCTCAAAAGGATATGATATGTTACGAAACCAAATTAAATTACCTCTCACTTTAACAATTGCTCTTTTTGTACACTCTAAGTTTACAATTTTAGATAAATCAAAAGTATTGGCTGTAGCGTCCATTCCCCATTTAGGATTCTGAAAAACTAATTGTTGAAGATTTTTACAAGTACAATCAAAATGAAGTCTATTATTCATTTGAAGTAATCTTGCAAAGTAGTCTCCTCCCAAAGACTTATCATCTGCTGTTTCTCTATGACTATTTTCTGATCTTGTAACATAGATCTTATTAATGTCATAGTTTAACTTATATGGTTTTTTGTATAACCCAAAGAAAGGATACACTATATTATCAAACTTGGTAATCATTAATTACAGACAACTCATAATACTCCATAACCTCATTTGTTTGAGATTTAGCTATGGCATTGGCTTTTTCCCAGTCTGGTTCTTCCAAGTTAAACTCAATAATCTTGTCTATACGAACATTCTCTACTTCTGACCAACCCAGAGTCTGAAGGGCATTAGTAACAGTTTGACCGGCATTATCAAGAATACCACGTCTAATACAGATCATTGCTTTATACCTAGTCATCCACTTATATACACTTTATTTTTAGGGCGCCACCATTCTTTTTGATTATGAATTTTGCCCAATAGTTCTTGTATGTGTTTAACTTCCACATCAATTTTTTCTTTACTACTAGCTTTTTTAACTGTGAGTCTACGAGTAGTAAGTCGTTTAAGACGATAAAGCATACTATGCTCTATCGTCTCTAGTTCTTGTAGATTTAGTTGAAATTCTGTATTATATGTCATATTTTAATTATATTCTCATTTTTTTCTAAAACTAACTCTTTAGTAACTTGTGTAATAATTCCTGAACACTGTATTAAACAAAGAGAGCTATTTCCTCTATTTGTACTGTGATGCGGAATTATTGGAGTATCAAATTGTACTATGTCACCTTTTCTCCATCTTTTATAATTTAAAAAATGTCCAGGTTTCCAATCCTCTACAAATATAAAAAACCTACCAATTTTATTAGATTCATATTTTTCTTTATAGAATCTATCTATACTTAGCTTTAAAAGTGTATCAGGATACTGAGTATGGAACACTTGTTCTGTATGTTCCATACCTAGTTTATCGAGCATTATTTTCCAAATACCTTGAACTTTAAAGTTATTAGTTAATTTTACTTTATCAAGTTCTTTTAACCAGTCACCTTTAAATCTTGCTACCCATTTATAGTCGTATAATGCTAGTTCTTCAACTTCTGACCGCCACTCTTTACTAAAACTCATAGTCTGATAGCTCACCCCAACTCGGACCTACCTCAAAATCTACTTTAATAGGGCAGTTAGGAATTGTTAGTCCTCTATCTCGTTGAATACATTCTTTTGCATTTTTGATATACTCATCTACAAGATCTTCTCTAACTTCTGACACAATAGAATCATGAACCACAGTAAATGGTTTAATATCTTCATCATAACCATTATCTTCAATCCACTTAACTAAATCTACAACACCTAATACATTGATATCTGACGCAACCGACTGAACTAAAAAATTAACTCCAGAGCGAATAGCATGTTGTGCTACACCACGATTAGGAGATTTAGCTTCTGGTAGTCTACGTTTACGGCCAAAGAAAGAATAGATATATTGTTTAGATTCAATCTGTGAGTTAGAACTATCAATAAATCTTTTTAGTTTACTAGCTTCTCTAAAGTATTTAGCAATAAATTGTTTAGCCATTGCACTAGTAATACCTTCACCTTCTTTAGCATCTTTATTTACTGTCTCTGCAATTTTAGCAGGTCCAGCTTGGTACATGATTCCAAAGGTAATAGCTTTAGCATACTGACGCTCGTTAGGATATACACTTTTAACTTTATCAACTTCTACAGGTAGGTTAAACATTTGTTTAGCTACATATGAATGAAAATCAAGTTTGTCAATAAATGCTTGCATTAGAAACTGATCGCCGCTAAGCATAGCGGCATAGTATACTTCTGCAGTTCCAAGGTCACACTGGATTATTCTATATCCTGGTCGTGCTTTGAACAGTTTTTTGATGTCTTTGTTATCTCGTGGAATATTTTGGTAGTTGAGATTGCCACTACTTGATAAACGCCCACTAGTAGTGCCGTGAATATTAAAACCAGAACGCAACCTACCATCTTTATCTACTCCATTCTTTACATTATTAATATATGTACCTAGCATTTTTGACTTAGCTCTTAACTCTAAGATAGCTTCGGACAAAGGATGTCCAAGATTCTCTAATACTTCTTTATCAACAGACCAAGCACCTGTAGCTGTTTTCTTAGTAGGTTTTAAACCTAACACATTAAAGAAAATATCACGAAGCTGCATAGTTGAGTTAGGGTTAAATGACTTTTCATATACACGCTCGAATCGTTTAACTGCTTCACTCATAGAAATTTCCATCATACATTCTTCAATATCAATTTGATACTGTTCTGCTAAGAAATTAACTTGTTCAATATTAAGAGGACCACCATTCTTTTCTAGTTTTTTCATAGCATGAGTAGCAGGCATTAAGATGTGTCGATACAGATTAGTAAACTCTTCGCTTTTATCTACAAGTGGTTTAAATTTATTGTATAGCTGAAATGTTGCATCAGCATCTTTACAACCGTATGGAGCAAGAATATCACTAGGAAGCATACCGTAGTTAAAGTCTGCTAGTTTAACTTTATTTTTACGTGCCCATGACTTTTTATAGTCATCAAGTTCCCGCTCATAATCGCCAAGATCCGTAAATCGCATAGCCAAAGGCTTTAGACCGTGTGTGCCTACAGATTCTTCTAAACAATAATGCAAAAGCATAGTATCTTCATAATCAGGAAACTCAAACTTTAGTTCTGTTTCCATATAGTTAACATCGAATTTAGAATTGTGAAAGATACATTTTGTAGTTTTAAATAGATTGAAAAACCAATCATAGTGTTTTTGTACAATATCAATAGATACATAAATACCTTCATGTGCTTTAGTAGACATAGCAATACCAAGAATAACTCCTGTATGTGGGGATACAGAAGTTGTCTCAATATCTGCAACAATTACTGTTGCATCTTCAAATCGCTGACGATAGATTTGGAACTGTTCTTCAGTTTCTACAAAACAATAGTCTTTTTCTGCCTGCTTACCAACATCTTCACCTGCCAATAGTTTAGGAATTTGATTGAATGCACGAGCAATATCATCTTCTAACTGTGGTTTGAATATAGCCATATTAGGATTCATAATAGGAAGATATTTTTTCTCAATAAACATACCATTATATTTTTGCACACCAGTCATACCAGCTACATATTTTAGAGGTTCGGCACCTACAAGACTAAGAATCTTATAACCTTCGAGTTCAGACATATCTAAATCAAGATCTTTCTTAAGTATCTTTTCTTTAGATCCAGAATGTAAAAACTTTACATCATAGTCTACATTCTTCAGATATTTATCAATTACTTTGTGAGGTTCTTTCTCAGTAGCACTCGCAAATACAAAACATACATCACTCATCTTTATTTTCCTCTTCTAACTGATCTAAATAGTCTTTGATTATAGCGTTAAATCCTTTTTCCATGAGCACTTGCAGACCTTCATCATCACACTCAATCTCACAATTACCATCATTATCCATAACTTTTAATTCTATTTTCATGCCATATATCTTTCTGCTTGTCTTTGTGTTAAGTCGCCAGGGTCAACTCCCTCAGGAAGTATGATATTACGAGACAAAATATTTTTAGAGTCTAGTAGTTCAGCAATCTTATTAGCTGCTCTCTGACCTGCAACATCGGGGTCCATTAGTATATCTACTCTTGTTACGCCAATTCTATCTAATATGTCTAGTTTTTTACGACTAAAATTAGTACAACCAAATATACATAAAGTATTGTGATACCCAAGTTGCCACATATTTAACATATCAAATATACCTTCTACCAATATAACGTAATTAGTATTTTTAATTTTATCTAAAGGAAATAGTGATTCAGCAACAGGCGCCTTACGCGGAGTACGATAATATTTTGGCTTATCTGTCACTGGTTTGCCTAATCTTCCTTCTATGAACTTTAATTTACCAAATTGATATACCGGTATGCAAACATAATCTGTTAGATTCATCTCATCTGTTGTAAATGTTCTGAACTCTTTTAGAGTTTTACTGTTTATATCTCTAAAGTCTTCGTCAAAAAGAATTCTACTTTCTGGTAATTTAAGACTATCTACTTCTATAACAGCTTGTAGTTTTTCTTTTAATTTTTTAATTTTATAAGGTTGTTTACTATCTACATCAATGTGTACAGTTTCACCGATAGATTTCATAAATTTAGTGATACCACCACTAAAATTACAGCTCCAACAATGAAACATATTCTTCTCTAGATTATACGATAAGCTAGGAGATTTGTCAATATGTTCCCCACTAGTACAAGCAATAAGAATCTCTGATGGATTATTTGTTTTACGGTATTCAATACCTCTGTGATCTAAAAGTTCTTGTAAGTCCATCCGTTATATCCTTCTGGTAGTTGTGACTTAAGTTTCTTAATAGCGTTATCAAGCATAGCCATATCTCTATTATTTTTAATAAATACCTTTGTAAAAACTAAATATCCTAACCACGCATAGCAATAAAAATTAAAGTCAGGCTTCATTTTTAGTACTTTACATAAGTCATAATAATTATCTGTAGGATTAAAATAGTTAATTTCTACATCATATACATTTGTATGATCTTCATAATCTTCTAGAAAATAGTCAATATGACCTTTTCTTATATTATAGTCTTTAAGAGCATCAACCCCTCTTAATAGTCTAGCTTTATTAGGTCTTAAACGAGTTAGATACGGTATATCACAAACTAAATGAATTATAGGTATTGACTTATCTCTTATATAAAAATTTACAGCACTATGGGTTTTGTGTACTGCAATATTATTTCTTACTGATTTCCATAGAGTATTATACTCAGGAAGCCAGCAGCATAAAGGTCTTTGTTTCCATAAAGGTGAGTCATGTGCTAAAAGTAGAAAAGAAAAAAATTCACCTGCCGCACCTGCTCTATATGCTACACAAAATTTAGGAGACTCTGTAGGTATATATTTAGGTAGTATAGTATTTTTTGCTATAATATCTGCATCTTTAATTATTCTGTCTACTACTATTCTAGCAAAAAGTTCTTTTAAATTCATTATAAATCCTTTGAACGCTCTTGTTTATCTGTTCCAAATTTAGCTGCTGCATGAGGTTTTTCATTGATAACATCTGAAGTATTAGGATTAATCTTTACACAAGACCAATCCATAAGTACATCAAAACTCATATGTTTACCATTACGCATTTTTGTAGTATGAATAGATATTTTATTTTCTAGCGCTCTATCATCACCTTCGGGTGGTGGAAAGAAGTTAAAACTACGATCAGCAGCATCAAGAATACCTTTTGCAAATCTAGCTTCACCACTAGCATCAATCTGATAAGGAGAAATTAGTGTTAGATCATACTTACGAGATAGTGACTTTAAGTTATCTGCTATAATAATCTGTGTTTGCCAGTTCTTTTGGTCTTCATGTTTAATAATATTAACGTAATCTACTACAGCCAGATTAAAATTAGGATACTTAGAACTAAACATGTTGCAATAATGATCAATACGATTAAGTGTTAAAGACTCATCATCAATCATAAATAGTCTATGATCTGTCATTTCAGGTTTTACAATCTTAATACGTTTTTCAAAAGTAATAAAGTCTCTTGAGGACTCTAACTCTGCTAATAAGACGTCTACTTTTTCTGATTTTTTATAAAACTTATCAAACTTAGCTTTAGCTATTGTTATTTTTTGTGTTTCAGTTAACTGATTTCTAAATATATCTAAGAAAGGAACTTCTGATATAATAGATAATACTCGATCATATACTTCTTTATATCTCATTTCAATAGTAAAAAAAGCTACAGTATTACCATCTAAAAATCTATTGATAGCCATATTCAATGATATAATAGATTTACCAGATCCTCGTCTACCACCTAGTAATACAAGTTCTTGAGTTGCAAAACCACCATTTACATTATCAAACTCTGCAGAAAGACCAGAAGGATGAATTTTAAAATCATCAGCATTAGGAAAAAAGTCTAATTCCGCAATATCATATAGTTCATCATCATGTGGTATAGCTTGATTTAGTTCAAGCAAGTGATTCTGAAACTTATCTACAATTTCTACTTTTTCAAGATTATCTAAATCATCAAGAAACTTATCCATGAAAGCAATAGTTTCATCACGAATATAATAATCTTGTAGTTGTGCTACTAAAAACTCTGTTTGTACTTCGTCATTTGTATTTTCATCACTACAAATTTGATTTTCAATATACTCTTGTAGACCTGCATCTTTACGAATGGCTAAAATCTCGTCTGCTGAAGGCAGACGAGTATTAGCTTTATAAAAAGATTTAATTTTATCAAACAATACAGAATTAATTCCTGTAAAATATTGATTTAATACTTTAGAATATAGTTCGTTGCTCTGCGTATCCAAGAGTCTACGCAGAGTTAGTTTCTGTAAGTCAATTGCCATTAAGCTGCCTTTACGGGAAATAATTCATGTCGATAAGCATTTACATACCCACCATAGTCGCCTTCTCGCCAAATCCGATAACTTTCTCTACCGGTTTCTTCAATAATTTTACTAACTTGATCACGTTTATGCAAGAATGCATTTAGTTTCATAGTAGGTAAAACTTCGCCTTCTAATAACCAGTATAGCTCATAATGGATTCCTCTGGTTGGTTCTGAGTATCTACCTGCCATACCATTACGTCCTGGCTTAAACTTATATGTTTCTACATATTTTTGTCTACCATTATCGTGGTGCTCTAACCACTCTTCATCAAATACTTCATTTACAATAGCAAAACAGTTTTGTTCTGCTAAGAATACTTTATCACCTTTACTGAATCTAACTTCTAGATCTTGAACAACATGATCTACTGTAGCAGCAGATTTCTTACCCCTACCACGGATAGGAGTATTTGTTTCTATTAACATTTTTTTGATTCTAGCAGGCGACACAAAATATGTTTTAGCTATAGCTGTTTGTGTTTCACCATTAAGGTATTCATCAGCTATAGCACGCTTTTCTTTATCAGTAAATACTTTTGTACGCGCTTTTTTCTTAAGATCTGCTTCTCTAGCAAGTCTATCATGAAATTCTTGAATAATGGAATCTAGGCGTTTGGTATTGTATGCAATACCCAAATGTTCACAAATAGACTTTTTAGTCTTTTTTGATTTAATCATCCAGATAGCTTGCCTAATTTTAGCTTCTGGAATCTCAGTTGATTTTACTTTTGCTCTTGCCATAGTTTAACTCCTATTATTTTACCTACTATAGCAAATATTAAGGAACTATGCAATTACAATGTTAATGAGTTATGAGATCTGTGTCGATGAAAAACAAGTCAGACCATATGTTTCTTATTAGTCCTGTATCAGTATATACTGGTGTAAATTTTTCATTAAAAAATCTATTTGAACGATACATCTTTTCTATATAAAAAGAACTAATATATGATTCTACTACGTTTTCAAAATATTCAGAGGTTTCTTTTAGATCAGGATAAAACTCTTTAGCTATTCCAGCAAAATACTTGCCTTTAGCCATAGGAGATAGACTCAGAATTTGATCTAAGTTTTCATCTGGTAGGTCTTGTAGTAAAAAACCTTTTCTAGATGTCATTGCTATGTGTTACCACTTCTTTATAGTACTCCGCTGACCAATTATCATAATAATTTGTAGTATGTAAGTATTTTCTTGCGGCCATTAGTTTTTTCTTATTTTGTAATAAGAATACTATAAGTTCAGAATCATTACAGGTACTATTATTCTCTATGAATCCACGAACTTTATAGTGATCTAATAGTACTAATACATTTTTATCAATCTTATTAGTAACAACTTCATATTCTTCTGCTAATTTTACAGAAATATCATCTTTGAATACAAATATAATAACTTCAAAAGAATCATCCCAATTCTGGATATGTTCTACTAAGTTATTATAACTACCTTCAACTATACATCTTCTACTTTTTGCTGCATAAGGGCATATATTATATTTATCTAATCTATCAATCCAAGCCTCAATTTTATTGTTCATACTAGCTCCAAAAAGGGGAAAGATGTTGCCATCTTTCCCCTAAAATTAGCTGTGATTACTCGCCAGCTGCTTTTGGTGCGTAATCTGCACAAGACAGACCACGACGAGTGAGAACAGTTTTGACACCCCGAACTGTTTTATCAAACGCAGTAGCGATTTCTTCAACAGTCTGTTCCAGCATATCCTCAATGCCTGCATATGGATCGGCTTTAGAATCTTTCTTATCACGCTGAGGTGCTTTAAGACCCATAGAAAGCAGCTTACCACGAATAGAGTTTACTGAACGACCCATTGCGTCAGCAATCTCTTCCAAGAAGTTTCCGGCTTCAACCATTGAAGTGATTGTAGCTTCTTCTGCCTCAGAATAAGTACGTGGAGTTACTTTCTTTTCAGCTGGCTTGACATGACCTGTCATTTCCAGTGAAAGAGCTTTACCATTGATTTGACGAGCAGTAAATTTTCCATCAGCAAATGCTTCTGAAATTTCTTCTGCAGTCAGATTCCCTGAGTTATCAGTCAGGAATGAAGCCAGTGCTTCTGTTTCATCAGCAGAGAAAACAGGAGCCGCGCCAGGCTTCTTGGGTACGTCATATCCCAACTTGCGAAGTTTCGCAGTTACGGAACGCCGTGGAAAATCGAAGTCTGTCATAAGACTCTCGATTGTTGCTTCGGTAACACCCGCGCCTGCTACATCATGCATAGCTGCTACCATATCGTCAGTGTATTCAAATTTAGACATATTGTTGATCCCCTCGATCATAAGTTGTTGTGGTTTATTGAATTTTTCAAGAGTTTTTGTGTTTCTCTTGACTATGTTTAGATATTACAGAAATTATCAATTAGAAGCAAGTATAAAATGACAGTATATTTACTTGTGGTTCATTTTAAATATATTAAAAATCACCAGATAACACATCTTTTTTACTTGACCAATAGTCGATAACAGATATTCCCATTGTATTAGCTTTTTTATATTTAGAAGAT
>Ga0208134_1001535_pt1 | contig 13145 bp, 20 predicted proteins | sample VirMetDEL_Mar_31_FD_184515 | JGI IMG/M metagenome (GOLD analysis project Ga0208134, IMG submission 184515) | Aqueous microbial communities from the Delaware River and Bay under freshwater to marine salinity gradient to study organic matter... | ecosystem: Environmental > Aquatic > Marine >... | reverse complement strand
TGCACAAAAGCTAGAGGGTCGAGAAGATATATCACGAGGTCGTGTCCTCGCGGATACACTATTGAATCTTATTCCTGTACCCATTGGCAAACTAAAGAAGGGTACAACATTCACGAAGGCACTGGTTAATAACTCAGCTAAACAAGCTGCCGCTGGTGCTGGCCTATCTGTTGGTGCGGCTGCGATTGAGAAAGGCATCGAGGAAGGAGAGTTCCTGACACCAGAGGAAATACTTGCTAGTGGTGGAATCGGTGCTGGCCTTGGTCTTGGACTTGGTTCATTGGGAACCGTGATGAATAAGTCAGCCCGCAAAATGATTGGCAAGTCCGAGGACGAGATCACTAAACTCTATGATGAGGGCGATGTCGATGCCGTGAACTTTATGGATGGTGTCATTGGACAGAAGGAATCAGGCCGAACGATCCGTAAAGCCAAGGGCATCCTTGCTCAACTCAGCCCACGTAAAGTTATTGGCAATCGAGCTACAGAGGATGTTCGTCGTGTAATCAATGAAGTGGACGCTGCTAAGGATTCAGCAGGTAAAGCACTGAAGGCCATTGATCCAGTGTACAACAACCTGAGCGATCCACTGAAGAAACAGGTGGATGATTATGTTGACGGAAAGATTGATGCACTACCAGCAGAACTTGACAACATAAAAGGAACAGTCGATGAGGCTAGGGATCTGATTGTTGATTCACAGAACAAGATCATTGAGCTATCCGAGAAGGGGTTCATTGACCTCGAAGAAGGATTCATCCAGAAGATCAAGGACAGTGCCAAGGATGGTAGCTACCTTCGTCGTGAATACAGGTTCTATGAGGACCCTGACTTTGAGCCATCCCCTGAAGCCGAAAGACGTTTGTTCGATAGCTTACGCAAACCTAAACAGGATGTTGATTCTATGTCCGAGGGTGAGGCTCGTCAGTTCATTGCTAACCTGAAGGCTAGTAGATCTACCCCCATTCGTGGCCTGGACTTACTAGGGAATCCGAAGAATGCTAAGTTCTTCAAGGAGCGTGGTGAACTATCCGAGGAAATGCTTGATTTCTTGGGCGTGTACAAACGGCCTGGTGAGAGAATCTTCGCAACGATGAACAAGCTCGGAACCTATGTAGCTGAGAATGCTGGTGCTGAGAGAGTTGCAAGGAACCTAATGGATAACAACCTCGCTGTACGTGCTGACAACATTCCAGAGGGTGCATTGTACGAACCAATGGCATTTCGCAACAGGGAGGTACAGGTTGACGGTGAAGCATTATACGTCCCCGCAGAAGTTAATACATCCATGCGGAACCTATTCGGGTCAGGTGCAGTCAAAGAAGGAAATACACTTACCCAGAACGCATTCACGAAACTATTGAGTACCACTACTGGTCTTTCTAAGTTCGTCAAGGTTCCACTAGCTCCAGCGGCTTACTCGCCACAGTTGTTTGGTAACGCCTTTACTATTATGGGCATGGGGATGAACCCGTTCCGAGGGGTAAAGCAGGGTCTAGGTGTAGCCCTCGCCGAGTTCAGGGAGAAAGGGATTCCACTCAAGGAGTTCAAGAGGTATAAAGAGCTTGGGCTTGTTGACAAGGATGTTCTGTCTGGCGACATACGTGCCTCCCTAGAGAAGGGTTACGACATCCCAGTTCTACGTGGAGACATCGGTACAAAGGTCAAGGGAGCAACTAAGAAGATAGGTAAAGCTTATAGTGCATTGGATACAGCGATGCGTATATCCGTATTCGAGAACTACAAGAAGCAGTTGAGAAAGATGTCCCCTGACATCGAGAAGAAGTTATCACCAGAGCAGTTTGATAGAATGGCTGCTGAGTTGACTAACTCAACGTACCAGAACTACGACAGAATCAACCCGAACCTTCGGTTCCTGTCTCGTGTAGGTGTACTCAATGAGTTCGTATCATTCAATCTTGAGTTGATGCGTACTACGTTCAACCAAGCTAGGTTAGCGAAGTCAATGATTGACGGATCTTTTGCTCGTAATATGCAGCAGAAGTACGGGGTTAAGATTGAAGCTAAATCTGCTAGGCGTGAGGGTATGAAGCGAATGACTGCTCTTTCGGCAGCACTTGGTGCTGCGTCCGTAGGTGTAGCTGCATACAATGCTTCTAACGGATTCGATAGTGAGCAACAGAAAGCTATCCGCGAGACGGTTGCACCTGAATGGGACGATAGTTCTGCACTCCTTTTCTCAAGAGATGGTGACAAGATAGGTTTAACTAACGTTAGCTACAGGATGCCTGTTGCTGAACTGACTTCTGCGTTTTCTGCTGGAGCTAGGGGTGAGGACTTCACCGATAAGGCCACTAACTTCCTTCGGGCCGTTACTGACAAGATGTTTGGTGGAGGCACGATGAACGTTAAGAACGCAATCAATGCCTTACAGAACAGGGACCCAGATACAGGGCGTCCAATTACTTCTGATCCTAGGTTCCTTGATGGTATTATTGACCGCGTTACTTATTATACTGGCAAGACGTTTAAGCCAGGTTTTGTTAATGATATACAGAAGTGGGATGAGCGTACTCCACCTGAGTTAGGTGCTAGATACTTACTCGGCGAGCGTAAGTTTAATACTACGATTGATAGCGGTGTAGGATTTAGACTTCGTGGAGTTCGTGAGAACATCAAGTCAATTCGATCTAGCTACTCTGGTTCTTTGTTCGACGAGAATGCTGATGTAGCCGCTGAGTACAATAAATCCAACGATGTGTACAGGGCGAATATGGCTGAGATGGTTAAGCACGTAAACAATCTCCGAACCCTCGGTAAGTCCAATGATGAGATCGAGAAGTTACTCAAAAAGGGTGGTGCTTCTAACGTAGAAGTGAATGCCACTATGCGTGGGCTGATTCCTAATATGGCTATAGCTGTAGGTGTGAAGGGGCCAACCTTGGATAGAGTAAAACGGTACGCTGATATATACAGCCGACTACCTCGTGAGTTAGGTAACAGGATGCTTGAACAGGAGATCGGCCAGAAGCGTATCAACGCTCGTTCATTGAATCTTATCAAACAGATTGTACAGCTTAAGGCTGCCCAATAAAAAAGCCCCGTCCCCCACATACAAGGGACGAGGCTATCCTAACCATCGAGGGATTAAATAGGGGGCGTAACACCACTGCCACCTGCCAAGAATTACTTCATTGGCTTACCTCGAAATCATTATACACTAAAGGTTATCTAACTGAGCCTTGAGCTTCCGCTTCTCGTCCTGAAGGATCTTCCGTTGTTCCGTCATTCGATCAATACGGTACGAAAGGATTCTGGATTCAGAACGGATCATTTCAATCTGTGTTTGTAAACGCTCTAAGTTCTCGTTGTTCATGCTCAGTATCTTGTAGGGGGTTTCCGATTTGTCAAGTAATTATTTCAGACGATGGCAGTTAGCACAGAGGAGTTCGCACTTATCTAGTTCCTCATTTATCTTCTTCTCTGAGTAGTTCCTCATCTTTGATATGCCCCTTGACTTAGTAGCTGGGTCAATGTGGTGACAATCGAACTGACTAGGGACTCCCGTGAACTTGCACTCGGAACAAACAAAACCACCAAAGTGCCTCTCTATCATGCTGTTAAGCCTAAGTCCTTGCTGCTTGTTGAAGCATGTCTTGCACATCAGCCTTAACTGTTTCATACCGAGTCCGCATTTGTAGAACTCGGTCGATGGCTTCTCTTCGCCGCAGTCCCTACAGTGCTTGTTCATTACTCGAACCTCCCTGTGCAGTGATAGAACTTGAAGTAATCCCCAACATCCCTTTCACCCTCACGGTTCTTCGCTATCTTGTAGAATAGGCCAGTGTAAGAACCCTTGTAGTCCTTATCCTTGCTGGCCTCAACATCACCCTTGTGTGGCCACATCAGTAAAACAACATCAGCATCGTTCTCAATATCACCTGAGTCCTTGAGGTCATAAAGGCTGAGACCACCCTCACGCTTGGCTCCTTCACGGTTCACCTGAGCCAATAGGATTACTGATACGTTCAGTTCAATGGCCATCTGCTTGATCTTGTGGGATATATCAGCGATACCCTCAGCCTTGCCCATCTTGGAGCTAAAAGGGATTAGCTGTAAGTAATCAATGACGACTAGCTTGACCCCCTTCTTTCGGACAAAATACCTGCATTGACTGGCTAGATCCTCGGCGTTCCTGACGTTGTGCGATGTCATCAAAGGTAAGTCCTTTGCTCTAGCTGAGGCTTCCTCGAATGACTTAGTGTTAACGTCCGTAGCTGTACCCTCTTGGATGTTACGGATATTAACGCCTGACATTGACTGTATCATACGCTTCATCAGTTGCTTACGTGGCATCTCAAAAGAGAAGTAAGCGGTGGGCGTATTCTCAATGGTCATTGTCTTGGCCGCTATGTACAGTGCAAGTGCTGACTTACCGCAGGAGGTAGGTGCTGCTAGTGTAAGAACCTCCCCAGCGGCGATACCACCACTACCAAGCATTGCGTCCAGCCTGCCGAGATTAGTATGCACTACATCGGGGTTGAACTCACCCGCCTTCATCCTCTGGATGTCGTCAAGGATCTCATCAACAGCCCCGTCGATAGTCTCTCCAACCTCTTCGCCTGAATCAATCTCAAGGATGTTTCCCTCCAGCGTGGATCGGATGTCCTTGAAGTCCACTTCCTCGGACTCAGCGTTCTCCTGTGCTATCCTGCACTCCCTTATAAGCGAACGAAGCTTCGCCTTCTCTGATATGAGCTTTGCGTAGTAGATGGCCTGTGACTCCGTTGTAGCCCCGTCCATGACGGATGTGATACCCTGATAGCCCCCGACCTCATCCAGCGAATTTGACCCCTTCAGAGCCTCTACAAGCGAAACCTCGTCAAAGGGCTTGCCTTCGTTGGCAAGTTCCGTGACGGCCTTGTATAGTAACCTACCCCTTAAGGTATAAAAATCATCAGGCGATACGATAGATGATACTGAATCCAGTACCGATGTATCCCCTGGGAGTACGCATGATGCGACTAGTCTTTCTTCTGCTTCAACATTGTGCGGTGTTTTTGTTTGATTCATTTTCAAGTATCTCTATCATAGAACGAAGGCACTGGTCAAGTGCTTTGTGCTTCACCCTCATGTCCTGTGGCAATCTATAGCCATCCATCTCGTTGAGGATTGTTAGTGAAACTTCTGCTGCGTCCTTTAATATATGGTTCATTTAGTTGTGTTATTAGATAAAAATACTTGACCCCCGCCGTATTGCGAAGGCCAAGCATTCTATCATTGTTGATTCTATTTACCCTTGTCTTTCCAGCATCCCTATGGCTATCAACGAGTAACCAATGAGATCCCGAAAAATATCTTTGGCTTTATCCCCATCGGAGTTAATCGAGAGGGAGCCATCAGCACAGAAAGCCTTAGCTCTCTGGAATTTATCCTGCATACGAATGCAGATGCCCGTAAGTGGTTGTACTCCGAAATCCGTGCTGGCATCGAAGTTAGCGAAGGGGTTGTCGCAAGTGTCACCACCAGTGTAGTCACGGTTTTTTCCAGCGGTAAGCTCCAAGATATGCTGGATCTCCAGCGATCTAAAAGTTTCCCACCAGTCCTTGTCGAAGTCACTCATACTTAAAATGGGTCAGAGTCAATGGTAGGCGACGAAGGCTGCTTAGGGGAACCAGCTCCTGATGCCCCTTTGTCAACGGGGTCAAGTGCTAGGGACAAGAAGTTAACGCCACTCTTGGCGGTCTTCTTCCAACCCTTGAGGTAGTACTGGACACCCTCCACATCTATCTTCCCTGTGTAGTCAGGGTGCGTTTCCTTTTCCTTGCGGTCATTCACGAAGAACGTGCCGCTGTTCGTATTGTCGTATTCTGGCATATTATTTATGGTTAGTTATTATTGTTGTTGTTTTCTTCTACTGTAGTGATAACGTATGTACGCTGTTCACCTTGGTACTCAATGCTGACACCTAAGTGCTGGCAAAGAATATCAAACTGTTCTTGCATCTCGTTGATGTCAACCCGAAGATCTTCGATGTTGAACACCGATTTGGCAAATGCGTTCTTCACTTGATCCATATTATGGTTACAGGTTTCAACGAGTTCGTTGTGATTCTCTGATGCATCATGCTCTAGGTCGTCGATGGCATCTTGAATAGCGAGTATATCTTTATTTTTAGCAAACATAATTAGAATCCTTGGTTAGATGTAGCCTTAACACTCTTGCCGTGGTCGTTGGTCGCATCGGGATCTTTCGTATCGTCAATAGCAAAGAGACCATTGAGTGCGTACTTACGAGCATAGGAACTAGCGGAGCCAGTGATCTGTGCCTCGTCCATACCCTTCTTGGATGCTGCTTCACGAGCGTAGCCTGATGCGTAGACAAAACCATCGGAATCATTATCCAATAGGTTTGCCTCAGCCTTGACGTAGACCCTGCTATCTACTCCTAACTCAACGATCTCATCTGAGATAGTCAACGAGCAACCCCACTCAGCGAGCAGAGGTTTTAGTGCAGTAAGGATGTCCTCACAAGAGCGGTACTTGTACCCCCCGAATTTATTAGTCTGCCCCTTTGGAGCTTTGAGGGATGACTGGATTCCCTGTAGTTTTTGTCTTATGTTATGACTCATATTTTTGTTTGGTTAGTGTTCTGAAGTATGACTCTCGGTGCTTAGAGTTAGTACACGTTTCGAGTACTTCCTCATCCGCTCCTAGGTCAAGTAGTACAGCGTGCTGTTCACCTGCTGTCAAGTTATTTTTAAACCTTTTTGTTAATTGTGTAAGTCCCACAGGGTGAAGCACATCCATGTTTTCCCTCTCCAAGTAATCAGCGATGTTGCGAAGAATCCTAGGGAAGTTTTCTGGTTTCTGGCCACCCCGACTGACAAGGAAGTTCTCGATCTTTCCGATCAATGAGTTCCCGACTCGTGAGATTACGCCCCGAACCATACCTGTTTTATGGCAGTGATCCACAACCCAGTCGGACTTTCGATCATTCAGTATCGGGCATCGACTCGGCTTGTTAGCTTCACGCCACTTGGCCAGTTTGTTCTGTGGTAGGTAGGTCATTAGAACGGATTGCTTTTGGGTACATTGGTGTGGGTTTTTCGTAATAGCCTAAGTTTAAAGCCTTTCGCCATCGGTGATATTTGTCCATCGATATACCAGCCCCCTTGCAGCACTCAGGCAACAATAGCCCTTCATCCCTCTTGGAGTCAACGGCATTGATAGCTTTCATCATTACCTCCCGTGGAGGAAGCTTAACACCTGGCCTGTTATTAGATAGGATTACCTTGGGGTCAGGGATCTCTGACGCCCGTATCATCTCCATCTCCTTGTTCAGTTTCTCTTCTAACCAATTAAGGAATCCTCCCGTTGGCTTTGATTCATAAGTGCTTTGTATCTGTATTGCTTGGTTCATCTTCTATTTTAGTTATTGATTTAATTTGTGCTATGCCGCCCCGCTTCATGCGGAAGTATCCCCTCTTGTCTGGCTTACTGCCTAGGAACTTAACGGCCTCCTTCTCATCCCTTGCGTGCTTGACTGATTTCCCGATGTATCCCGTTGGCATATCATCTCTTATGTATTCAATCCTGTACGGATGCATCCTTTGGTAATTGCTGCGGGTTCAGTGTCATTAGATCACAGGTGGTAATCATACTGAGGAGATCAGCCATACCTTCCCTAGTGTACCCTCTGTACAGAGCCTTGCTTGCGTGATCCACCATGTCGCTGATGTCACAAAGGTACTCAGCTAGACTAGCTAGAGCGATGCGAGGAACAATCCTGTACTGCATCGGGTATTCAAAAGCTATGTAGTCCTGCTCCCCGTACAGCCATCCATTGTCGCCTACCTTGTTCTTGAACTCCAGCCAGATGAGTTGATCCTGTAGTTCAGAACCACGGCTGACAGCCTTCATTGCTTTAACATCTATTGAACCCTTGTTACAGATCCAATCAATATGTTTGAACTGTTCCTCTAGTGTAGCCTCCCTTGCTTCGGGGTATCTACGCTTGAGCAGTGTACCGAACTCGGTCTCGACCTGTTGTCCGTTCTCGAACGATTCAGAGCCGATCCAATCTTGAAATGTTTTCTTCATAGTATTACATTCTAAGGAGCCAGTAAAGCTCCGCACATTTTTTGGCTACCTTGATGCCCTTCTGCATCTCGTCGTCCGTCCAGACCCTATGGTAGTGTTCCTTGGTATCACAGTCAATGATGATGGATCGACATGATGGCAGGTAAGATAGCTTATGTTCCTTCATCAGCATGAATGCTTCAATAGCTAACTGCTGGCAGTCCTTGTCATAGGTCTTAGCCTTACCACCTGTATTGGCTCGGCACTTGTAGTCCCCAAGAAACAACTTGCCATCGGTGTCATGGCCGATGAAGTCTACACTCCCCGCAATCTTGATTCGATTGTTGGCAATGATGCGTTCACAGGCGATTGGTTTTATCCCGTTGTCCTCGACCCACTGGACGAACTGTTCAGCCCAGTCATTCCAGGGTGTATCCTCTGGGTGCTTTTCAATACCTAGCCAGAAGTGATTGATATGATCCTCAATGACCTTGTGTACAGTCGTGCCGAACTCAGAGGATTCAATTGTCTGCCCCGTGACGGGGTGTTCACGTGTCCCGTAGGTCAAGCGTTCAACATCCTGCCATGATAGCTGAGGGAGCCTTCTGGCTATCTCGGTGATCTTCTTTGGCTTCCATATGGAATCAATGAATGCGTCCTTCACGATCCCAAGTACAGTAGTCACGGATGGATACACCTTGTGCTGTTTCCGTGCCTTGGCTGGTGTCTGAATCTCTGGTTCAAAGGATGGATTCAAGACGTCCGTGCAGTTATAAAAATGAGCCATGATATTTACAGTTGTTGGTTATGGATCGCTTGTGATACTACTTCACGGAAGGCAGAGCGAAGGTCGACTAGCTCTGTGTCAAATTTAAGCTCAGATATGTCCTTATAGTTTGATCTCTCCCAGAGAGCAACCCACCCATTGGTTCCCATTGTGGTGCTTGAGAATCCAATGTCATTATCCAATATGAAATCAATGATCTCTGTATCAGTGGACATAGGTAGCTCGACCTGTTCGGGGATGAAGTAAATGTCGCCATCCTGTAGCTCGTGAAAGTAAGTGTCCTTGAAAACAAGACGACCGCCCTGTTGTACCTGTACCTGTACAAGCTCCCCGTCTGAGAGTTGTTGCCCCTGTGGGAATGTATTTAGTTCTATGTTCATTATATTTTAGTTAGTATGATTGATGCTATGAGTGAGATTGCTGATCCAAAGATACAGCACAGTAGAATAATAGCGGAGTCAATAACTTTTTGACCGCCATGTACTAACGGAACTTCTCCGTGATTGTGTTGGGTGTTCTGTACGTTTTTGCTTGACATAATTTTTCATCCTCCCTACCTTAAGACTGACCCCGTTAAGGAGTCAAGCCCTAAGGTTTTTATTGTTAATTTAATTTAAGTTAATTGAATCCTAAGAAGTGACAGCCCTAGGACTGGACGAAGGGTGGACGACCACGCTTGCAACGTGATACGGGCTTGCCCATCTTTCGGAGTTCGTTCCGTCGAGTCTTGATCGCCGATATGGTACGCCCCGTTTCTCTGGACAGTCTAATGATGCCTGAGCGGGTACGGACTCGGCTGATCCTGAGATCCTCCTCATCGGTGTACCGTCTACGTTGGTTAACCTGCGGGTCTACCTTTGGCACGGACTTGGCGATTGCCCTTGGCTTTTTTGTTACCACCCTGGCCTTGGCCTCGTGGATGTTAAGGAGTACGCCTACGGCGACTCCGATTGCTGCTGATGCGATTGCTATTAATGTTACTTCGTTCATTGTATTTATTGTTGATTGTTTATTGTTTATTGTTATCACTCTTGCTTAGGTTTCTTACCATCTGTCCAAGCACCCGATTGACGGCTGCTTCTTCAACCTCCTGAAAGCTCTTAGCTAGATTCTCTATCTCTTCATAGACTGCATCGGCTTCCCATTCCTTGAATGGCTCCCATATGTTTTCGCATATGAATTGATTCTGATCGCCCATGTTTAGCTTATCCCAGTCTTCTGGGAGTGGCTGAATAAGGAAATGTCCTGCTGCTTTTTGTATATATTCCATTGTTTTATTGTTTAGTGTGTTATTGTTTTTTGTTCAGTTCTTCCTCGAAGAATTGAAGAACCATCTCTTCGTCAAAGATGTTCAGCTTCATTCCGTTCGATGTCTGGTAGCTTTCCAGGTGGTGGGTTGGCTTGCTGGAATCTCCCCAGCCGTCATCCTCCCCTGTGAACTCCTGCCAGATCTCGGCAATGATTGTGACATCCTCCTTTACCTTGTCGATATGGTTATTCCCCTTTCCATAGAAATCGAATGTGTCCGTGTAAATTGCAGTGTCCTGCTTGATCCAGTATATTTTAGGTTTCATTGTGTGTGTTGTGTGTGTTGGTTGGTTACTTATTTCGGACTTCCAGCTCCTTGGCGATTGATATAACTAGACCCTTCTCTTCGGGGCTTAGGTCGATGCGACCCGTTAGGCGGAACAGGAGAATCTCTAGCTCCCCTGTGGGTGTGGTTTCGATTGATGGTTTCACGGTGTGTGTTGGTTGGTTGTTTGTTTTGGTTTATGCTTCTGTTTTTTCCTTGATCGCTACCCATACAATAGCTTGAAATTCGTATCCTTTGATATTAAATTCCCTGGCCAACTCCATTGTCAATTCTTTTATTCTGTCGTATTGTTTTGGCGTAACTGACTCCTTGACCTCGCCAGCTTTAACCATTCGGGTAGGTTTGCTTTGACAAGCCCGCAAATGCCAACTGTCGATCGTGATATACTTGTCATCCAATTCGCCGACATTTTTTACGAAACTGTAGGTTTTCCGTGACTTCCACTCAATGGCTTGCTTGCCCCTGAGTATGTTGAAAGCTTTGTTCTTGTTCTTATGATAGGTTGAAACCTTTACATCACTTGGCCTCAACTTCCTAGCTTGTGCCCATGTGACTGTCTCTGCATCGGTCAAATTTTTGTTCCACTTATTCCTTGGGGAAAGTGCTGATATAACTCCAGCAATTTTGTGTATACTGTGCCCTGAATTGCTTGCTAGTTCATCGGCGAATAGGTTTGCCTTTGGATACCATTGTTTTCCGTCAATGACTTGTCGCTTGCTTGCTGATTTGTACCATGCTCGAAGGTTGTTTTTGATTATTCTGTCAGTGGTGTTCATTTTATTTCTTTCTTTTATGGTTTAGGTTTAGGATTCTGTGACAAGGACAACCGCTTTGGTTGCCTTGCCGCTTGCTTTCACAAAGTCTTTTGCATTCTCTTTCAAGTACTTAGCCCACCCCTTAAGGTAGCTTGCTGAGTTGTTCCAATCAGGTTCAATTCCCATCTTGCCGAGTAGAAAACAGCTTCCGATCTCTGCGACCAGTTCCTCAAAGCTGTAAGCTTGCTTGCCAGAATTATATTGCTTTTCATTCTCCTTAAATCGGTTTAGTCTCTTGCTGTGCCCAGTGCTATGAATAATCTCGTGAGCCAAGACAGCTTGATAATGCTCTCCAGTATCAAAGGCCTGCTCGTGCGGCATCTGTATTCTGTCAAAGCTTGGCATATAATAGGCCTGGTCGCCGCCATGCGAAATCCCGACATTCTCCCTTGCTAGGTAATCGCCAAGTATGCTGTTAGGAATGCTCTCCTCAATCTCCTCAATCGTGCCCGCTTTGCTCATGTCAATTCCCTCGCATTGCTCTACATTAAAGACGGTGTATGACTTTAGGAACCAGCTAAATTCCTGCATTCCATCTTTTTCTTTCTCAATCCGACTCCAGAAAACAATTGGCGTCCCTTTCTCTCCTCTCTTTACATTGCCTTTCATTGCCTTAGCTTGCTTGTAAGTTAGCCAGCCAGCGTTTGAAAACGGTGCACAACTCAATAGCATTTGATTGCTCCCGTTGTAATTTCTACCGCTTGCAAAGTTGTGCGGTATCCTTCCATCTTTCATTGCTCGCCATGTCTTTTTCCACGGGTTTGTTCCTTCTTCCATTAACTGGATTAACTTTTCGGTTATTTTTTCGTATGGTGTTACTTTCATTTTTTTTCCTTTGTTTTATGGTTTATTTTTTGGTTTAGGCTATTTGATAGCCACCGACTTGAAAACCTGCATTGCGTAGCATTCTTTCAGTTGCGTCGGGATGATTCGTTTTTTCCGTGTAAATTACTTCGCCTTTATAGTTTATAAATTGATAGATCATTTTGTTTCCTTCTTTTATGGTTTATTTTTTGGTTTGTTCACTCCCTTGAATTTTTCATGCGGAACTTGTGACCGCCATTGGCTAGGTTAAACGGGTAGTTTTCGGTCATTTATACTCCTACTCACTACCCCTAAAAATCTAAGTTGTTAAGTCAAATTTTTGTGGCTTTTCTTATTTATTCCCGAAACATAAGAAACCCTCAAGCTTCTCTTTTACATGGCATTATCTTCTCAGAGTGTAGTCAGCCCTATTTGTTTTCGGTCATTCCCTTCCGATTTTCCCGTGTCGCATACAATTCTAAAATCTTCCTGATGTCAGAGATGTTACCCCTGTTAAAGCTTTTCTAAGGCCTTAAATGCTTCCCTTATTGACGGGGTCTCACCCCTGCTCTTAGTTCAAGTTTGGATCGGGCGTTTCGGTAGAAACTATGTCAAGGAACATCGTATTTAAACGATGACAAAAATATATCCGAAACCGTGAAAAAGGTAAATCCCTAAAAATGAAACGGGGAATCAATGAAAATGAAACCAGCTTGAACTGCTATCAATTCATTTCCTACATATAGTATGCAAGGCACAGAACCAGGGTAAATACCCTGCATATGCACAAGGTGAACCCCACAAAATCGCGTATATGGCTGTTTCTCGGATCGCGAGACCCTACACCCATGCAAGGCCTTGCAAGCCCGTATAAGGCAAATGCGTAGATTTGATTGAAACCTAGGGTAAACCCCTTACTGTCAAGCATATAATGAAATATTTTACTTGAGACTGAATCTCAACTGATACCCCAAATGTACCTGGTGTATATACCCTATGCCTGGAGGTAAATACCCTAGTGCATGGATGCATCCCCTCTTATAGAGAAAAAACCCTAACTCATGTGAGGCAATCCCCCCAGGGAGTAAAGACCCCAGGACTGC
>Ga0208134_1001533_pt1 | contig 13148 bp, 12 predicted proteins | sample VirMetDEL_Mar_31_FD_184515 | JGI IMG/M metagenome (GOLD analysis project Ga0208134, IMG submission 184515) | Aqueous microbial communities from the Delaware River and Bay under freshwater to marine salinity gradient to study organic matter... | ecosystem: Environmental > Aquatic > Marine >... | reverse complement strand
TTTTCCGTCAAGAAGAACGGTTTAAAGACTGGACAATCTCTTCTGAAATCACGATGTCAGATGACAGGAAAGAGGTTATCTGTAAGACCATCATCGCTGACACAGAACAACGAGTCATCTCTACGGGGCACGCTCACGAAGAGAGGGCTTCCAGCAACATCAACAAGACTAGCTTCGTAGAGAACTGTGAAACTTCAGCAATCGGAAGAGCTCTAGCCATGCTGGGAATTGGTATCGATGTAAGTATCGCGTCAGCAAACGAGGTGAAGGACGCCATCGCTAAACAAGACGCCAAGCCAGCAGTAAAGAAACAGACTACTGAGGAGTCTACAGAGAGTGACTACCAGAAAGCAATAACCTTCTTGAAGAACTCGTCTGACCCCGTTGATGCGTGGAGCAAGATTAGCAAGCAGTCAAAAACCAAGTTCAGTGACGAGCAGTATGACAGACTTCAATCGTTCGTTGCCGAAAAATCCAAGAGCTAATGTTGAGTATTAAGCTAGCAGAAGCAGTAGGTAAGGGCCACTTATCCTATAGCTCAATCAAGTACGCACTCCAAGACATGAAGCTTTGGGAGATGTACATGAAAGGCCAGCTCTTTAAGGAGAGCGAGGCACTAACCTTCGGAAGCATGTATGACTGCCTACTCTTTACTCCTGAGAACTTCGACAAGCAGTTCATGGTGCTCAATGATAGTGCCCAGTGTAAGGAGATTGGCGGGCGTGCCCCTCGAATGACAAACAAGTACAAAGCTTGGGTCAAGGACTATCACGAAGATGCTGAAGAGAAAGGAGTCAAGCTCATCGGAGAAGACGACTTCAAGAAGGCTAATGAGATGATTGAAAGACTCAAGGTGAGTGGCGTATTGGAAACCTACCTCATCGGTAACTACCAGCACGAGTTCAATCAGGAAATCAACGGGATACCTGTTCGAGGATTCTTGGATTGCCTGAACAAAGACTACATCAGTGACCACAAAACCACGAGGAGCTTATCGTCTTTCAGGTATGCAGTAAAAGATTACGGATACGATATCCAAGCTTACATCTACTGCTCCGTGTTAGGCATTGACAAGTTCTACTGGGTGGCACAAGAGAAAGCATATCCTTTTGCTATTGGGGTCTACGAAGCAAGTGAAGAGACCTTGGCTAGAGGAGAGCAGAAATTCAACAAAGCCGTAGAGAGAATCACCCGGTATTTGGACAACAACCTGAAGACCGATACGTTCTTCATCAAAGAAACAATCTAATGACATTGCAACAACTCATCGAGAAAGCAAACTCCCACTTCGGTATCGACGTGACTATGCCAACAAACTTCAGCGGCGATGGTTTTGAACCACGTTGCCTGACCACGTACTACGCCATCACAAATATGAAGGCTCCGTACAACAAGTTGGCAGACGTCATGAAGTCCGACAGGAACGAGCTTAGACTGATGTGGTTGTATGCAGAAGGAAACCTCGGCGTAGTGAACAAACGTCGAGCGTACAAAGCGTTCACAAACACTCTTTAATTTTTTCATACCATGGCTGATAACAGCAACGTGTATGCGGGATACACAGAATCCCCGCGAGTCCAACAGCGAATCTCTTTCACTACGGAAGAGCTTGATAACCTCAAGCAGTACGCTACTGAGAAAGGACGTGTCTACTTGACCGTCGTGTCTGTCCCTCACAAGGACGATAACCGCAAGATGAAAGCCTTTTGTGAGGTCTATGACCCCAACGCTCCCAAAGAGCAAGACCGAAAGGCAAATGCAATGACTACAACTGAGGTTCCTTTCTGAGGAATCCATAGTAGTTGTTAGTGAGGGGGGGAGGCATCGACCATCGTATTCTTCCCCCTTTTTCTTGCCCTCGTAGCTCAGATGGATAGAGCAACTGCCTTCTAAGCAGTAGGCCATAGGTTCGATTCCTATCGAGGGTGCATTAAGTCACACGCCCATCTTAAACTTTACCTTGTCGGGTGAGGTGGGGTGTCCAGTCCTTTACCTTAAGTATTATAGTAGGAGTAAGGGGTCAAGTCAGGTGGTGTGTGGCGACTTGTGTAGGCCCTGTTATGGACATCAAAGACTGACGGCTCGGAAAGACGAGCATCCTCGAACACAATTAAACCAATTATAAATGAATATTTTTCAAGAAACGTGGGAAGAGTACCTGCTAACTATCGGGCACGAGCACGAGAACAACAGGCAGAGACCCAACGTAGAGTGCCGGGCCGCGTTCTCAAATGCGTGCGCACCTTTCTTTCACAACGATAACGTTTCAAAACTGTGGTCAAAAGACAGGACTACAGTATACCATTATCTTCGCAGTCACGAAACATACTACAGATACAGCAAGGATTACAGGGAGTGGTTCAACGCGGCTACACAGGTAGTCACTGACAAGATTGAGCTCGTTGACCTGAATGACTTGACTGGAGAAGCAAAGAATAAAATAGGAGCTCATGAGCAAATTGATTCAATCACAGGGACAATCAAAGTCCTCCAAAACGTCCTTAGAAAAATCGAAGCCAGAGTACGAGGCAGTAGACCATCCCAGTCACTACAAGACGGGGGGCAAGGAAGTGTACCAGATGATGCAAGACATATGGGGGACAGAATTGTACATAGGGTTCTGCGAGATGAACAGCTTCAAGTATCGGATGAGGGCAGGAAAGAAGCCGGGTCAGTCGATGAGTCAGGACATGGAGAAGGCCAAGTGGTACGAGAACCAAGTGAAGCTACTCAAGGATGAAAGAGAGAAAGGTAACAATCTACCCGACAATCTATCGCACACAAGAGGCAGTAGTCACGACGTTGGATACTGTTCTAACGAGGATTAAAGAAGGGAGGAGTAAAGAACAGGTCACCAACGTTAGAGGGGGCGACAAGACAGCCAAACAAAAACTACCCGCAGTCTGTTTCAGTGGCATCTTCAAAGATGGAAAGAGAAACGACGACGCACTGCTCTATCATAGTGGACTGGTTGTTCTAGACTTTGACCACGTTGACGTTGACCGCACTAAGAAAGCGCTGGCCGCAAACAAGTACATAGCTGCTTGTTGGGTATCTCCTAGCGGAGACGGAGTCAAGGCACTTGTAGAGGTAACTAATACGGAGAAGCACCGAGAGCACTATCGGTCCCTGAAGAAATACTTTGATGAGCAGTACGGCTTAGAGCTTGACAGTACAGGTGAGAACGAATCCCGGGCTTGCTTTGAAAGCTTTGACCCCGACCTAGTATTTAAAGCAGAGTTCGAGAAGTATGGTGGCATGTTGTCTGACCGCTCAGAGCAGCAACAAATCAAAGACACGGGAGAGAAGACAGATTATCAGAAGGTGAACATCGCCTCGATGATGATTAGCAAAGCCGAAGAAGGAGAGAAGCACAACATCTTAGTCAAAGCTGCTACTTTACTTGGTGGTTTTGTAGCGTCAGGAATAGTCGAAGAATCTGTTGCTCACTGGGTGTTGCTTCGTGAGATTTCTAAGCGTGATGTAAGAGACTTAGACGCTGCAAAGAAGAGCATCAAAGAAGGTATTGAGAACGGAAAGAAACTCCCTATCTCTGAGGTGTTGAACAACGAGGAGCGCATCCGTAGAGAGATGAAGCTTACCGACGGTGACATGAGCTTTGTGTCTAGCGACAACGTTGACTATGATTGGATTGAGAGGTACGTAGCGGGCGACATTCCTGTTGGTCTATCTACAGGAAACGAGTACTTGGACAATAACTTTGTTTTCAAGAAGGAGTTTGTAATGATAAACGGGCACAGCAACATTGGCAAAACGACATTTGCTTTATGGATGATGGTTGCCAGCTCGATGAATCACAACTGGCGCTGGGTTATTTACTCTAGTGAGAACAGAACCGCTGCAATCAAGATGAAGCTTGTGACGTTTGCCCTTAACAAGCAGATTGGAATCACTACCTATCAAGAACGAAAGAAAGCTCGTGAGTGGGTTGAAGAGCACTTCATTGTGATTGATAACAGCAAGGTGTACAGTTACACGGACATCATCTTGTTCTGTGAAAAGATTCACCGACAGAACCCCATCGACGGGTTGTTCATTGACCCATACAACAGCTTGAAGATTGAGATGTCGTCAGGTAGAGGGGTGGGTGTACATGAGTACCATTACGAGGCTGCTAGTGAGTTCCTGACCTTTAGCAACAACTTAGATATTGCTGTCTGGGTAAACGCTCACAGCGTTACAGAATCTCAGCGTCGTAAAGGAGATGATGGCTTACCTATCGCTCCATTTGCTGAAGACACAGAGCACGGAGGTAAGTGGGTCAATAGAAGTGACTGCTTCATTACACTGCATCGAAAGATTCAAAGCCCTGACCCTCTACAACGCCGGTGTATTGAAATGCACGTGCGCAAAGTCAGAGAGACTGATACAGGTGGTAAACCTACCCCGTACATAGAGCCTTTGTTGTTTGAATTCAACAGCACAATGAGTGGATACATGATGTTGAAACCAAATACAAAACTGTTCACAAGCCTAGGTGAACAACTTGTTGGCGAACAGACGTCCCTTTGAATGTAAATTGTAAAATGTCACAGCGATACAAAAAGAATCTGACTCGTCCACATAAGTCGAAGAAGAGAAACCTGAGTAGAGGTCGTGTTACCATGAAGTCTACACTTGAAACGTATTGCTATGACCAGCTGAAGGAGGCAAAGCTCAAGTTCTATTATGAGCCGGAAACGTTTGAGCTGGTGAGCTCATTTAGATACGGCGGAGTATACTACAAGTCGTCAAAGGGGAAGGATGTCATGACAAACGCTACAGAAAGGGTAGTGTTGCCAATTAAATACACCCCTGACTTCGTTAGTCACGAGCACAAGTTCATCATAGAAACTAAGGGCTATGTCCCTTCTCAGCACACGTTTCCGCTACGTTGGAAGCTATTCTTACATTACCTAAGAGACAATGATATGGACGATTACATGTTGTTCATTCCTAAAAATAAAAAGCAAGTCGATGAAACGATTCGCGTAATCAAACAACACCTAAATGGACAAGGAGAAACTTAGTAGGTTGTATAGCTTCTCCACAATAGAAATACAGAAGCTAACTACCGAGCTCTACGAAGAGCTTCATAACGACAAAGGGGAACCCAAGCTTGAATGGGAGCCAATGCTCAACGACGTAAGAAAATACAAGCGATTAGTCATTCAAGAACTAGAGGCTCTGAAGGTTGCACTTAAAGAGTTCTTGGAGCACCATGAGCACAGTTGAACAAGATAAAAGATGGGGGGAGGTAGTAGAGCATCAGTGGGCTGCTTGGCTTAAGGCTAGGATACCCGACGTGGAGGTTACTCATGCCCCTGACTTAAAGCACCCGGCTTGGGATATGTACACCACCGTACCTACAGGAAGGAGGAGGTACTACGAAGTTAAATGGGACGCCAGCGCACAGGCACCATGGAAAGATTATCGTGGCAACAAAAGAGACGCTACAGGTAACGTCTTCATTGAGTATGAAAACCCCTACCGCAATGAGAAGTCTGGCATCGAGGCGTCTGACGCACATTACTGGGTGTACGTAATGAAGATGGCTTACGAGCTCGTTGGCATGGAGCAGGTGCAGAAGTACAAGGTTCAGGCTCTCGTGCTTGACAAGGAGCTGCTCAAGTCGTTCACGGCAGACGGCAACTACAGGGTTGTAGACACCAAAAGAGATTCCAAAGGAAGCCAACCTAACGCCCGAGGAAAGCTAGTCCCCATCTCGGATATACTATCAAACAAAGAAGCTTCAGGACTACGAATGAAAGTAGATTTTACTGAGTATCTTCGCCCACTTTTTCTTTAATCCCATACTATTATGAGTAAACCATCTCAGACCCCGGATATTCCATGGGGTCCAGTAGGATACGTGACCTATAAAAGAACGTATTCTCGCAAATTAAATGAAAAGGCCAGCGAAGAATGGCCTGACACTGTTTCCCGTGTGCTTTCTGCCTGCGACAAACAGCTTGGTGTTGACTTCACAGATGAAGAGGAACAAGAAGTTCGTGACATCATGTTAAACTTGAAGGGCACGGTAGCAGGTAGGTTCCTGTGGCAGCTTGGAACAAAGACAGTTGATAGATTGGGACTCCCATCACTACAGAATTGCGCCTTCGTTGTTGTAGACCAACCCGTGCGTCCCTTCACATGGGCGTTCGAGATGTTAATGCTTGGAAGTGGCGTTGGGTTCAACATCCAGAGAGAGAATGTTTACCAGCTGCCTAAGCTTCAAAAGAAAAAGGTAAAGCTGGTAAGGAAAGATGAGAACGATGCAGACTTTATAGTTCCAGACTCTCGTGAAGGGTGGGTGGAGTTGCTTGACCGTGTGATTAGGGCGTCCTTTGAAACAGGACAGGGCTTCTCCTACGCAACACACCTTATCAGACCCGCCGGAGCACCAATCAAAGGCTTTGGAGGAACTGCGTCTGGAGCAGAAGACTTGGTGAAGGGGATGGTGAGCATCAATGAGTTGCTTAACTCTCGTTCCGGTAAAAGACTGAGACCAGTTGACTGCCTTGATATCATGAATATCATTGGTAGCGTAGTGGTAGCAGGAAACGTTCGTCGGTCAGCTCAGATTGCTCTTGGCGACCACGATGACATTGAGTACTTACGCGCTAAGCGTTGGGACTTAGGGAGCATTCCAAACTGGAGGGCTATGTCAAATAACTCTGTTGTGTGCGACGACATCAGCCTTCTTCCTGAAGAGTTTTGGGAAGGGTACAAAGGAAACGGAGAACCGTATGGGTTAATCAACCTTGAATCCTCTCGTCGCATGGGTAGGACTAACGAGACTCAGTATCCTGACCCAGACGTTCAAGGATACAACCCTTGTGCTGAACAATCATTAGCTAACTTTGAGACGTGCTGCTTGGCTGAGATTTTCTTGCCAAACATTGAGTCAGAAGAGGAGTTACTTAAGGTTTCTAAGTACCTGTACAGAATCAATAAGCATAGTCTTGCGATTAAATGCGCAGTGAAGGAGACTGAAGAGATTGTCCATCAAAACATGCGAATGGGTATTGGGGTTACCGGGTACCTACAAGCAACTGAAGAACAGCGTCAATGGTTATCTGGCGTTTACCCTAAACTAAGAGAATACGACGATGACTATTCAAGACTACGAGGATTTCCAAAGTCTATTAAGCTCACCACAGTTAAGCCCAGTGGGACGTTGTCTTTACTTGCTGGCGTTACACCGGGAGCTCATCCCGGATACTCAGAATATTTCATTAGACGAATTAGAATGGCTTCAGGTAGCGACCTTGTACAAGCTTGTCGGGACCGAGGGTATAGCATAGAGTACGTCAAGAACTTTGATGGCACTGAAGACCATGGAACCGTAGTCGTTGAATTTCCGTGCAAGTTTCCTGAGGGTACGATGTACGCAAAAGACATGACTGCTATTGACCAACTGAAAGTAATCAAAAGATTGCAGCAAGAGTGGTCAGACAACAGCGTGTCTGTAACAATCTACTATCGCAAAGAGGAGCTAGAGGACATCAAGATGTGGCTTGCATTAGAGTATGACAACGTAAAGTCTGTTAGCTTTCTACTGCATAATGAACACGGGTTTGCGCAAGCTCCGTTTGAAGAGATTTCTAAGGAGGTCTATGACGATATGAGCTCTAAGGTTAGGCCCATTACTGGCCTTGGTGTGTTAGACATGGGGGACATCGAGATTCAAGATTGTGATACAGGAGCATGCCCAGTACGATGAACCCACAACCTAGCAAACAGTTTCTCGCTAACCTTATTGCGTTTAGAAGGGAGCAGTTCGTCCAGACTTTGGCGGACAACGAAGCTCTACTCGCTGACGGATTTGAAGAAGCTCTAATCGGACATACTAACGGACACAACGTGGTTGCTGTGTATGACTACGACTTATGCGTACAAATCCTGATGGAGAGAGAAGGCATGAGCACTGAAGACGCCATTGAATTCATGGAGTTTAATGTGGTAGGCTCTTACGTCGGGGAAAAGACTCCGATATTCATCTCTCTATCGTGAGGGCTATGAGCCATTGTTGGGTGAGCCAACTTTACTATCTTGGTACTGTTACGCCGGACTAGTGTCGGAGTTTCGTTACCTTAATTAGACCCCTGCTCTTCGGAGTGGGGGTTTTTATTTTCTGGTCTTTTCGATTGTTCGGCCAGCAAAGTAAGCGCCAAAGGACGTTAGCATTAGAATCTGTAGCAGGTCGATGTAGCTATCCTTCACGTCGAACGGCCACTCTTCTAAGCTGTCGAAAACCATGGTTAAACAGAACATAGACATCAGTGTTATTAAGGTCACTGGTCTAATCAATTTAGCCAGCTTGATATCACTACCCATGTCCGCCTTCCATCGTTCGGTCACGTTGTTTTGATAGGAAATCTCTGCGTCTACCCTAGCCTTCGCTTCTTCAGGCGACACGTCAGGCTCGTTGTCCAACAGATTTTTTACAATGCCTAACGCCCCGCTGTCTGGAAGCAAGTCACCTACAGTGTCTAGCACATTGGGTGCTGCCTTAGCTAGCCACTTCCCTAGCCCGGTGTCCTTAATCTTTTTCTTTTCAGCCATCGTAATCTGTGTATGTTATGGTGCAGTCTTCACATCCTAGTGCCTCTGCAATCGCTGGGTAAACTCTTCTGTATGCTTCAGTAGAGCCCCCTACAAATCCAGTTGACTTTATGTTTTCTGTTTGAGTATTGCCTAGCAACAGGCAACCGCTCGTATCCCCTTCGTCATTGCCGCAATGAATCAGGATGTGCTTGAAATTAGGAACCTCCATCACCTCAAGCATCCCCTTGTGCATCTCTCCAAACCTTTTTGAATACCTATCGTGGTATCCTCCCCACGTTTTTAATCTGAGGTTGTATGTGCCAGATGGGATTCTTGTTTCGTGCATGACTTTTTCTTTCCTGTCTTCGTCCTCTAAGGTGAAGCAAAGAAATTCTCTGAACTCACTCCCGTTGCTTACATCAAACAGAAGTCCAAGCGTGTCATTCTTTTGACTACTAAACCTTACTACCTCTAGATTCATTCTTCCAATGCTTGTAGATAAATATCCGTCTCAATCTTAGACGGCTCTAGCATACTGAAGTAAGCCTGTGCCATCTCGCTTAACTCTTTGTAGTCCTGAGTATTCATGGACAAAGCCTTGGCTCGCATCACAACGTAGTAGTCTCTACTGTTCTTGACTCTCCTTTGTATTTCTCTGAGCTCACCTATATGCTTCTTAAAGGTGTCGGGGAACCTCTTCCGCATTGCTGTTTCAGCGATAGGTTGATTGAATCCTTTTGAGAAAGCGTTAGCAACCTTATCAGCTTGCTGTGGGTCTGCTCCTGCTTCTTCCATGAGCTTCAAGAAACGAACTCTTCCACCCTTCTCGTCAATGTTTTTGACAGCTTCAGAGAATTGAGGGTCACTGGCAGCCAGTGCGTCCGCAACCACTTCATACGCAGCCAAGTCTTCCTCGCTGCCTAGGGCTCTTTCCTTACCCATGTTGTCAAGTGTCTTGATTAACTGCTCGGCTTCTTTGTTTCCGAAACCAATCAAGTTACCTCCAGTCATAGCTAGCTTCATGTAGAAATACATTGCCATGTTTGGCCGGTCTTCAGGTCTTACGAAGTACTCCCTTCCTGTAGATGTAACAACTTTGTTGCTACCACTAGACATACTAATGACGTTAATCATAGTGTTGTGAGACTCCGTAAGGAACTGACCGTATGGTCCGAGGTAAGACAGCATAGACATAGGGTCACCCGGTTCAGTCCTAGACCCATAGATAGGAACACCACCTTTAACATTGGACCAGCGCTCATAACGCTCGTCATAACTCTCTTCACCTATGCCGAAGTTGTCCTCTTCAAGAAGCGGGAATATTAAGTACTTGTTTACGGCAAACCTCATGCTATTGTCAATCATCGCAAGAGGAATCTGCGGGAGGAAATCCACCAACGTAGATGCCCCTACATCCCACCAAGCCTTCTGCTTATCCTCTTCTGTTAACTGGTCTTCATCATCCCCAAAGATTGCAGATACTATAGCTGGCAACAGAATCTTACCCACCATGTGGAACGTAGCCAGCTCCGCAACACTACCGACGAGCGCCTTACCTCCTTCTCCTTTAGCCTTACCGCTTCCGTAGAAAATCTTCTTGACATCCGAGGTGATGCTTCTCTTCTTGTTGACGGCAAACCTAGAGAACGGGAGCAGAAAATTCTGCATTAAATAGGCGAGTTGAGGAGCAAAATCACTGCCCCCAGCGTACAGGTCAGCGGCCTGACGTGGAGTAGAAGCGGCTTGGTCTTTCGTCACTAATGAATCCGCATAACTCAGTGCCTCTTTGTTGGGACTAACGGCCTCTTGCTCCCAGTCAATGTCGCTTACACTGTCAACTACACCCTGCTCAATTAGCGCATCAGCATAGAATCCAAACCACGAAGCGATAGCAACCACCTTGTCCGTACCCTTGAGGTTCTTGAGTGCGAGCTTATTTAGATACTCCGTCACCTTCTGGAACTGCGTAGCGTCAAATTCCATAGACCCAGTAAACGGGTCGATGTTACCTGCCTCGTAATCCCTGCTGAATACCGGGGAGTTCTGCAATAGTCTGTATCTGCCGTTGTTGTCCAGAGCAATCTTAGAGTCAGCCATGAACAAGCCCTTACCGCTGTGGTAAACCATCTCGGCTACCGTTTGCAATACATAGGGGAATGTCTTCAGTGGGTTCTTCGCTTGGAAGAAGGTGTTCAAGATTACTGGCGACTGCTTAGCCGTCTGAATCAAGAATCCACCAAAAGCCTTGGTGATTACAGCCAGCCTAACAATGTAGCTTGGGTTCTCGAAACGTTTACCGAACAAGACAAAGTCCTTCTGGAATACAGCGGGAACCTTGCCCGTGTCTTGGTGTACGTACTTGGAAATCTTTCTTTCTAGAGCCTGTTTAACTGTAGTATTGGGTATAAGGTCAGTGGCCTCTTGGGAATTCATAACGAATCTATGTGCCAGTGTAGAGCCAACAGTCTCCATTAGCGTAACGTTCTCCCTCAATGTAGATTCATTGACTCTTAAGAAGTCTAAACCAATAATAGCTTTACTCCCTGACAATGACCTTGGGTTACGTTCAAAGCTACTTCCAGCAACCTTCTTGGTTTGACCAAGTGCTGATTCAGTAAGGGCTTTGTGAAAGCCTTCAAACATTCTCATGGTTTCATTTACCACATCGTTTTTAGTTTGAATACGGACATCAAAAGGAGTGTAGTTGTCCTCCATCACTAGCTCTTTACCTAGGTATCTCTCAACGTAGTTAGAGAACTGAGGAATCAAACCAACATGCATATCAACCATGAAGTCTACAAACTGAACTAACTCAGGTGATTCAGACTTAACCTTAGCTTGCAACTCCTGAAGGCTATTGGTGTCACCAAACATAAAGTCATACGCTTCTTGCATTTCTGCAATCTCCGCCTTGGAAAACGCGCCACCTGCTGCGACCTGCTGTTGATTGTGGTATTCAATCGTGCGCTGCATGACTCCCTTTAGATTCACAAACCACTCAGCGGCGTTCTGACCTTCCTGAGTTTCATTGTCAATGACGGGGACTTGACGGCTCATAGAGAATATCTGCATGATAGCCTTCTGACGAACTCCAGTAATCTTTTTCTTGCTCTTTCTCTCTAGCTCCTCAACCTTCTCAGACATCTTCTCTACGAGCATTGAGTGCCTGAAGTCAGCTCTACCGAAAGCGCCTTCAATAGAACCAAAGCCCAACGAACGTCTGAGTCTTGCTATCGTGATGTCATCCGTAGAAAAAGCCATCCGAATGTAGGAATCAACCGTGTCCAAAAAGCCCATGTAAACCTTGGGTCTAGCCTGAAGACCTTCTTTCTTGAGGCTCGCTAAATCACTAGCGTAATCTATATTACCTCGGACCAATGAATGAACATACCCCAATCCAAACACAGAGCCATTAACAATGAAGTCGTCAAGCTTGTAATCTAGGTGAGCTAGCTGTCTCCTATTAAGCTTTAGTAGTCTGTTCTTTAGGTCCGCGAAGTTCAGTTTACTCGGGTCTGCAATTCCTAAGATGTCTGCAATCATAGGCTCTTCTAGAAGCACGTCAAGGTTAGCTGCAATTCTAGGCAACATGACGTCATCTACAATCATCTCTGATTCCTCTTCATTCTTGCCTGACTTCTCGTTGTACAGTGCCTCAAGTACACGCTCAAGGTGAGCGGGATTGCTGCTATCGAGCTGGTCGTTTACATTATTCTTATTCCACTCATCGATGTATCTAAGAATGTTCTTTCTGTTTTGAGATAGTTGAGACCTCTCATAACCAGCCTTGATTTTGTTGTACTCCTCGTCAACCGTAGTGTTGTTCTTAAGGGCCAGTCTCTCAGCTCTTGCTGCAAAGACAGCGTTTCTTCCTAGCGTTTCTTTAGATTGAAACTGAGCAACCAAAACTGCTAGGTCTTCAGCGGGTAGCTTAGGAAACGACACCGCTTCCCTTCCGTCTTCTCCCTTCTTTATTTGAGGGGCTTTCATCGAGCCCAGCGTAGCAAGGAGAGTCTGTTCGAAGGTTGTAATATCTTCGTTGTCCAGTAATGCTGGGTTGATTTTAGCTAATGCTTCTGCGTACTTGTTGTATGTCGCTGTAGACTTCAGCGCCTCGCCAGCCTTCCTTGGCTTTGCTGCTTTCCCTAGTCTCTTCTGCAATCCCCTAACCCTATTTACTTGGTCGAGGTACTCCTGCATTGCCTTCTTGGTATCTCTAGCATCGAAGACGGCAGATAGCTTATCAATAAACGTCTGCATAACCTCAAAGCCTTCCGCCTTTACCCTTTTCCCGGACACTCGGTGAGCTTCTCTTGCAATCTTAAACAGCTTCTGAACCTGCGAGCTAGTAAAAGGAGTCTTGGAGTTTTCCTTCATTCGTTCCTTGACAATTTCTATTGCCTCCCTAAGGAACTCTTTGTAGTTTTTAGACTTGTCCCTCAATTGTTCGAGGTCGGTTCTAAGATTCTTGGCTTCAGTGGTAAGCTTTCTCACCTTCTTGTTCACCTCTTTCTTTCCAATGAGTCTTCCACGCTTGAAGTCATAAGCCCTACGGTACGCAGCAAGCGCAGCTTCCTTGGACATGCCCATGTCCTGTA
>Ga0208134_1001530_pt1 | contig 13159 bp, 21 predicted proteins | sample VirMetDEL_Mar_31_FD_184515 | JGI IMG/M metagenome (GOLD analysis project Ga0208134, IMG submission 184515) | Aqueous microbial communities from the Delaware River and Bay under freshwater to marine salinity gradient to study organic matter... | ecosystem: Environmental > Aquatic > Marine >... | reverse complement strand
CATAACGAGGTGTGCCTTCATCCCAATGATCCAGATTTATTGAACCACCAGCTTCCAAATGATTTTTTATGCGCTCAACCAATTTATTAATACGCTCTTCGCACTCCCAGTATGGGTGACTTGCAGATGATAGACCAAAATTATGGCACCACGTTCTGCCGCTATGATCGGCAATGGTCACATAAAAATTGGTCGCTACGTTATCGCTTGGCTCTTCAGCGTAAGGATTTCTCCACTCATACTGCCAGTCTGAGAGGTATACGTCTGCTACTTGACTGCGATCCATTTTTTTTCTCCTCTGTTTCTCTTATGATTGATATAAGGGATACAATCTAGAATACAATAGGCAGATACAAATAAAATGCACTTTTATTTAAAATAAAAAAAGGGGCGATCCGAAGACCGCCCCAGTTTGACCCAACAAGGAAGAGGAGAGTGGGTTGTTTATGCTGCGCCTTCGGTTCCGAAGATGCCGCGCCAGTCGGTAAAACCGAAGCTGTAACGCTCACGAACTTTATACCGCACGTTGCCAGTCTCAAAGTCGCCTTCCATGCCCTTTTTCATTGCTGAACGGGTGAAGTGCTTCAGACCATCTGGAACGTCAGTGGTAATAAAGAACGCATCTGGATCAGTCAGACGGCGCATGATGTGATAGCCCCGTGGCAGATAACCACCAGCCTTAATCGCGTTGATGTCGTTATCGGCAGTGCTTGGACGCAATGCTGATTCCAGCAGACGCTCTGCGGTGAACTGATAAGCAGTTGGAATAACCAATTGCATACCCTGTGCCGCAATGCGAAGGCCACGATCATCTTTCATGTCGCTGATGTTAATCAGGATCGACTCAAGAGATGTCTCTGACAGATCAGCCGCCGTGGCAAGCACGTTGGACTGGTTGCCGTTCTGTGTTGGGTGCGATGCACTCAACATGGTTTGACCGTCACCACCAGTAAATCCAGCGGCTTGAGCGTTATTCAAGACGTTAGCAGCCTTGATCTCTTTGGTCGATGCCATTGAACGTGCCAGCGCCTTTGTGTAGCGCGAAGCCAGCGAACCATACTGACCATCTTCTTCAGCTTCCTCAGTGATTGAGAACGCCAAGGCGATGGTTTCGTGCTGGTAACGCGCAGTCCACTGTTGGCTTGCGCTGTCGTAAGAGACGGCTCCACCTTCAGTTTTTGTTGGCGCTTGTCCAAATCCACTCAAAAGTACGTCTTCCTCGTAAGCCTTTTGAGAGCTATTCGATTCAAAGACGGCCTCGTATTCAGCGGGATAGCTGTCGTACTCAAGTCCAAAGAGAGTGTTCAGACCCGGCTCTAGAGTTTTTGCAAAACTCGCTCTATTCATTGCCATTGTTCATGCCCTCCTATATGCCAGCAGTGGCTTTGAGAATATGCTCGTTTATAAGCACCTCAACCACAGCATTTGTGCCGAAAGCATTATCTGGTGAATCATACAATGCGATGATTTTGGCACTTGCTGTGCCAGTACCCATTGATGAGTTCAACTCAAACGCTGACCTTCCAGTTATTGTGGAACCTGTTCCAGCAACAACATCGGCGCAGTTGCCGATATTTGTCTGTGCAGGCGCTCCATCAGACTGGACTTTATATACGATATATGGATCGTCATAAACATATGCACATATATCTGTAGCTGTTGTTCCTGACGGCCAATACTCACTGTATACATATGAACCATCAGAGGCAGTGTACGACACACCGTCAAACACACCGATATTGTTGGTTTCTGTCGCAGTGTGAGGTGTGATAACCCCATCTGCTGTCAGAATGCAGAGATCACCCGAAAAGATGTTCTCAGCCAAGCCAGACGTAATGGTATATTTATTGGTGCGAGGTGCATTACCGCTCATGTGACGGACGGGTACAAACCCGAATGCGGCGTCTACATTTGCCATTTTTCGCTCCTATAGCGTTAAGGTTAATCGCTCATGGCAGAAAGTGTTCTGCCGCGACTTACTTCGGACTTACGTTCTTGATAGAACGTCTGCCCACTACGCCGTCCAAACGCATCAAGCTCTCCTGCGACTGATTCATTTTGCTCTTCGTTTTTGCCTTCGTAATACCGTTTTTGCGCGGCATGACGTTCCTTTGGCATTTCGCAAAGCAACATTCCTTCAATCCCAATTGATCCTGTCCACTGCCCATGATTGATAGTCGGAAACAACTTTTCTTTCACAGTGTCAGCAGAGCGTGGCTCCCAACCTTCGCGCATTCTTTTATACACGTTGTCGGGGGTGTCTTTCCCTTGAATCGAGGTTGCGACCCAGCGTTGGACATAGCCGGGACGGGCTTCTGGTGCGTCCAACAGTGCTGGTGGTTTCCACGCCGCTTCTGTGCGAGATTGCTCGTCGCGGGTGGAAGATCGTGATTGTTCTGCACGAACATTTCTTTTCTCAGGCATGACTATTGTTCCCTCTGTTGACGGCGAATTTCGGCTTCATATTTCTTGAGACCACGTTCATCGTTTATACCAAGTTCCCTAGCCATTCTAAGCTGCTCTTGCGTCATACGCACACGATTGCCCTTATAAGCTGAAGACCCGCCCGTAGTGGGGGCGACTGGAGACCTACCTTTTGGTCTTTGCTTCGGACTTGGCCCTGACTTTAACTCAGGAAATACTTTTTGTAAACGTCCGTTAAGTTGCGCGTAATATTCGTCGCTATTCTTGTCGAACCCTTCCAAATCTAATTGCACATCTATGGCCCGTGCAGCGGCTGTTTCTCGTTCAAAACCTGTGGCATTAAACCAGTTATTTTGCTGCCACCATGACATTGCTTTCTCAGGTGGCTGATTGCCTTGCGCCTGTTGCTGACGCTGTGGCTGCTGTTGTTGTCGTTGTTGCTGTCTTTGCATATCCTGCCGCCGATATTGATCGGTGGCCTGTGCCACGCGCATGGCCGCTCTCATGTCTGCCATTTGCTCTTGAAAGTTGACTTGGGCCTCTGTGTCGCCCTCTTCAACCGCCTTGTGCAGCGCCTGCTTTGTTTGTTGGTATTTCGCGTTGAACTCCTGTTCAGCGTTTTGCTGCGATCCCTGCTCCAGACGCTCTAGCCGCTTTTGCAGTTGCGCGTTCTGCTCTTGTATTTGCCGCGCTTGTATTTCAGCCTCTCTGCGCTGCGCTACGAGCTTGCTGATGCGCTTCTGCACCTTTGGCCCATAGTCTGGCTCCTGATCATCAGCGGCCTCCACAGGGGCTTCCTGTGGCCTCTCAGGCTTTGGCTTCGGCTCGTCGGTGATTTCTATTTCAAAATCATCTTCCTTGCCTTCCTTGGCCGCTTGGATTTCGGCCTCGATTTCTTCAAGAATTTTTTCTTGTTCTGACATGGCTCTACCCCAAATATGCGGCGACTTCGACGCCGTCTGGTAAAATGGACGTTAGCTCATCGTCATTAAGCAATAAAAACTTTACGCCCTTCACAACGATTTTCTGACCAGCGTATTTACCGTAGGTCACGCGATCACCGATTTGCGGCAATACGCCAGACTTCCAGCGTTCTCCTGTGTCGCGGTCACGATACGCTAAGTCACCCATTGCACAGACGGTGCCGTGGGCGGTCAGGTATTCCTCGTTGTCCTTTGAGGTGTCTGGCAGCAGAATGCCGCCTGCGGTCTTCATTTTTACCTGATTTGGCTGAACCAAGACCTTCCAATTCATGGGAATTGGGATTTGATGGGAACCAATGGTCGCACTGGTTTCTTCATCTGTGTATATACGGTCATGTTGATGAGACATGGTTATTCATCCTCTTTGTTTATGCTTTTGATCGTGTCATGTATTACGTCAGATGCTTGTTCTAGCCCCTCTGCAATACCCACGTTTTTGTGATATGCTTCAAAGTCAGACATTCGACCCCGAAGCATACTGTCAGCTATTTCAAGCCGTCTCTTTTCCAGATTGTTTCTGATCTGCTGGAGCAGATCGCTTATTGTCATTCTTAACGCCTCCCGACATGGAGACGCCTGTGACGTGTACCGTTACGTCTTTATTGTCTGTCATCAGTATCCCCTTTTCATTGATTACTTTTTATTCTTTTTTTTCTTTTTTACAACCTTTGCAGTTTTCTTTTTACCATATTTCATTTTTTTTCCTTTCATCAGTTAGGGAAAGCTGGCTCTATTCATCGTAATTGCCAACGGGGTTTTGCATTTCCATCAGCCTTGCGCGTTCTGCGGCTGTCATGGGTGGGGTGAAATTTCCATACAAAAGCTCATCAAGCTGTTGGGCCGTTAGGGGCGCGTTTGATTGTGCTGGGCTTGGCCCTTCAAATTGGTCTAAGGCTCCAATTTGATTTATTTGCCGATTGCTTGAAGGATTTCTAATTAAGCTAGAGGCAGCATTATCTCTCACCATTTCCATTGGTGTGGGAGTTGGAGCTTTTCTGCTTAAATTTCTTAAAAAATTTACAATATTCATCAGACCTGTCCTCCAGACAATTCTCTTGCCAATATTTTTAGGGTATCAGCGAAGCCCTTGTCCAGTTCTTTTGCCGCCATTGCAAACTTGCGTGGAGATACATCGTCGGATTTTAAACCACGCCGCTCCAGAAACTTCTTGGCGGCTCTGATTTCTGCCTGCGCCACTCTTTTTACTGCCGCTCTAGCCATTTATATTTCTCCTGCATTCATCATGGCTTGAAATTCCATAACGCACCACCGCGATTAACACGCCAATCTCTGGCTTTATTAACGTCTTCATTATAAAATTCCCACATATCTTCTCTTTTAATTGGAAATCCTTGTTCTGCAAAATCAGAAAGTCGCGGTCTTTGGCCTGTTTGTGTAATATTTGCCCCTGCCCGTGCATATGCTTCGCCCATGCTTGTGCGATAGCCTTCGTCATAATCCCAATCCCCAGTCAAACTTTCTTGTGGGTTTCGTGTTCTAGTCGCATTAAGATAAACCTCATCGCTGATACGGCCTGTTGCTTTTAAAAACCTCAACCATTCCGCAGCAATTTTTGGATTTGTGCCTATTGGCATTCCAAATTTTTCTTGAACAACGTGTCCGACTTCGTGATCAATTATTTCTTGCTCACTAAGCCTGCCTCTATTTTTTGATGGCCCAACAAATAAAGCAGTGTATTCGTTTGGTGCGCCACGAATTGTAAGACCACCAGCAAGATTTAGCTTATCACCTTCAACTTCTCCGATCTTCACACCTTTGGCTGCATTGCCAAGGACTTTTTTAATTTCGCTATCATCCAGATAGTCATCTAGGGTCATGGCACTGGTATCTTGCAAAAGTTCTTCAGAATCTTTGTATTTTGGCAGTGTTTTTCCCGTATATGCTGTGCCAGTGTCATACATTAGCTCACCCTTAATTGGGTCTCTAAACGCACGATCTAGCTCCCAAATGTCAAAGCCCTGATCTTCCGCTACTTTTACATCGTCCAAAAATTGTTTGTAAGACGGGACTTTTTTGGCAAGACTGTTTAAAAAAACAATCGGCCCAGCAACGTCATAGCTGCCCTCTGGTAGACCGTCAGTTGGCAATACGCCATATTCTTTGCGATCATCTAAAGCCATTAGCCGCCTGTCCTTCGCCAGTCATCAACAATATTTTGCAACCTACGCAATTCCGCACCATCTGGCATTCCTGTTGGGTCTGTTGCCCAATCTGGCATAATGCCAATTTTTTGTGGAGCGTATTTTGTCGTTTCTCCGCTTGCCGTTGCATTGAAAAATTCATCAGGGCCAAAGTTTAAATAACTGTTTTGGCCTGTTGTTTCCGAAGCCATTGCTGGCAGTGCATCATCGCTAAACATCCGTCTGTGTTCTAAAAACGCTCGTTCTTCGCCTTTGCTTCGGAAGAAAGGATTGCCCGGCCCAAAGTGTCCGTATGCATCGTGAACAACGCGAAACGCATCGTTTGCGGTTGCATCGTCCATTGTTCCTACACGTCCCACATTTCTTAACAGCGGATTTTTAGCAACTTCAAAGTCATTGGGTGTGGTGCCTGTGCCATAGCCATCTCTTGTTGGGAAGGTCACAAGGCGCTTGTTCGTAACAATATCACCGTATCCCATAGCAGGCGATGCACCATATGGATACGGCGTGTTTGGCGCTAAGAAATCTAATTCTATGCCAGTTTTATCCAAAGCTCGTAACTGACCCAGCGTTTCTTCAATCAATGCTTCATAAGCCCTGCGAACAGCGGGATTAGTTGGGTCATCTTTCATTTGCTGGTAAGCAGCCGCAACTAGTCTTGCTCTGTCTTTGTTTAGCTCTGGATATCCTGTGACATCATATCCATCTCCAGCGTTTATGCCGCGATCCTTCATATATCTTGATGCAGCGTTTTGTATTTCTGCAATGGGCCTAGCTTCTACGCGAACAGCTTCTCCAGCGCCCGTAGGAATAATGGTGCTTAGTGGTCTACCCGTTGGGCCAAGATTGGTTTCTGCGCCCCGTCCTGCGGCCTCTACCAACCCACCCTGACTTGATGTTTGAGCGCCAACGCGAACAGGCGCTTGTGCAAATCCTGTTTTGCCGTACCGTGCGATAGGCACTAATGCACCGAATTGTGCATACATGGGGTCTAAAGCCTCTGGGAATGACAACAAATCACGCGCAAGCCGATCTTCATCGTTCTCACTTTGAAACGGCACCTGTTCAGCCACAAAACCAGCGCCATATCCAAGCAATCCTAATGCACTTAGTATTGCTGATGATGATAAATCGGCAGCACCTCCAATTAAGTATGCTGCCTGCGCCCCTCCAACATATTTATCCCAAGAGCCAAGGGCTGTTTCTGCTGTGCCTTCTCCAGTCAGCGCAGCTTTTGCAATCGCCCCAACAGTTCTGAACATTTTGTTGCCAAACCGAAAGCCATAATTCGACAACATTTCTTCTCTGTTTTCTTGTGAAGCAACGGCTGCACCAATATCAGCCCGTGGAATACCACTGTCTATTGCATCTTGTCTTAACCTATTTTCTTCATATTGCGCCATTTCTTGGAGCGTTGGGACAGTGCCATCATCATACGCAAAATTGCTTTGTGGAAATGGATCACCTTTGCTGGGATTTCTGTCTTCCAACATTGCATTTTCAAATGCCAAAAACTCTTCGCGCAGAGATTTTTGCTCGTCAGCCGCAGCTTGCGAAGGAATGTTTAGCTGTCCATCTGGCCGATACGCCACATTTGAAAAGTTTTCTTCTTGCCGTCCATCTACTGTCAAAAGTGCCATATTATCACCACGCCTTACATGACCAGTATCTGGCCTTGGTTTTTGGGCCGGGGTTATCACAATTGTGACGCGCCCTAAAATTCTTTCTGCGCCCCTTTTGGTTTTTCTTGATTTTCATGTTGGGGTCGCCAAAGGTCACGCGCTTTACCCTGTCGCCGTCCGTAACGTACACCACAGACTTCTTCTTGCCGTAGCTGGTTTCGCCCTTTGCAATCCTGCGAGGCTTGTTTAGTGTGACGCTCTTGCCTTTGTACGTTGCCATTACATACCCTCTTCTTTTTCTCTCAGGCCAGCAGCTATGCCAGTAAAGCCTATCGCGCCAAGTATGCTGGCAGATAAATTTCGCAAGTTGCGAAACTCTGGGTCAAAACGGGCAAACTCAGAGCGGATATTTTTTGTATCCATTGTTATTCTTACGTCAGATGGCTCACTTGCTTTTCTTTGTAATTCTTGAAGAGCCTTCTTCCCTTCTTCAGTTTTTACATTGCCTTGAGAAAATGGCCCTCTATCTTTTAAATTTTTTATTAAAATGCCTTGTTCATTATTTCTTCTTAAAGCAGCCAAAATATCGTCAGTTTTTATTTCATTTAAAAATGATTCGTCATAAGTTGGGTTGTCTTTTCCAATGCCACCAAGGCGCTCTTCAATTGTACTAAAAGGCTCCATCCCGTATTTAATATTAGGGCTTAAATCCATAGTGGCAGGATTAATTTCTGTAAAACTTACACCACCCGCATCAATAATTGGTATATCAAGTTTTCTTATCCTGACTGGATATAATGCCCCTCTATTGCCAACATATGTGCTGGCAACATCAGGCGAGGAACTTGAAAATCTTGGTCTCGTATTAAAACTTTGCTCTGATTTGGCAATGTCTGGCCTGCTGTAAAGATCACCTTTTATAGCAGATCGCCCAATATATTCAGTTGGATTATACATCTCATCGGCCCTAGCTTCTCTAGATGCACGATCCATTGGCAGTGGCGTGTTCTCAAACATATAAAGATCGGATGCAGCGTCCATCATATCGTCAGTAACTTCATCAGAGCGGCCAGCCTGACGCAATTCAAGAATGCGCCGCGCCACTTCTTCAGCCGTATTACGGGCCACAGGCAATCCTATTTTGCTTAATGCGCCAATTAGATTTGCCATTCAATAAATCCTCGCCTTATCAGGATCGACCAGCCGTGGGACGCAATATGCAACGCCAAAATCTTTTGGATTACTGTGGTATCCCCATCGCCCAACGATTGCTTTCGCAAAATATGTACACGTTTCTATGCTGCGAAACAACATATCATCGCTGACCAGCTTACGATCATCAGCAATACCGATATATAGAACCAATGCGAAGACGTGTACCACTCACTTGTGAACTTTCTGCACATCAAATGAAGCCTTCTTAACTGCGCCCTTGTGAGGCTTATAGTCGCCCTTCATTAGCTTGTAGCCTTTGCCCGACTTCATCCAGTGATAGCCCTTGGGCGCTTCAACCGCTTTTTTTGCCATTTTTCTTGCCCTTCCAGTTTACACGTTTCGCAGATGTCTTGCGCTTTGCTGCCGACTTGGCCGACTTGCTTTTGCATTGTGCCATTGTGGGGCGGCAGGCGGGATATGATCCACCAGACTTGCGGCTCTTGCGGCCACAGGGGCCACCAGTTTTACAATTGACCCAGCCCTTGCCTTTATTGCGGCCAAACCACTTTCGCAGACCATCGCTGCTACTACTTTTTTTTGCTTTTGCCACTTTTATTGCCCCAGTTTTTTGCGCCGACCTTGCGGCATTTTACCAAAGCGCCAGAGCCATAGGCTGACGGCCATGTACCACCGTTGCGCGTGTATCGCGCCTTGACCTTACTGTAGCAGGCGTCTCGCTTGGCTTTCTTTTTTTTCTTTGCCGCCATTAGGTGCCGTCCTCCTCTGATGGAAGTTCATCTTCAGATGGCAATGCGCCTAAAGCAGCGCCACCTATTGCCAGCGGCACACTAAACATAGTGCTATTACCAGCAGCAATTGATCGGTTTGTTCTTGGGGAAATCACGCCAGTGTTAAATTTTCCAGAATATTCTTCGATGAAATCACGCGCCTGATCTGGTGTGAGGTCTCCACGATCAACAGCAGACCAAACAGAATTTACCTTTGTTTTTAAATCAACGCTTTTATTGTTGAAAAGACCCCTTATGCCTTCCCAAACAATAGACTGCGTTTCTCTTGGTAAAAGTCCACGTTGATCAGCAACAAATCTATAATCATCTGCCGTTAATCCATATAATCCTTTTGCACCCGTTCCTTTTGATGATCCCCCAGCCATGCCCAAACCTTGTGACGTTAGCTGATCGTTGCCAGCCAATGGCCGCATCATACCAGCAGCAATGGCGTGTGTGTCGATTGTAACATCGCCCATGTCAGAAAATGGAACTTCAATATTATTAAAGAAGTTTCTTACTTTATGGTTATTACCCATTGCATCAGATATGATGTTAAAATCACCACCGCTTTCAATGGATTGAATGGCCTTTCCAATGTCGCCAAAGCTGCCCCAGCTAATGCTTGCGGCAGTGTTTTTACCTTTTGTCCCAATTATGTCGCCAATGTCGCCTTCTGGCGTAAGAGCGCGATATGTACTGGGGTTGTGGGCTTGATCATATGCTCTAACCCACATTGCCTTTTGCTCTATGGTCTCAAGGTCTTTATACGATTTACCTTTAATGCTTTCCCAAATTCTTTTATTGGGGCTATTTTTTTCTGTTGCCACAAATGTTGGATATCGCTTCGCAACATTGGTCATTTCTTCTGACCAAGGAAATGCACGGTTATTAATCACGGCATCTACAACGCGCTCACCAAGAGATGCGTTTTTAAACCAATCCATTTGGGGGGATAGAGCCGCCAATACGCCAGACATTGATTGCCTTGGTAAACCATATTTATTTGCAAGCTCTTCAGAAAATCTATTGGCACCAACGTACCAATATTTAGCACGATCTTGAAAGCCAGCAGGCAATTTATCCATGATCCAGTTTAAATTTTCTCGCTGCATTGCACTGACAAAATCTGCTGCGTCTGCTTCTGGTAAACCTCTTATGCCTTTAAAGCCGGGGAAATATGTCTCCAAATCTTCATATGTATTTTTCTTTGGGTCTGCTTCCGCTTTCCGACCAGACGCCAAAAATTCCATATTTTTGCCTAATATATTATCTTTTACATTTCCAAGACCTTCCATAGCTGATCTGCCGATTGTTAAACCACCGCTATAGACTTCTGGCTTTGGTCGTTCACCACCAGTTTTCGGCGTTCCTTCTCTTGGAACACGGGTTGAAATACGACCAGTTGGCCCGAATGAAGGATTAGCGCCCGGCACTTTGCCACTGACTAAGGGGCCAAGAGCGCCAATGGGATTTCCTGTTGCTGTCGATGCTCTCAATAAAGCATTTAAATTAAACGGCCCTGCCATTAGATGCCCTTTTTCTTTTTGCCATATCCGCTGGCGTGGGCAGCGCGGCCCTGCCTCTCAGCTTCGGCCTTGGTTTTATAAACCTTGCCCTTGCTGCCCCAGCGATAGCCGCCCTTGACCTTCATAACGGGCATTAGTGACCGCCAAGCAGCTTGTTCATCATCTCTTGGACATTGCCGCCGTCGAGCTTCATGACCTTGACCTTTACGTCACTGTCGTGGGGCATATCCATCATTTGATCATCGACTTCTTCGTAGTCTTCGCCGTAATCTTCGCCATCAACGCCCATCATGTCTTGATGGCACAGCAGTAAAAAGTTAACGAGTTGATCGTCTGACATTTCCAAACCTTCTGCATCATGGGGAAAGCCCATTTTTGCCATAAAAAGGTCTGCATTTTCTTCCATGTTTTCGACTTCTACCTGTGCCATGTCGGCCTCCTTTATGGTCGCAGTTGTGGGCGCGTCTGTCCCATTGTGCCTAGATTTTCTGGGCGCATCTTTGGCCGTGGCGATGTTGGCAGTGCGTAGTTTGGTGCCATTTCATCGGCCAGTTTATTATTTGCCATTGCGCGATCCATGTCGGATTGCGTCATTGACGGCTCCCGCTGCGTGGGGATTGTCTGCGGCAAGGACATATCAGGTGGTGTGCCTGTGCCAAAGTCTGGACGGCCCCTTGGCGCATTAGAAGCTGCCATAGATCGTTCCATTTGGTTTAATACGTCTTGCATTGCTGCGCGTTGGTCTTCGGGCAAAATCTGTAAATTCTCAAAGGGAATGCCTTGCTCTTGCGCTTGCTGAAACTTTTGTCTCGCCTGACTAACAACTTCTAGAACACCGTCAGATATTTGAGATGCATCAATACCAGCCGTGACCAGAGCGTTTGTGTAGTTTCTAATTAGTTCAAGGTCGGTGTTCATGTCGGTCTCCTATACATAATTTTGCATCATTAATTGGTAATTTATTGCTGGCATAGTTTCAGATGAATTATTTCCATAAAATACCTTAACCATACCTCCCCCTATATCTTCAGCGCCCACAACGTATGGTGTGCCAGACGCATCTGCTGTGTTTGTGGCTGTAGACACTTCCACATTATTGACAGCCACAGGCGCAGCCACAGACACGGCCCGTGGATTAAGCCCACGAATGCGCCCCATTGCAGCGGCCACTTCTTGCGGCACTGGTTGTTCGCCAGTATTGCCTATGCTGTTAAAACTTTTAACTATCGCCCTGTCATATTCATCTCGCGTCATGTCTCCCATCTCAGGGGCCACATATTCTGGTGACATAATATTACCGCCTGTTAAGCCTCTACCAATTGCACCAAGAACGCCGCCGCCCTGCATGAACCTAGCAATTCTACTGGTCGAGATGTCTCGCCCATCTGACCCCAACGCCGCTTCAGACGCTATTGATCCCCGTGGCAGTGCGCCGAAAGAATTGCTTATGCCACTGATAAAATTATTACGATTATCATATGCATAACCAATCGGCCCATCATCAGGGCCAGAAATACCGCGCTGTTTATTGGTTTTAGAATGTTGTTCTCCTGAGAGATATTCGGCTTCAGAAATGTAATTATCTTTGTTTTGATCTAAAGCACCTACGCCTGCGCCACTAAATCGTGCGCCAGATCGACCCGGCCCACCGCCGTCAAACATATCTGCAAAACTAATGTATCCATCATTTTCGCTGCCGCCATCTTCGCTTGAACCGTCAAAACACATCTCTAAAACTCCATTCGATATCTGGCGTCAATTCTTGGTTCGCCAGTGCTGCTGTCAGAGTAGCTAATGCGACCACCATCGCCAATATTCATGCCAATTGATCCAGAATATACTGGCTCCATGCCGCTTGATTTTTGCCTGTTGATTTCAAAATCAAACGCGCCCATCTTTGCCGCTGCGCCTAACTTTGAAAAAGTACTAGAACTTCCCTGCGTAAAAGTGGCAAAGGGAAACGTATAGGTTTTGTCCTGCGTGGTTCTGCTGCCCATGACGTTGCCGCTTAAATCTACTGGCCCCAATGTGGTCGATCCATCCAGACCAAGACGCACAGTTCTGGCCTTGTTTCTAACGTCAGCCATGCCGTCTCTGTATTTTGTTTCTTCGGTAGTGTAGCCCATTGAGGGCGTGACACTGCCCATTCTGCCATCAAATGTTTTGTATAAATCCAATTCGGAACGTGGTTCATTTGAAGTGCCGTCAATATTAATGTTGCCAGAAACAGGCAAATTAAAATCAAATTTATCTTTTAAATCTAAATTTACAAACGCGCCTTTTCTTTCGTCCATCACGCCATTCCCTGTCTTTGAGGTGGCCCCTGCATGGGGGGCTGCTGTACTGGAACCTGTGCGGCGTCCGATATCGCCGTCAAGGCACCCATATCACCAGCGCCCATGCGCTGTCGAATCTCAGCTACTTTATTCATTAAATATTTATTCATGTCTATGGGCTGCTGACCCCCACCTTGGGAGGAGGGCGGGGGCCGCGCAC
>Ga0208134_1001529_pt1 | contig 13160 bp, 20 predicted proteins | sample VirMetDEL_Mar_31_FD_184515 | JGI IMG/M metagenome (GOLD analysis project Ga0208134, IMG submission 184515) | Aqueous microbial communities from the Delaware River and Bay under freshwater to marine salinity gradient to study organic matter... | ecosystem: Environmental > Aquatic > Marine >... | reverse complement strand
TTTCACATTCCTTGCTATTGGTGTATTTCCTGAACGCGCTTTATTCTCAGCATCTTTGACGCCTTCGTTGTAAAGCATTCCGTACATCTGCGCCGCAGCGTAATCAGTCCAATCTTTCGACGGAGTTCGCAACAATCGAAACAAGGCGCCGTTTACAATTGCGTCTTTGTTATCGTTTAGTATCTCGTCGCTAAGAGTCGTACTAGTTACTGTAGGTTTAAGTACAGCACGTAAAATCACGCTCTCGACAACCGTAGTATTTGGCACCGGAGCTAACCAAAACGTACTTTGAGTCTGCTGGACAAAATACTCGGGGGTAGAAAACTTAGAAGGGTCGCGCCAATTTGGCTGACGCTTTTCTAAAAGCGCAGTACTGATAGGCTCTAACTTGTCACCCTTGTAGACAGCCCAAAGAATCTTCTCAACGACCGTGCCTTTTGGAGGCTCAAGATCGTATTCATAGATTTTTGCAACCGTCGTTACAGGGTCTAGTTCTTGCTGATAAATTTCTGATTTGACGCACAGGTCTATGGCCGCAGAGCGAAGAGCTGATATAGCCATCGCATCTGAGCAGCCATGAACGCTGGGTAAAACGTCTGGTAGTAAAGACTCGAAAGTCGCCATTGGCGGTCACCTCAAATTATTGGGTTGCCATCCGAGGTGCCGCTGACATGAGATCAGTATTAGGATTCGTCACGGCATCAATCTGAGATTTTCCAGTAATAGACGACATGAACAACTGATAATGATTCGCAGCGCGCTGGCTATTACCCGCGTACTCTGCATCTTTCATATAAGCTGAATACAAAACGTAATTAACTACTGCGTTTCCGTAGATGTCTGGGATATCTAAGTTATCGCTCTGCGTAACGCTGACTGGGTTCGCCGAATAGATAATTTCGACGAACGCTGATCCCGTAACCCCTGGATAAACATAAAAGTTGATAGGATTAGTATCATCATAAATATAATGCTTAACAGTAGCGCTGTGAGCAGCATCACCGGTAACAAGCGGGTCGTGCCAAGTAGGGGACTGCGCATCGAGCACCTCGCGATCTACAATTCGTACTGCGCGTGCGCCAGTACCATCAACTGCAGCGGACATATTTCTTACTACGCGTAACAGCCGGTTACCATCATTAGGTATTGACTGTTTAGTGCCAGCGACAAGTGTCACTGTCGTATTCTTCGCCGACGCGTCTGGCTTGAAGAGTGCAATCTCTCGCTGTGCGTCGTTAACCCACAGAACAAGCTCACTAGTAACAGGCCATCTAACGCCCGTTGTGTCTTGGAGCGTTATTTGAACGCGGTCTACAACTGATTGAACAGATACACTCATGATTCTTTAGCTCCCATCAGCCATTTAGCACTTGATCCCAAGCGGCTTCTCTAATCTCCGCGGAGACTTGCTTTCCCATCACACGATGGATTGCGGCTGCTTTGGGCTCGCCAGTTATCTTGAAATCATCCGGTGATCCAACGTTAATCAACTCTTCGATTGCGTTTACTGCTTCGAATACGGGGTCGACATCAGGCTCAACGGGTTCTGGGGCAGACTCGACCGGTACACCGACGGCCTCCGCACCCATGCCAATAGCTATAGCTGCTATTGACTCTGAAACATCTCTTTCCACTCCAGCTTGCAGGCAAACGACCCCGCCGCCTAAAGTGGCTACTCTCAAATCAAATCCGGCCTTAATTCTCATTTTCTAGCCTTTAAAAAGGCCCCCTCGCAGCGTTAGCTGTAAGGGGGCAATGCTCTCAAGGGGAGATTACTGAGCAGTATCTAGGCAGATAACACCGAAGTCTTCGACAGCGCCGTTGTAGTCGCTGTTGAACTTGGGCTTCTTCAGACCGAAGATCTTGCCGATAGAGATGCCTGACTGGTTGCCATAGTCGAAAGTATCTTCGACGATTTCTGGCGCGCCAATGTCAGCCATTGCAAGGGATTGTGCTCCGCAGAACAGTGCGCGTGCGCCTGTTACATCTGCATCTGCACCCCACTTGTAACCAGCAGCACCTGCGTTAGCAGAAGTACCAGTAGTTCCGCCTTCAGTTGAGAAGACGTGACGGAACTCGTGACACATAACACCATCAACCATCAGGCTGCTAGAGCCAGAGAACAAGCTGTTGCTTGTGCCACGGACGCCAGCGTTGCGGACGTTTGCAAGGAAGTCGGCATCGAGCTTGAGGTTAGCCATCTGCTGTGGAGTAACAAAGAGGTGGAATGTCTCTTCGTTGCCAGCACCGCGAATACCACGGATATAGTTATCCTTCGCGTAAGCTTTCAGTTCAACGATCTGCTTGTAACCCAGCTTGTCAGTCGCTGTGACAGCAGTAGTATCACCAGTAGTAATATCAGAGCCGCTAACGCGGAGGTGACGAGCTGCAGTAGGCGTAGTTACGTCTGACGAATACTCAAGGTCAGCAAGATCAAGACCCGCACCTGCGTTGTTTACTCGCAGCGCACCGTTAGTCTTGTTTGTGTAAGCAATACCCGACAGCGTGAGGAATGCCAACTGATCCATACGGTCAGCCATAGCATAGGCCAGAGCGTCGCGTGAAGTTTCGCGGAAGTTAACCACCGACTTCTGATCCGCCATACGACCGGCAATGCGGTTAGCGAAACGAAGCTGATCGAGATTAACAACGATGTCATACGCACGTAGCGCTTCTTCGTTGCCTTCCAGAGTGTAGTCACCAGTTACACCGTCGCCAGTCATATCAGCAAGCAGTGTAATAACAGCACGGGTGCCTTTCTCAGAACGAGTAAGTTCAGTGATACGCTGAACCATTGCATTTGAACCAGATCCTGCGAACTGGTTGATGAAGCTCATGTTACGAGCTTGACGCCAAAAATCCCGACTCCACGCGGTTAGTTGCTCAGAAGTCAGGCTAGCAAAATTTGTTAAAGCCATGATGGCCTCCATTTGTTTGCGTTAAATTAAAATAGCCTTTTAAATCGTCCTTTTCGTGCAGACTAACGGTCGCGCGTTTTAGCGAGAGCGGTCTCGGCGCATTTAACGTCTGTGCAGACGGGAGTACGGTTTTAACGTGAACGACACGATCAGTTTTCGTACTGATACACGAATGGTACATTAATATTAGCGTTACTAATAATATATGTCAACAAGATACTGGGTCACCATTTAACTTTATGACTCCAATATCGGGCACTTAGGATGTCTGGTTTTGAGTCTTGGGCGTTGTGTCGTGCGTAGTAAGACTTCCTGCGTGCCTTATCTTTTTCTGACGTAGGGTTCTTGCCCGCGCCAGAGACCCCCTGCTGCCCAAAGCGAATGGTTTTTGTCTCGCCCGATGAATTCCTAGCTACGACGACATGGGATTTTGTCGCGTGTGAAGGAGTCTTTTTGGGTTTGTTAAAACCAGCCACGCCTGCGCGAGCTAATCTGGGGTCTCTGGTTGTCATAGCATTTCCTCTAAAAAATATCGCCTCTGAGCCTTCTCAGCGTTGCCTCGGGCAGCGCATTAAACTCTTCTTCAGAAAGCGAACTGATATCGAGTGCTTTTTCGCCGTGGCTGCTGCTGCCTTCTCCAGGAAGTTCCGGCGGCTGCTTCTTAGCTGCATCTAACTTCTTAGCAACCTCTGCCCTCTTCTTCGCCACTTCATCTACAGACTTCTTTGGTGCTTGTTTAGCGGTCAGCGCAGAAGAGTCATCCGATTCAGTACCAATATCATGGGCTTTTATGACAAAATTGGATGCCTTTGATAGCGCATCTACCGCCCTTAAACCCTGCACCATAAACGCATCGCGTAACTCAATTACTTCTTGAGTATAGTCTTCGTTATAGTCGGCAGAATTTTGGTCGAATACGGGGTATTCTGTTTCCAACAGGTTTGCAGCCTGCTGGAGAGCTGTTTCTTCGTTGTTTCTCGTAACGGTCTGCTCGACTTCTCGACGCAATTCATGAGACATAGCCTCCCTTTCCGCATTACGAATCTCACTACGCAGCTTCGCCGCTTTGTCAGGCTCACCATCAAGGATAAAGTCCTGATATTCGCGCTCTTTCGCCTCGAAGTCATACGAAGGTAGCTCAGGCGGAGGGGGCTGATTGGCCTGCTTAAGCTCATCGAGCTGCTTTTGCAGCGCCTTCTGTTTCGTTAGCACCTCGTCAAGACGAGATTTAGGCACCATCTGACCTTTTTTCTTGGCCTTTGGTTCCTCTAGTACCTCTTCGAGCTCTTCGAGCTCTTCGGTTTCGTCGAGCGCGACGGGCTCGTCGTCGGTTTCGGCTTCGGTTTCATCGACTTCTTCTTGGGCAGTTGGTACATCTTCAGTCTCCAAAGTTTCTATGCCGGACGTTTCATCATCTTCTTCTGGCTCAGCTTCATCTACACCGAGACCAAAATTAAGATCCACATCTACATCTTCAACCTGATCGATAGCATCCGATCCTGGCATCCTGTCGAATTCTAAATTTTCATCCTTATCAGCCATAATTTATCCTTTGGGGGTTAGAGATTTGTTGGTTTGTTGCATCGCCGTTGTGGCAATTCTTGTAGCCGCCGAAGTTTCTTGGTTAGTTCGACGAGTGTTATTAGTTAGATCCGCAAGCTCTCTTCTCAGATTCAGCTCCATTTCCTTCATGCGCATCTGACTCTCAAGCTCCATGACCTTAAGCTGCGGCGTAACGTCTGCCACATCTTGAGTTTTCGCCATGTTGATCGCAGCTTCTGACTGCAGCTTCTGCACTTCTGCTCGTAACTTCTCGATAGTGAGCTGAATCTGCTCCATCTCCATCTCGTGATGGATCTGCTGCATCTGCGCTTGTTCTTCACTGGGCGGCTCGACACCTGTAACAGTGCGAATTCGTTTGGCCAGTTCACCCTTACGGGCTAGATGGCTGTACTCTACGATGGCGTCGTCTGGGATCATCACTCCTGCGCTGCGCAAACTCAGGGCCTCAGCGAACTGAATCTCGTCGAAGCTATCGCGGGCTGGGGCTGTAGCAATAACTACATCGTACTCACCGATAGTAAGGTCGTTTACGATCCGGCCTTCGGGAGTCATTTCGTTGATCACCATCGGCTCACGCGGCTTAAGAGGATCATCTTCATTTGTAATCTGAACTATTCGCTGCTCGGTGTAGAACCGCTGTATCAGATTCAGAATCTTCTCTGCCAAGTGCTGACGCGTCTTGTTCAGATTATCCAGCGGCACCTGAATCATTACCGCGCCGCGATTCTGCTTAGCTTGTATCGCGATACCTGACACTTCAGCTGAGTCAGTACCCAACATAGAGTCGTTAATACCCGATATCGCTTTTATGTTTGCCGCCGCTTTCTGACCAATACGATCCAGACCAGTAGGGATGGTGTTCGGCTGGATCTTTTGGGGTGGCGTGGTGCCACGGGCGAACTCAAGCACAAGACCAGTTTCAGCGCCGTGCTCCTCGAGGTCGTCTGGTGTCATACCTACCAGTGAGCCGCTCTCTACCATCCACCCGCTATTAGCAGTGGTGTTAACGATGTGCAGCTCTTGCGAGGCGATCTTGTTTAGCTGTTCTTGCGGGGATAACAGGTTACGTACCATGCCGAACGGACGACCTCGACGGAAGTAAGCGAAGAATGGCACTAAGGTAAAGTCGTCGTAAGGCGACCAATCATCGTGCAGCACAACCTTGTCACAGGTCACTGTCCAACGTACCTGCTTAACCATCTTAGTAATTACAGCCAACCCGTGCTCTTTCGCGAACGCTTTCACTTTCCGCTCGTTCCAGTTTTCTGGCACGCGCCTCTGGTCACCGGTTGTGGGGTCGACGTAGAAGTCTGATTTAGTCAGCTTTCGGTGCTGCCGTTCAATTACTCGCAGCGCTCTGACGTTTCGATACTCTTCTTCTCCAGGAATCTGTGCGCCTAAGAAATCTTCTCGAGTGTCTATGTCACCATAACGAGTCTCTTCATACTCAACCGAGTCACGGCCAAAACTGTTACCGTTTTCTGCGATGAACTGCAGCTTGTCGGCTTTGTCTTTCCCGTAGACCTCTTCAATCTCGTCAAGAGTCATCCATTTCGTTTCAAATACCTCGTTCCAAGTGCGCGCGTCATACTCTTTCGCGTCTGGGTCTATCAGTATATCCAGAGGGTCTTTTGCCGTTATCCGCACTTCACCTTCAGTGCTGTCACTGAAATCTATGCGCACGTCGAAGTAACCACGACCGTCAAGAATCAATCCGTCACTGAACACCTGCTGCTCGATCCAATCCATTTTGTTGTTGTCTGAGATCTGCATGAACAACTTAGTCAGCGTGTTCGCTATGTCACCATCGCCGCCTTTACGCGGCTTAAACTTCACGTCTGCCCGTCGCGAGCTCTGCTCACCCAGCACCGTGTTAACCGTCGGCAGGATAGTGTTAATTGTCAGTGCAGGACGTCCGGCCTGATCGAGCGCTGCAATATCTTCAGCCGCCCACTGATCACCTCGGTAATATGAGTCGCACTTCTTAGCCATTTCAATGTAATCAAGGTGGCCATTATCACGAGCGCGTACATATCTGTCCCACTGGCCAGACGCAATCATGTGCTCTTTGTCTGCGGTCAATCGCTTTTCTTTCTTCATGGCTATGCACTCATCGCCGATTTGTTTTTAGGACCACCCTTAACAATATGGGCGAGCTTGTCCCTCCAAGAGGGAGTGTGAACAGTAGGCGCGTGATAAGTTGAGAATTCAGCCATCATCAATCCAAGCCACGCGAGCGCGTCGACCTGATCGTCATGGACGCCGTTAGGGAATCTCAATAGTTCTGCCACCAGTGGGCCTGTGAATACAGCATCACGGGGGAGGAATACCATCCCCTGCTGCATACGACCTTGGATGGCGCGGGCGCGGGCTTCTTTGTCTCTTCTACCCGTGCGTAGGTCTTTGATGTACATCTCATACAACCCCCGTTCACGCACACGTTTCTCAAGGAACGGGCCGAGGGCCATCTCGATGTGACCCTTCTCGATGCCGACAATTGACGGTTTCCACTCGACATATAAATCTAAAATCTTCTCTACAATCTCAAACCCGTCAAACCGCCCACGGACAATGTCCATGACGTACAACTTGTCGTGTTCGTCGACGCCGATGACCATCCCAACCGAGTAGTCGTTCCTGTCGTTTTTACCGATGGCTAAGTCCCATGCGGCGTAGTACTTCATGCGGTCTTCGTCGATATCCTCGGGGTCGTAGTACTTAATCATGCTGCGAGTAAAGTAATCACCCTCGTCCGCCACAGGATTCTGCTGATACAACGCGGACCAATCTCGAGGGCCAACTGCTTTTCGTATACGGTTAAGTGACGCGGCGTCATATCTATCTAGGTGTAACGGCTCGCCGACCTTTCGGTACTTCTCGTCTTCCTCAGCGATAGCGGGATAACGAACCACTTCCCAATCGTCACCGCCTTCGGTCGCCATTTTTAGTAGGCGCCCCGCAAGATCGTCGTCGTGCCAACGAGTGAGAATGACCAGAACCCCGCCGCCAGGAGCCAGACGGGTGTACGCCGTTGACGTATACCAGTCCCAGTTAGCCTCTCTATTATTCTGAGACTCAGCGTCTTCACGGTTTTTTACGGGGTCATCGATAACTAGTATGTGTGCCCCTTTACCCGTGATACCGCCACCAACACCTGCAGCAACAAAGCCGCCGCCACCAGTGGTGAGCCACGCTTCAGCACTTTGAGAGTCAGGATCTAGGCGTGTTTTGAAGGCACTCTTGTACGACGGCTCGCGCAGCAGGTTACGCACCTTTCTTGAGAACCCCATCGCGAGGGAGCCTGAGTATGAGCAGCTAATGAACTCGTGTTCAGGGTTACGTCCCAAGTGCCAAGCGGGGAATGCCACCGAGGCAAGTGTCGATTTCCCGTGCCGAGGGGGCATGAACAACATCAACCGTGGCGACTTCTTATCAACTACATCCTGCGAGAACTTCTCTAACCGTTGGCAAATGTCCTTGTGCACCCAACCCGCTTGGTAATCTGGATTGAACCGCTCAACAAATGGCAGCATCCGCTTACGCGTGAGGATACGCATGGCCAACTCTTCACGGGCCATCTCTTCAGGGGTTTTTGGCAGGGGGACATCAGTACTGGGGTCTTTTGGCGAGGGCAGGGAGTCCTGCCGGTCTGCTTGGCAGTACACACACCAGTTGTCCGCGCCCATAAGAGTAGACGGAACTGACTTCTTACACCGTTCGCATGTGCTCTTAGGCGCTTCATCCGTCATGTGTCTGAGGCTCTAGGTACTGCGTCCCTTTACCAGCCAGCTTCAACAACTCGTCGTCACTCAGTCGTTCGAGCTGCTTGGCACCGTTAATCTGTATGTTCACCTGCTGATTCTGAGATTCTTTCGCCAGACCATGCAGACGCACCATACTGTCTACCGTATTCTTCATCTCTGTCGCGTTGGCAGAGGACACGTAGGCATTCATATACATCGAGTGTGCTTGTTGAATGCCAAATTTCACTTCCTCGTGCATCTGCTCACGGAAATACTGAATGGCGCGTGCCACCGCCTCTACTTTGGCGGCAACGTAGGCATTGGCAGGTGACGCGTAACCAGCAGCTCGTCCTGCAGCGGCAATAGACATCCCACTACAGATAAACTGGACAAGTTTCTCCTGCTGAACGCTAAGGACCCCGATTTGCAGCCCCATGTACGGCATGTGGGAGTCAAACTCGGTCTTTGACATTTGTTCAGTGGAGGGTGTGGTTATTGATCTCGTCGTCGTCGAAGTAATGTCTGTCACCCCCCGCGATGTAGTTGGTCATCTCGTCATTAAAATTGACGAAAATTGGTGGGTTGATGTAGTCAACCTGTGTTACCTGCTCCACAAACTCTTGAATATCGTCGTCCGCGTAGCCGCTAGCGCGTAAAACTTCGATTGTTTTGGCGTAGTCGTACACCAACACAGGCGCGTTGCCTTTAAGAACTACTTGATACCCTATACAGGCGTCTTCTAGCCCTTCTAGGCACAACACTTCTATATTATTCATGGCAATATATTAGCGTTACTAATACTATTTTGCAAGCAAGTGGTCAGCAATATTCTTTACCCACCAAATGAACATATCTTCATCTAACGTGTGCTTCATCGTGTTCACTCGGTCACAAACCAAGTGTACGTTGTCAAGTGTGTAGCCGATTGTTGGGTCTCGACGGTCAAGTGACGCGTTTAGATCGACCCTGCTTACGCCATCTCTGTGACTGGTCATTAATACGCCGCTGTAGGCACACTTGCCATCTTGGCGTGTCCACAGTTGCAGTAGATCGTCAGGTGTTAAGAGAAAACCGTCAGGGCTTTTACCCCGATAGCCTTTTTTGTGGTTATAGCGCTGGTTTACACAGATCCTGGCGAAGTAACGCTCTATTTTTTCATTGTTAGCGACCCTTTTGCGGGACATAACGCACTCTTTGCACTTATGTGATCTATAAGGGTTGCCATTTTTATTAGATCTTACCTCGAACGCGTCGGATTTAAGGGACCTACGGCAATTTCTACATTGGAATGTCTTAATCATGACGTGCTTTATATATTAGTAACGCTAATATCGCAAATTATATAGAAATTTTTTATAAAAATATTTCTAAATTTCACTCACACACTATCTCCCCCCTCCCGTCTCAGCCACCTACCCTCCCCCGATCCGGTTTCTGGAACCTTGTTTCGGATTTGACCCTTGGAACCTTGTTTTGACACCCCTAACCCTTAGCAATTGTCCCTTATCACGTATTCATTGGCCCTTGTCTCTTGTTCACGCTCACTCGTCCCTCGCTCACAGTCGGTTGTCTCTTTGTATTTACTCTTATCAATTATCAAGGATCACTCTCATGCTCATACTCGCCTTTATTCAAGAACAAATATCTTACGCAACAACCGGTGAACTCATCGCTACTGGCATCTTGCTCCCCTTCTTTCTCTTCGACATATACCTCCTCATCAAGGCCTAATAACTATGAAAAAGAAATCATTCGAACTACTCATCGCTGATCTGACAGGCATTAGCCTCTGCATTCTCTTCGGCTTGTTCCTCGCCTTCTTACTCGCAGCACCTTTTTAAGGGTCAATGAACACTTGCCAAGGGACACTTACCAGGAGAAACACAATGTATGACGCAAACTCGCTACTAAGCATCGCAAACTTTTGGGGAGAGGATATCACCCTAGAACAATTAGCTTGGTTAGATACGGAAGTAAATGACCTGCCAAGAAACGAGCAGGAAAAGTTTCTTGATCTTAGGGTCAAGGGACACTTGCCAAGGGACAAATGACAACGGGCAGGGGTCAATGGCCCAGAATCACGTAAATTGATCAAATATTAACCAATAACGGTCAATGTGGACAGAAAACACGGGTGTGGACAGCTTTTTTAATGGTGTGGACAGATTTGTGTGACAAATGTTAGTGAACACTATTCCCTTAACACTCAACAACTTACCCTCAAAAAGGGCAAATGTGGACAATGTGGACAGCTTTTTTAGGCTTGTTTATATAATTTGTAATTCCTTTTTTTAAAAACCCTTTTCTAGGTAACTCGATAAAAAAAGTTGTCCACTGGCACACACTCAATAAAAAGTGACTTAAACCTATGATTACTATAAGAATAGTGATCACTAACTTTTGTCCACAAATCTGTCCACATTTGACCAAAAGTTGTCCACATGACCCAAATGTGTCCACAAGACCTTACAAACTACAAGGATATAGACCATGACTATCTATGACGAATTCGAAAAAGTTAAGGGTACATTCCAACAGAAAATACCCACATCAACACTTGGCAAGGTACAAGCGCGAGCTAATTACCTACTCCAACACGTGAAAGATAACCCTGACGTCTGGGCACTTGGCCTCTTGGCCTTTGTCGTAGGTGACTTGTCAGATATCACCGAAGCCTTATCCGAATTAACTACCGAGGTGTAACCCATGAATCTGTTCACCGATTTCAAAGAAGTAAAGTCCGCAGTAAGTGACTGCTCAAACTGGGAAGCATTCAAAATCTCAGTACGTATGACAGCAAAACGCAACGATTCAGTACTAATCATAATAGGCGTGTCGTTGCTCCTATTTAATACCGGCGTGTCTATCACCAATTTACTTGGAGCTTAACCATGAACCCTGAAATTGTACGCTCAACTGTACGCTCGGCCTTCGGCCGTAAACTCATCGAGATCCACAACGATTGGTGCTTAACCAATAACCTTCCCCAAGCGATGCTTGACTATGAACACTTAACAAGTGTCGACGAACCAGAGCTCGTGTCAGGTGAGCATTACTTCCCTTATAAGGACACTCAACATGATCGAACCGCATAGACTTTTTACTTTTACCAGAGCGGACGTAGTCGCCGAATGCTGGGACCATGTCCCAGACGCGCTATATCGTACTCTCTGGAAGGATATCGTACCCATCCAAGAAGAGCTTGGTGAATGGCCCGAAGTAGGAGTGGCAGCGCTAGATAAGTATTGGCACTTGCTGTCTGAAACTGATCAAGCACTCCTCAACACCCTCGCTAAATCCGAATGGGGGGAAGAAGAAGTTACCAACACCCCTGAAATCTTCTGTCATCTCAGCCCCGCAGAATAACAACTCGATCCTCCGGCTCTCGTCAGTCGGTATTAATTAATAAGTTAGTTCTATATACCTCTATATAGTTCTATCTTATTAGTTGTACTTATAAATTCATTAGCTAATATAAAGGTAACGCTATGAACAAAATCATAAACCTCCACGTTGACCACTGGCACTTAGTGTTTGACGTCGAAGAAGAGCAAGTGCACCCAAAGACCTTTGACGACTATGTCGAAGAGCTTTTCATGCAAGAAGCAGAGCAGTACGAAGCAGTATCAATTTAAAACTTATCAATAATCTATGTAGAGATGATCAATTATGGCTAATTCAGCAAAAGTAGCACCTTACGTATACCCTAAGAACCTTGACGCAGACCGTCCAGAGCTCGTCAACCCCAACGCAACAGAACCAGATCACTATCGTGCAGACACAATCGCAGACCCAGAGGGCGCGCGTATCCGTGACAACGTCAAGTATCTCGGTTTCCCGAAGTTCGTACTAGATAACTTCTATGACGACACTAAAAACTTGTGGGGTAAGCCCAACAAGTCAAACGCACAGATGCTGCGTCCCACAGATGTACACATCCAAGAGTGCATTGGGTTCTCAACTATCACCGACGAGGACGACGTCGCCATGAACAGCATGGCATACGGCACCCACGGCGATGCAATCCTACAGGTACGTGACGCGTACATCACCATACTCGACACCATCGAGTCCACTATGCACTTCGAGATCATGAAACAGGTTGCGAACATCACAACCAACATGCTCGCCAAGCGCGCCATTGCAAAAGCCACGTACAACGCAGCCACTGGACGCGTGACAGAGTCACACGAGTCAGTGCCAGAGTACATCGAGAACTTACAGACTCGCATGTTCGAAGCGTCAGCAAACGCAGGTATGTGGCGCGCCATACACAAAGACTTGTGGACTCACCTTAACTGGCAGAAGGCACCGCTCTACTACGTAGACAACGCCATCAAGATGGATCTGCACCAGAAAGCGTCGTACTTCGACAAGACTTACCGACCAGTCGCCCCAGCGACGGCCACGGTAGACGACCTCAAGAAGTTCACTATCGCTTGTTAACACTTAACCCTTGCCGAGTTGACTGCTCGGCAAGGGTCCTTTCAACCCAGGACACTACGTGCAGGAGGCAAGTATGCCGAACAACGTAATCATCATCACAAATTGCAGTACAGAAGACTACGACCACGAGCTATTAGTTAAATCATATTCTGTCCGCCCAGAAAATTTAAATGACCTGCATTTTAAGCACATGGTGCTAGAGCGTGGCTATGAGCTAGCGGAAGAAGCATTCGGTTTCGCCGACGGCATATCTTCAACCCTCGAACTGGATTTCATGTACGACAAAAACGAAGAGCAAGGCTACACCGAGTATCAAAGCACCTTTCACATCGATGAACAGTTCGTCATTTGGTATGAAGAAGGCGAAATGGAAACTATCCATTACTACGGTGACAACCACGAATGCTGGACTAAACCAAGTCAACTGCGACAACTATAACCAGGAGGACTACGTGCGTATGACAAACCTTGAACTCATAGAGCTGCTTGA
>Ga0208134_1001527_pt1 | contig 13182 bp, 7 predicted proteins | sample VirMetDEL_Mar_31_FD_184515 | JGI IMG/M metagenome (GOLD analysis project Ga0208134, IMG submission 184515) | Aqueous microbial communities from the Delaware River and Bay under freshwater to marine salinity gradient to study organic matter... | ecosystem: Environmental > Aquatic > Marine >... | reverse complement strand
GACGGCTATATGGCAGAGATTAATTTTGTAAGTGGAACCGCCAAAGTAGCGTCTGATTTTGGCGAGACCAATGATGATGGCGTTTGGATTCCGAAGCGATACAGCGGTGCTTACGGCACCAATGGATTTTACCTGACAGGGGCTAATAGTTCTGATTTTGGCGAAGATTTCTCAGGCAACAATAATGACTGGACGGCCTCTGGCTTGGCAGCGGCGGATCAGATGTCGGATACCCCGACTAACAATCACTGCACTTACAACCCTCTTCGCATTCGTGGAACTAATACACTTAGCGACGGTAATTTACAGGCCGCTGCTGGAAGTGCAGGTGCATATGTTACTTCAACTTTCGGTGTCAGTTCTGGCAAATGGTATTGGGAATATACATTTACCGGGACATATAACTTTCCCATTGTAGGTATAATGGGTACTGCTCTATATCAAGATGCTTACCCCTCTCAATTAACTAATGCTGTTCTTTATTATTCTTCTAACGGAAATAAATACATCGATAGCACTAGCAGTTCCTATGGAGCCAGTTATGCGGTCAGTGATAAAATCGGCGTTGCACTAAACTTAGATGATAATGAAATTACTTTCTTCAAAAATAACAGCACTCAAGGCGCTATCTCTATTAGCAACAGAGAATATACACCGCTAGTTGGTGAAGAAGGGTCTAGCAATGGCGGCATCATTGCTAATTTTGGGCAGTCAGATTTTGAATACACACCACCGACAGGCTTTAAAGCACTAAACACGGCCAACCTACCTGAGCTAACAATCAAAGATGGGTCAGCGTATTTTCACACTCAGCTATACACGGGCAACGGCAGCAGCGGCCTAGCGGTTACGAACGATGCCAATGCTGGCGATTTTAAGCCAGACCTTTGGTATTTAGCTCCCCGGTCTAACGGGGATAACCATGTTTTTATCGACAGTGTTCGAGGGGTAACCCAGCGTCTCAAAAGTAACTCAAGTGACGCCGAAGATACGGATAGCCCCGCACAAATCACGTTTGAAACGGATGGGTTTGATCTCGATACAACGGATGGAAATTTCAACGGGTCAGGTAGAACGTATGTCGCATGGCAGTGGAAAACCACAGGGGGGTCGAGCAGCACGAACGAAACCGGAGACATAACCTCGACTGTAAGTGCTAACACGACTGCCGGTTTTTCGGTGCTGACTTACAGCGGAAATGGGTCAGATAATCAAGAAATTGGTCACGGAATTGGCATTGCGCCAAAGATGATAATTACAAAACGACGTAATGCTGGTGGTGATTGGTCTATGTACCACGATGCTGTCGGCATCAATAAAGTAATGTACTTAAATCTTTCAAACTTACCCGCCAGCAATACCGAACAATATAGAGCGACACCAACTAGTTCTGTCTACACCGTGGGGGTAGGCGGGGATGTAAACGCATCTGGCGGAACTTATGTTGCCTACGTTTTCTCGGAGGTCGAAGGTTTTTCAAAAATGGGTTCCTATGTGGCAAATGCCAGTACAGATGGGCCGTTTGTACATTGTGGTTTTCGTCCGGCCTTCGTCATATTTTTCTCAATCGCTGGCAGCGGTGCAGGTAGATGGATGCTTGATACTGCGAGAAGTCCTTTCAATGTTGCAGATAAAATTATTCAAGCTAACACCAGTGCATCAGAAGACAGTGGGTCTTCTTATAATTTAGATTTTGTCAGCAACGGCTTTAAAATTAGAACATCTTCGGATTTCAACAGTAGCGGTAGAACCATCGCTTTTGCGGCATTCGCAGAAAACCCCTTCGGCGGTGACGACGCAGCGCCAGCGACAGCAAGATAGGACAAGATTATGTGGAAATACTCCGGCAGAACTATTAAGGAACACAAAGCGTGGACCGATGACAATGGTATCACGCATCCCCAGAACTGGCACATCTGGTCGCCTAGCGAGAAGGCTGCTGCTGGCCTAACTGAGGTTACGCCGGAGACGCCACCTGATAGCCGCCTTTACACTTGGGGCTACCAAGCTGATGGTGTGACGATCTCCAAAACGGCCAGAAGCATGACCGATGTGGGTTTAGTGGATAGCGACGGGAATGCGGTAAACGATGACGATGGCAACCAGATCATGCAGCCGGGGGTCCGCTCTCAGTTAAAGGCTGAAGTAAAATCTCAACAGGGTTCGTTGCTTGCACAGACCGATTGGGCTGTCGTTCGGAAGGCTGACAAAGGAACGGCAATTCCCTCAAACATCCAGACCTATCGCGATGCAATCCGCACCAAAGCAACTGCAATGGAAAGCGCAATTGATGGTGCGGCAAACACTGATGCTGTAGCCGCGCTGTTTCTTACCTTTGACTCAGAAGGAAATAAGTCCGGTATCCTTTATGATTGGCCTGTGTTGGGAAGCTAGTAAATGCCTCTGTCTAAAATACAGTTTAGACCTGGAGTAAACCGCGAGACTACGTCCTACGGTGACGAGAACGGCTGGTTTAATTCGGATTTGATACGGTTTCGTAAGGGTCGTCCTGAGAAAATGGGCGGCTGGGAGCGTCTGAGCAGCAACACCATAGACGGGACAGGTCGTTCCCTTCACGTCTGGGCGGCGCTCGACGGATCCAAATTCATGGGCCTTGGCACGGAAACCAAGTTCTATATTGAAGAGGGCGGTGGTTACAACGACATCACCCCAATACGGTCTACGGCTACGCTTGGGTCCAACCCGTTGAAAACGGGTGCCGCAAGTTCTGCTGTAGTTACTGTAACCGCAGCAGCACATGGAGCAGTGACAGGTGACTTCGTTACTTTTAGCGGCGCGACTACTACGGATGGTATAACTGCCGCGCAGTTAAACACGGAACATCAAGTCACCGTAGTTGATTCTAACAGTTACCAGATTACCACGGCTGGAACAGCCTCTTCCGGAAGCACTGCGGGAGGCGGATCTGCTGTTATCGCTAACTACCAGATCAACACAGGTCTTAACACGGTTGTTAGTGGCACAGGTTTTGGCGCGGGTCTCTGGAGCGGTTTGTCTACGGGTTATGCTCAGACCACTCTTAATGACAGCGGTGGCATAGACGCTAGCGTTACTTCATTTACGCTTACAAGCGCAGCTTCTTTTGAAACTGCTGCAACCACTACCAGCGCGAACTTGACGGTCATAAGTTCTTCAATACCTGTTGCGGATTCCAGTGGGTTTCCAAGCAAGGGAACGATATTGATTGGCAGCGAGAAGATACGATACGGCACCAATGTAGGTAACGTATTTGGAGATCTTACCCGCGCCGACGACGGCACCACTGCGGCAACGTCATCAAGCGGAGATTCAGTGACCTTCGTTGGGCTGATGCTGATCGACAGTGAGTTGATCCAATACACAGGAAAATCTACCCATACAATCAACGCAGGCGTTGTTCGCGGTGTTCGAGGCACTACAGCAGCAGCCCACGATGACGGCGTAGATGTTAAGGAAGCGAACGACTTTGTAGGATGGGGCGAGTCTTCCAGTACCGCTGCTAACACGGGCTCTAACATTCGCTTGTATAGCCAAGACAATTGGGGAGAAGATCTTCTCCTAAACGTTTATGACGGAACTCCGTACTACTGGGATAAAACACTTGGCCTTGGTTCACGGGCCACGGACCTTGCTTCTCAATCAGGTTCTTCAGATGCACCGACGATAACGCGCCGGATTATGATTTCCGGCGCGGACAGACATGTTGTCTGTTTTGGCTGTAATCCTTTGGGTGAAGCGGATCAAGACTTGTTAATGGTTCGCTGGTCCGACCAAGAGAATCCTGTTGATTGGACGCCTACTGCAACGAATACGGCAGGTTCCCAACGGATATCTTCTGGTTCCGAAATTATATCGGCGCAGAAGACCCGGCAGGAAATGTTGATCTGGACGGATACGTCGCTTCACGCCATGCGGTTTACGGGGCCTCCGTTTACGTTTGGTTTCAGTATGCTGGCAAACAACGTGTCTATTATTGGCCCCAACGCTGTAACCACGGTGGGCGACAAAGTCTTTTGGATGGACCGGGAGAACTTCTACGTTTACACGGGCCGCGTTCAAACTATCCCCTGCACTCTTTTGCGTTATGTGTTTGACGACATCAACTTGGAGCAGAGTTTTAAATGCTTCGCCGCTTCCAACAAGATGTTTGACGAGGTGTTTTGGTTCTATCCAAGCGCCGATGCGACGGAGATAGACCGCTACGTTAAGTTTAACTTTACAGAAAACACTTGGGATCTGGGTACGTTGTCGAGGACAGCTTGGGTTGACTACGGCATACACAACAATCCAAGAGCCTCCGGTATCGCTAGTGGCACGAACTTTGTTTATGTCCACGAGACCGGCGATGATAACGACGGATCACCCATGACTTCGTTTATCGAATCTGCTGACTTTGATATAGGCGACGGCGACCAGTTTATGTTTGTAAGCCGCTTGGTTCCGGACATCGACATTACCAGCAGCGATGCGGAGGCTTCGGTAAACTACATATTAAAGACGCGGAATTATCCTGGCGACAGTCTGACCACCAATTCTACCAATGCGGTAACGGCGACTACGCAGCAGGCATTTCTTAGAAGCAGGTCGCGACAGGTCGCGCTTAGAGTTGAGAGTTCTACAACGGATATAACGTGGACGCTGGGCGATCTTCGCCTTGATTTTCGTCCAGACGGAAGGCGGTAATGGCAAGTCTGCTCGATCACAGTATGCCGATGGCTCCTGATGAGTACGATGCGGACACTTTTGTCCGCATTTTACGTGATCTTGAGATGGCTCTTACGAAGATAGACTTTCCGGCTGTGGTTAGCGGGGAAGATGACACCAACGGTTTAAACTGGTTTATGGACTGATGGCATCCGCATACAAAAATATAGTGACGACCATCGGAGCTACGGGGGATGTGGTCGTCTATACGTGTCCTGCGGCTACTCAAGCCCTTGTAAAGAACATAAATTTATACAATAGCCATACAGGATCTATAGTGGTACTGTGCAAGATAACCGATAGCTCCGCTTCGGCAACGGTAATTTTGCAGAAGATCACCTTGGCTACTTTGGCCTCTACTTCTGCTACCGCAGACGTGTCATTTACTGGGCCTTTTGTCTTAGAGACAGGCGACACGCTTATATTTAACTGCGCTACCGCGTCAAAGATTCAAGTCTTTGCAAATGTTCTGGAGCTATCGTGATGATAAACCCTTCTCCTAAATACTCCGGCGAACCTTCCGCCCAAGCTTTGGCAAGTGGTTTGGCTACTCTTGGTCGTTACGGCGACAACTACATGGTTCACGCCGCAGAAGGGGAAACGATGATCCCCAAGGAGGTTTTTGACGAAAACCCCGGCTTAAAACAGGACCTATTCCGCCAGATGACGATGATGGGTATTGAAGACCCTAATCGTTACGTAGTGGGCAACGCACTCAACTCTATAAACCCGATTACAGGACAGCCCGAGTTCTTCTTTAAGAAAATCTTCCGGGCCATCAAAAAGGTCGTAAAGAAGATCGCGCCGATTGCTGCGCCTATTATCGGCAACATAATCGCGCCGGGTATCGGCGGCATCATCGCATCAGGACTTGTTACAAAGCTTCAAGGCGGATCATGGGGCGATGCGCTGAAGTCGGCTGCTCTTAGTTACGCTGGTAGCGCCCTTACTTCTGGAATAGGTAGTGCTTTACAGGGCACTAACGTAGGTGACTTTATTGGTGCTGGAACACCAGCAGCTGGGTCAACGTTTGGTGGAAGGTTTGCGACAGGCCTTGGCAAAGGTCTTACCGCACCCTTTACCGCAGCCAGCAATTTGTTCTCTTCCGGAGCCCAGAACCCTCTTGCTCAAGGCATCTTTGGTCCTCGAGGCACTGGCACGTTCTTTAGTCAGTCTGTCGATCCTGCGGGTAGGTTTGCTCAAGGCGACGTTGGTATGTTCCCCAGCTATCAGTCTGGAGAGGCACTAGCTGGAAGCGGAATTGATCCGGTTACGGGTCGATATGATTATCTCAAAGATCCAAGCGCAAGCGGCTTTGATCCGCTGCGTGCTGGAGATACCCAAAACTTCCGGAGAGTTAGTTCCGCAACCGGATCTGATTTAGCAAGGGCTGCGAAGCCTGTAACCAGTGGCCCAATGAGCGATGCAGGTGGAGGAGGATTCCAATACGAACAATATAATCTGCCTGGCGGTCAGACGGTAAGCCAAGCAGAACTTGTACAGTTGCAGGCTGGTAAAGGTATTCAAAGATTAGGCATTGCTCCGGACACCGTACCAACCGCGCCGGCTACTGGCGGCACACCTCGGACGGGTGGCGTTACGTCCGGAACAGTTGACGGACGAGGATATATAATGGGGCCGAGTGGAACTCCTGTTCTTACTGGTCAAGCCGCTGCGGCACCTCAAAAGTTCCTTGGTTACGACTTCCCCGGCAGTGAAACACTTGCAAAAGTTGCTGGTCAAGCCGCACTGCCTGCCGCCTTGGCCGGTGCTGCGTACTTCATGACTCCGGAAGTTGAAACGGAAGCAGAACTAATGGAGAAACTAGATGCGAACAACCCGCGCAGAGTTGCTTACGACGAGTGGCAGTCGATTCAGGACAAGAACTCGCCGGAGGCTCTGGATAAATTTGAACAGTGGTACGGCCAGCCTGCTTACACGGCCTCGCAACTTGCAAGCAGCTTTGGCGCTAGTCCATTAAAGGGAATAACGAATACATCTGGTGTGGCCAGCCTTCCTGCTGCGACCGGCATCCCCAGTGGTCCGCTCGGACCCGGACTTGGCCTTAATCTAGCAGCTGCTGGCGGCGGAGAAATAGTGGGACCAGGCACAGGAACCTCTGACAGTATTCCGGCGAGGCTCTCCGATGGTGAATTTGTCATGACAGCACAGGCGGTTCGTAACGCAGGTAATGGCGACAGGGATGTTGGAGCGGCAAGGATGTACGATATGATGAACCGTTTTGAGCGGGGAATGGCATAATGGTTACCACAACAGAACAAATCGTCCGCCAAGCTCCGTTTCTTGAAGGTTTCCAAAAAAGAATACTTGAGGCGGGTTTTGCGAGAGGCGAAACGCCTGTAACCATTCCTGAAATTCAGGTTGCTGGTTTAGATCCCCTTACACAACAGGCCTCTACTATTGGTCAGGGTATTGGTCAGTTTATGCCGTATCTTACGACAGGTGCAGAGACCATTGGCACAGGCCTGTCTACGTTGCAATCACAAGCTGCCGGCGTTCCCGAAATGTTTACGCAAGCGCAGCAACAGGCGTTAGGCTCAACCGGAGCCTACGATCCTACTAGCGCCGCTGCGTTCATGGACCCATACCAGCAGAACGTCACGCAGGACGCTCTTGCCGAAATGCAGCGTCAGGCTACGATTCAGCAGAACCAGTTGAGCGCACAGGCCGTTGGCGCCGGAGCTTTTGGCGGTAGCCGTGAAGGCATCGCACAGGCAGAATTAGGGCGTAATCTGGCCGACATGCAGAGTCGTCGCATCTTTGAAGATGCAAGTCGCAACTTTAACCAGGCTCAGAATGCAGCGCAGACAGCTTTTGAGAACCAGCAGCGCCGCCAGCAGGGCGTAGCGCAGCTTCTCGGTGGTCTTGGAAGCACCGTGTCTCAGGAGGCCACTCGACTAGGTGCTGGAATTGGTAGCTTGGGCAGCGCACAAGCTCAGTTGGCGGGTACGGGTCAAGGTCTTATAGGGCAACAGGCGCAAATGTTCTCGCAACTAGGTGCTACAAACCAGACGCAAGCCCAAAGAGAACTGGACGCTGTAAGGCAGTCCAAGTTACAGCAGTCCTACGAGCCGTTCCAGCGTGTCAGCTTTATGAGCGATATCTTCAAGCCACAGATTGGTTCCTCACAATCCACACTGGGTGTTCAGGTGGCACCGTCTCCAAGTCCGATATCTCAGGCTATTGGCGCAGGTGTTGCAGGGTTTGGCATAAACAAGGCCATTGGTAACCCGTTTGGTAATCTGTTTGGGAGCCCATCACAATGATTGAGAGACGCCGCCCGATAGAGTCCGCCATAGCTGAACGCAAGATGTTTAATATGGGGGGAATGGCTGCTTCGATGCCGCAACCCACATACATGGACTTGATGCAGCAAGGCATTATGGGTATGCCGCAGCAGCCAATGGGTATGCCGCAGCAGCCGCAGGGAATTATGGCGTCGTCCCAGCCTTTAGTCGATGCTATCGCAGCCGATGCTAACAATCCCTATGGCGGTGATACACTGTCCATGGCCCAGGGTGGTGCGGTTGGATTTGCTCCGGGCGGGGTTGTAATTGGTCAAGCACCACAAGCAATCCAAATTCCCACTTTAACCCCCACTGTAACACAACAAGGTGGTTCTGCGGTTTTTGATCCCACAAACCCTATAACGATGAGTCCAAAATCTATTCTGGATGAAACGTCCTCAGAAAGGGTGCAACGGATTTTTCCGGATGCTGCGGCTAATGTTGGTACGCTTACTTTTGATCGGGAGTTTCCGGAGTTTAAAAGAGACGAAGAGGCTGGACGACCAAAATCATACTTTACAGAAGGGGTTGCAAGAGTTCTGCAAGGGGGTCGCGCTGCGATTAGAGACGTTGTGTCCGAAGTTGGACAAGATATTTCTGCAATTTCTAACGTATTATTTGATAGAGATACACGGTCTTTGGTTGGAGGAGCGAGTAGTCAGGAAGGTCTAGACAGAGTTACTTCAGAAATCGGAATAGCTCGTGCTGTTGCTGAAATGATTCAACGGCGACCGGACGCTGAAAATCAGATTATGTCCTTGTCTAAAAGGATAATTAACAATGCAAAAACAGACGGTACAGAACTGGATGGCCAAAAGATTGCCGAAGCCGTGGCTTATGGATTGACCACAGGAGAAAGAGAGCAGGCCATCGGCTACGACATGGCTCAAAGAGATGCTGAACGTGGTGATGTTGATGCTGGCAGGTCAACGGATCAAGGAGAATTTGGGGGCACTCCTACCGCTATTGAAAAACCTGTTCCGATTCTTCAAGACGATCCGGATCTCCTCGGTAAAGAACCAGATTCTGGAGAAGCCGCATATCAGGGCTTGGTCCCCTTAAGTGAAGAGGAAGAGACTGTCGTTGATAAGCAGCCTCCCGTTCCGAACATCGCCCAAGGACCAGCCGCCGCTACCGTAGACACAGCGCCTTCGGCAACGGGCGAGACAACGCCTTCGGCAACGGGCGAGACAACGCCTTCGGCAACGGGCGAGACAACGCCTGACACTTCCGCCGATGCACAGGTGGCCGAAGCTTTCGATAAGCCCATGACGAAGCCGGAAGCTACGAAGACTATTCAGGACTACAAAAACAAGTTTTTGGAAGCCATGCCCGAATACCAGGGTGTGTCGGAAGAAGAAAAGGGATATCGGTTTATCGAAGCCGGCCTACGCGTGATGGCTGGGCAAAGCCCCAACGCGATTGAAAACATTGCAACCGGGCTCAAGGGTCTGGGCGCGGAGTTCGCCAAGGACGAGAAAGAGAAACGTGCCTACGACCGGCAAGTTGACTTGTCCGCCGCTAACTATGCTTTGGGCGCGATAGCCAAGGATGTCGCACAAGATCGTGCTGATGAAAGGAACCGGATTGTCATGTACGACATGACCGATCCGAAGAATCCTAAAGCCGTTTCTGTTGGAATGGATGAAATTCTAGCAAACGATGGCAGACTTCCTGATAATCTTGTCGGCAAAGAAATTATGTCCGCAAAGGTCAAAGCGGCAAATGATGCGACGGTAAGGTTACGGACGTTGCTTAGTGAAAACGCAAAGTCAATGCGTATCACTGCTACGGAAGCCAATGATCTTAGAGATAGTTTGGGCAACGCTCGAGAGTCTTTTGTTAGTGGCGAGAGCGGAATCCAGCTTCTTTCTCAAGTTAAAGCTAGGGTTGCAGCAGGGGACGTTACAGGCTTTGGATCCGCCGGCAGAGAATTAATCCGTCAGGCTTTTGCTGCTGCTGGTAAACAAGATCGACTGAACCAAAAATACACAAACCTGTCAGAAGCTAGAGAAGAAATTCGTCGTGCTTTCCAAGCCTTGATACCGATCAGTCTTGGTTCTACTCAAACTGCGAACTCAATATCAAACCGAGACGTTCAATTCTTGGCAGATGCTTATGTAAATTCTGGTTTCTTGGAAAACGGGGTATTTAGTTTTGCAACGGTGAACGACGAAACGTTAGGGCAGCAGCTTGAAGGAGCCATTAGTAAGTTCCGAGACAGGCAAAAAGAAGGTTTAGCGGACTATGATCGTGTCTTGTCTCGCATAAACTCAGCGGAACAAGCCTTTCAGGACGCTAGGGGCTCTGGAATATTTGTTTCTCCTGGGCCGTTTACCTCATCTTATTTTGATCCTATTACCAAAGAGATTAATCCTTACGCTCAAAAAACGAGAGCTTTCTTAGAAGGCCGAACAGCAAAACCCGTTTTTACCTACGAGTTTAAAGATGGTGTTTATCGACGTGTTCCAGCGAGGTAACGGCAATGGCTATTATTAGCGTAGAAACGCCCGATGGCATCAAGAAGGTTGAAATTGAGGGCGATGCTCCCACAGAAGAGGAAGAACTGTTAATACAACAGACGTTTTTTTCTGATGACGCTCCGGCTCCATCTGGACCTCCAGACCCCGCTACAACACCTTACAGTGAATTAAAAGCTTACTATCAAGCACAGGAATCCACTGACGAGGTATCCGACATCGCCCCCACGGTTGAGGGACAGGTTACCGACTCTGGTGTTCGCTATGAGTTTGGTAAAAGGGACACCGCTCAAGAACAAGAAGAGTTCCTGACTCAGGTCTATGGCCCAGACTCTTTCGTCAAGGACAACCGTGGCCGATATCTTCTGAACCTAGATAACATTTCGCCAGAGGTAAAAGCCCAACAGAACTTGCCTGATGAAGGTGGGCTCATGTGGTTCAACAAGCCGGGCGGAGGCTTCTTAGGCCTTTTCGACATGCCCGACATTGTTGAGTTTGGAGGTCGATATCGAGGCGAGCTTATTGGTGGAACGGCAGCGGCGCTGGCAACAACTGGCGTTGGTTTGCTTCCAGCCTCTATTTTAATAGGTCTGGGCGCTGGCGCTGGCAAAGGGTTTGATGAACTTCAGGAGTACGCGCAAGGGACGCAGCGGCAAACACCTGATGAAATCTACGGCGATGTGGCGACAGCAGCCGCGTATAACGCTGGCGGTAATCTTATCGTTGGTGGTGCAATACGAACTGTTGGTAAACTCATTCGAGGTCCTGGTAATCCGGACGCGCAAGTTATTTCGGACCTTATGGATCAAGGTCTTTCTGCATCCGCAGCAAAAGCCGCAGCGGTTCAGATGCAGCGGACGACTACTAGAGATGCTATAAAGGGCGGCGCACGGCCCACGATCCAAGAAGCAACTGGCAAATCCGTTCTTGGTCGTATACAGGCTATTCAGGAATCTATCTTCCCGAACAAGAAAGCCGCACGCGCTAATCGCAAGTACGTGCAGGACCTTATTCAGAAGTACAAAAGCGGTGAGCTTAGTGACGATGCTTTCGGTGCTGCTCTTGATCAAAACGTGAAAGACGTTTCGCGCTTGATAAGTGGCGCGATGAAGGATCCTGACGAGGCTGTTAAGCTGGCTAATCAGCAGCTTCGTGATGTCATCGAAGCAGAGATGAACCTGTTGAAACAGGTTTATACAACTGGAGATGAGACTGCCGCCGCATTCCAGAATGAAATGACTCGCATGGTTCGCCTCTGGCAGAACAATAACAAGGAACTGTACGACAACGCTGGTCAATTGATGGGGGATGCCAAACTATTTAAATCACAAGGTTTGAGAAAGCTTGTTGACGACCAGATAAAGGCTCCTTTAGCGGCGGAACAGGGTTTGGCCAACAACCCCGTGTACAAATACATTCTTGGTAAGAAAGATGACTACACAATCGGAGAGCTTCAGGCTCTTCGATCAGCGGTTCAGAACTCCCGTAGCGGAAGCCTCGTTGGAGACGTTACAGACAATCAGTTGAAGGGTCTGTCCGACAAACTCGATGAAATGTTCGACGGCGCTGCTAACAGCATCAATCAAAAGATTGTCCAGCTTAGATCTGGCGGTAACGCAACCTATGCTGATGTAGGATTGGCCCCGCCTTCCGGAAGGCCTAGTAGTCAATTTATTCCGAAAGATGACGCTAACAAACTTGCTGATCAACTTTCGTCAGGTTTAGAAAAGTTTAAAGACGCTCAGAAACACTATAGAGAGGGTGCGGAGATATTTAAAACCGGCGCCATGAACATGCTCAACCAGAACATCAAGGAAGGCTACTTTGCCGACCTCAGTTCTGTTGTTGAGGCTGTAGTGCAGCCGGGTAAACCGAAACTTCTGCTTAACTATCTAAAAGGTGTTACACCGGACGCAACAGTGCGCGGCGCAATGCAGAGCATTCCAGAAACTCAGTGGAATGCGATGGCCAATGCTGCACGTCAAGGGAACATAACAGAAGTTAATCGTCTTCTTGGGGCAAATTTTCCTGAGTTGGCTGGCGGAGGTTCTGCCGCGAAAAAAACCTTGTCTAAGATTGGGCTTGGTTTTCGTCCTCCAAAATTTATTGAATCACTGCCACAGAACGATCCGTATCGTCAGCGTGTTCTTGGAGAGTTGGCAGAGACGTTTCAACTTCATGCCGATGATGCCGCTGCCGCAGCAGCTGGGACGGCACACAGGGATGTCGCTCGACAAGCGTTGGCAAGCACCTGGATAAAAAGCACGGTTCAACAGGCAGATGATTTAGGGGTGTTCAATCCTGCGGCATTTCGTAGATCGTTTGATAGCTTGGGCAAGGAAGTTCAAGATGCTTTGTTTGGCCAAGCAGAAGCTAAAAGGCTTAACGGTGTTCTAAAAGATTTTGCTTTGATGGCCGATGATCCGGTGCAAAAAGGATTCCGGTTTCAATCTGCCGCACCATCATCGATTACGAACCCAAACATGCGTAACATCGTGCAGAACTTGCAAGCCGATGTGGCAAAGGCGCAGGAGCAAAGTTCCAGTGCGCTGTTCAACGCCGTTAAAACAGGCCGGATAGACGATGCCGATGCGCTGGTTCAAGCGGCAGTAAAAGATCCAAAGCTTGTAGACGAGCTTATCAACAAAGTCCCTTCGTATAACTTAGACGAGCCCTTTGGACTGAAGGAC
>Ga0208134_1001526_pt1 | contig 13187 bp, 23 predicted proteins | sample VirMetDEL_Mar_31_FD_184515 | JGI IMG/M metagenome (GOLD analysis project Ga0208134, IMG submission 184515) | Aqueous microbial communities from the Delaware River and Bay under freshwater to marine salinity gradient to study organic matter... | ecosystem: Environmental > Aquatic > Marine >... | reverse complement strand
CCATAATACTATGGTACGAGAAGCTAGTCACCTCCTCAACAGCATAGGTTTTCACACCTTGCTTACTATATGCTTTATAATTGTTACCTTAGTGTGATCTTAATCACGGCTTAAAATGCTAATTCTTTATCTTCAAATACTTCATCGAAATCTAGTGTAGCAAATCTGCCAGTATCATTATCATATTTAATTCTATCTGATTTACCAGTCATTCCTGTTAACCTACATTTTAATAAAGTTATCTCAGCTGTATTTCTCTCATCTATTGTATCAGCTAGTTGATTTCTTGTAAGACCAATTATATTATCAGCAAGTTGCTTTATAGCTCCTGAACCTCTTAATTGATTTACATTCATTGAACCACCTTCTTCATGTACTTTACCTGTACCTGTATTATTATTAAGATGTGATACTAAGAATATATGTACATCTAGTTCTTGTGTTAAGGATTTCAATGTAGTCATTATATTATCTAAAGCTCTACGCTCATCTACTGAACCATCCATCCCACTCACTAGCATTGTTAAGTGGTCGATATAGATTATCTTACATTCATCGACTTGTGCCATGTATCTAACCATATCATACAGCTTATCAGTTGATAAAGATCCAAATGAATCAACAATATTAATTCTATTATTACCTGATTCATCTTTAGCTGTAGCTATCTTAGTCCAAGTATCAATAACCTCTTTATCTTTATGTGAGTCATCTTCTAAATGTAACTGTCTACCAAGCTTAACTGATACTAAACCCTGCATAGTATTTCTTATACTCTCTTCTAGATGTATTATACCTTGGTTAAAATCTGTTGTTTCATAAAAATGTAACTCAAGCTGACGCATTAAAGTAGATTTACCATTACCTGAACCACTTGCTATGACAGTTAGATCTCCTACCCTCATGCCTCTCATTCTAGATGATAGGTTAGGTAAGTAATCAGGCAAGTCATAACCTTTAGTTGTATCCACCTTGTTTAGTAGATCTAATAGTTTATTACCTCGGTGTATCTCTTCAGGACTATAAGCTTCAGCATTAAATATAGCTGATATAAGCTCTTTACCTCTACCTTCTTTTAACATTTCATTAGCATCTTTCAATGGAAGCTTGGCTATCTTAGCATAACCTGCTGGGAACATTCCAAGAACTTCCTGAGCTGCTTTTTTACCAACAGTATCTTGATCAAACATTATCACTAATTCTTTAAACTTTGATAGGTACTCATAGTTAGCCTTAACATCACGTTTAGCACTAGCGGCTCCATTAGGTAATGATACAACAGGATAACGATTACCTTGAAGTTCACTAACTGATAGACAATCTATTTCACCTTCTGTGATTATCAGCTTTATCTTATCACTTGACTGGAATACATTTTGTCCAAACAGTGTTGCTTCTTTAGCACTACCAGACCAAGCAAATTCTTTATCTTTTGTTCTATATTTTTCAGCTACTATGTCACCCTCAGTGTTATAGTAGTAAGTTACGTGTTTACCATTGGTAACTCCGTATGTAAATTTCTCTAGTGTCGCTTTGCTGATACCTCTAATTCCATTAGGGTACTCAATAAAACTTGGATTGAACTCTTTCTTTTTCATAGTTTGTCCTGATTGTTCAAATGTATCTTTACTTCCTCTTACTGTGTTACCACAACTAAAGCAATGTGTATTACCATTACTATATACTGCATTGGCATCTGACGAATTACAAGCATCACATCTTGTTTTATACATGTATGTTGAATCATCTTCCATAACTATCCCTTTAGTTTTAATATTAATTCTTCTTTTAATTTTTTATAAAATTCAAACTCACAGGAGTTAGACTCATCTGTAAGCTTTTGCTCAATCATCTCTAGTGTCTGCATGACTAAGAACTTCTCACCCTCAGTCATACGTCCAACTTATAGTATATCATTGTATCATCACGTGTATACTCTTTAAAACCGATACGTTCATACATTACCTGTAGATTTTCTAAATGTATATTACATAACTCTGTAGTTGCATAAGCCACATCTACATGATGTGTCTGTTCCATAGCTAGTAAAAACTCTACTATCGTTGTGAGTACCTTAGAGCCTCTTAAATGCTTCCTAACAAACATATCAGCAATGTATAACCCAATACCTTCGGGTGCCTCAAATAGTTCATAAGACACAAATCCACCAGTAACAAATTTATACTGACGCTTATTCGTGTAATATTCTTCTGCGTGTTCTAGTATCATTGTTAGTTTATCTGTATCTGTCATTCTATACCTCTATTATTGTTATTTTAGTACCATAGTCTTCACCATCTTTCTGATAGCGTTTACTTGCTTTACATTTTATTATCTGAATGTCATCTTTCCAGATCATCTTAGCATAGGTTATAGCATCCCAAATGGCTTTAATAGCATTGTCTAGGTCGTAACGTGGGTTTTCAGGGTTACTAGGTCTTTTAGGTTTATACATTATAAACTCAGTATGTACCTCAAATAACACTTTGTCCTTTACTGGATAACTCTTTGCAATTGTTTTTAAGAATGCATGAGTCTCCTTCCTGTAAGCCGTATAACTCTTACTGTAGTATGTTGAAAAACTGCTAATGCGTGGTCTAGACGCACTAACAGGTTTAGTTGGTATAAATAATTCTATCTTAGAAGTCAAACACGCCTTCCACTTCAAAGCTTTCTTTCTGCTCATCAGACTCTTGGTTAGGCTCAGACAATGGGTCGAACCCTAAGTCTTGACCACCATTATATTCAACGAGGTCAACGATCTGTACTGATTTTAAACCAATAGACACACCTTTTTGTCCCATGAACTCATAAGCTTTAACCTCAATCTTAGCTCTAATCTTAGAACCGTTACCAACATTAAGTCTTTCTAGGTCTGCACCTGCTAATCTCTCAGCTTTATCATTATAGATTGCTGGTGGGTTGATCTCATATGATGTATTATCACGTTTCATGCCTTTTGACTTTGCTTTTAATTTTACTTTATAGCCTTCTGGTGTTTTCTCAACTGGCTTCTTGCCATCACCAAATGTCTCAATAAAGTCAATAAATTTCATTGATCTTTCAGATTCATCTAAATGCAGCTCACACGTGTAGTTACCAAACTTATCTTGTTTAGATACACTGAACCACTTAGTCTCACCGATTGGTGTTGTTACAATCTTACTTTTTTGATCACTCATAAATTCTCCTGTGGTAACTTCGTCGTTACCTATTGTTGTTGCTGATTATTCAGCACTTTAATAACCGTCCTAAATTTAGCGCAGTGTTCACATATAGCAGTTTTGCGATATATATACTGGTTACGCTTAATTGATATAGTATTCCACCGATGAAATCCAAAGAAGCATGATATCTTCAATACAAACATATTAGCTCCTTCCTCTATCTAAGTACACAATTGGTTTTAAGGGTGTTATTGTTAGTAAGTATAGTGAGCTATGCATAGGTGTCACCAAGTAGTACATAGTGTTACTATGTGTCTCTTAGTGTACTATACTTACTCTATACTTACATACTATTAATCTATTTTTTCATATTAATCTATTGTTATTCTAGTATTACTCTAGTATTAACACTATATACTTCCCTTCTTCTATATAAGTACACATTTGGTTTTCCTGAACAATATCAACAACTTAGAATGGTACCCTTTATATGTGATTTCAGTAAGTTACAAACGTAAAAAGGAGCTATAATTAAATAACTCCTGGTTATACTTTGAATGTTTTGGTATCAATTATTCTTTATCAACTCCCTTAATTTTTATACTAGCTACTAAACCATTAATTACTGCATTTACATCTGCCATGTCAATTTTACCATATAACTTGTATCTCATGTTTAATTGGTATCTAATAGTTTCTAATAGTATCTTAAAACTCATTACTTTGTACGCTTATGGTTATCAAATTCAACCCAACCTGCTGTAATTTCAGCTTCAGTTGTTGGAAACATAGCATCTAGTCTCTCTGCAAACGTAGGCATTCCACTTAGTTTTTCTTCTGGTGTTCTGGTATCCGTAACTTTTACGTTAATAGATCCATCTGGGTACGTTGTTACTGTTCTTTTAGTTGTCATTGATGCCCTCCTAGGCGAAAAAGTATTCTGATTTTAGAACTTCGGTTAAATCTAAGTCACCATTTGTTGGTAACTCTGGTAAATCAAATGTTGGTTGGTCTGCTATAAATTTATCTAGAATATCCTTGTTTTTATAGATATCGTAGAATTGCTGTCTAATAGCCTCATACATCGCTCGACTGTCTTTAGCGTGGGTACCATAGGAGTCATGTATCATATTGAACGAGAGAGCCTCTGGTAAGCTTAGAACGGTGTTCTGTAAATGACATGCATCTAGGCTGTGGATTAGGTTAGGTGCTATACTATTTCCATGCTTTCTGCTGTTAGGTGTGTCAGTAGTATATTGTAACATAACCATCGCTCGTCTATTCCCTGCAAATTCACCAAGTAGTGTATTCGCTTGTATTTTCTTAAGGTTAGGTCGTCTTTGGACTACCTTGAAGCCATTTGGTGTATACCATTGAATGTAAGGTACTGTACTAGCTCTTAAGATTAAAGGTGCTGCCTTCTTTAAGAAGTACATAATCTCCCTACCCTTGATTATAACGGACTCTATAGCGTCCCAAAGTGCATCAGTGTATTGACCTATAACGTCAGTTCTGTCGTCCTCTGAGAAGTGCTTTAGCAGCATATTATCTTCTAGGTACTCCCTAACACTGTCTCTTGTACCCATCTTGGTACCAGCATAAGGTACTGTCATTACAGGCTTTTTACATGATGCTCTAGTCACTGCATCAATCTCTATCAGTTTTAGTCCTATATCAGTACCACGTTCCTTTAGAAGTTCTATTGTCCTGTGTTGTACATCAGCATAGATATCACCTTTAGACTCATTATCTGTAAGGTTAACCGACTTACCCCCTACTTCATCCAGAAACATAGCTGAGAGGTGTTGTAAACCATTACATGAACCGTCCATTGCAATTGATATATGACTCTTAAAAGAGCTACCAAGTCTTGCATACTCAGCCCACTCAAAGCAAAAAGCTAGGAAGTTCCAAGGATCATCTGCTTGGTGCCAAATTGACTCTGCATCTAAAGGGTTATTTGCACATGATAAAATCTCTTCGTGTCTCGTAAGTACCCATAAATGCTTGTTAGCTAATGATATTTTATCTTCACCAAACGTGTTAGCACCTTGCATCGCTAGGAACATCTCGGCATCCCTAGTGTCAATTGCTTTACCCTCTGAGAACTCAAGCAGTGCTTTACTGTACTTGTCACCCTGTGGGCTAAGTGCATTAGCTCTAGGGTATAGTCTACCCCTGTAGTCCACAAAGTATGCATAATAGATACTAGGGTAATCTTTGAACCGCTTAGCTTGTGATGCTGTTACCAACATTTTCATATACTTAGAGGTGTTAGAGATATCAGATTCATGATCAGCTGTTTTATTCTTAGCCCAGTCTCTTACAGTTTTCTGATCAGTCTCGTCTAGGTCTTTGAAGTTTTTACCCTCAAATGGGTAAGGTACAAAGTTAGGCTTTTCATTTCTTGGTAAGTCACCAAGTCCTAAGTCCATGTCAACACTCATTTGGAATATTGCTTGGATCTTTTTATTTACTCGTAAGCCTGTGTTCTGTAACCTGTTTATTGTGTCCATAATAGGCTTAAGGTTTTCATTGGTGTAGTCACTAGCTCTACCACGTGACACCAAGCTGTACTTGAAGTCCTTAGTGTGATAACCACCGTCCTTAAATCCAGTCCAAGGTATAGGCTTTTCAACTAGTGGTGTATAGTGTGCTGTCAATAAGTTACCATTAAGAATATTTGTCTTAAGGTATTCTTTAAACCACTTACAGAAAATTACTGTTTGAATACTTTTATTCTTATTAAGATTTTCTTTTTTAATAATGAATAGTGAATCAAACTGATGTCCTCTTATCATTGGTTTAATTTGCATTAGATACTCTAGACAATACAGTGCTAGTGTATCAAACTTAGCCTCACGTTTAAGCTTAGGAAACTTTTGATATTTCATGATTAACTCATTAGCTATAGTCAGTTTCTTAGCATTATTATGTGATCTTTTCTTAAGTATAGTGGTTAAGAATTTAAACCGTTCACTATCATCTTCTTTAGCCTCATGTAGTCTAAACTCTTTCTGCAATAAGTTTGATAAATTTCTTACTAGTTTTGGGTATACTACATATAGACCTTGCGTATTAATAACACTTGTTACTGTATAATGTGCAACAACTTCTGCACCTAGTACTGTTATCAATTGGTTTGCAACTCTTCTGGGCACTGCCTTACCTAGCTTAGCGTCTTCTGTTGCCTTTATAAGCTCGTCCGACAAGATGTCCCTATAGTGTTGTAGCACCTGAGAAGAACCTTTTATATTAGCTAAGTCACCTTTTTGAATAGCGTTATGATATTCTTTTAGCGCCTTTTCAGTGCTACGCTGAAAGTTCTCTGCTTCAATTTCTAGCTGTGTTTTCATATCTATCCTACTGTTTCTATAAACCTGATTATCTAATCATTATATTTATCTTTGTATTCTCTCAATTTACCTTTATCATAGCTGTGCATGACTGTTTCAGTTAAACAATAATCAATCAAACTATTAGCTTCTTTTAGTTGAGTTTTTAGTTTGTTATACTTATCAATTAAAACAAACTCTTGATCGTCGTGATATAAATCTACTTCTCTCATATATATTTCCTTTTATTTCTATAACCTTATTTATAACACCTTTACTATAGGGTGTTCACTACCAAAGTAGTCTTGCATGTTTTGCTTGTGATCAATTAGCTTGATTAACTTTTTACTAGATAGGTCTACCAAAATGAGCCAAGCAATATTCTTTTGACTAATTACACCTGTCTGCTTTTCACCATTCTTATAGTTTTTCTTGAATAGTGTTGTTAGTAACCATAGGTAAAAGAATACCAGTAAGTGTGCTGAGAACTTGTTATCTTTTCGTCTAGCATAGTATTGTATATGCGGAGATACTAGGTTAGCAATCTTACCTACAGCGTAGTGACCATTTTGCCACCAATAATTTCTATGCTTACCATTTACTGCTATTAAGTCCTTAGCGCATTCTTTCCATGTATGCATATCTTTACTGTATGCATTAAAGTACCAATCACTTTTTACAAAATCATCTGAGTTAAGTACACCTAAGTGTATAAATGCTACCATGTTATCTAATGAGTCAAGACTAGTTATATGAGTGTCACGTCTTGTTTCAATCACATCGCTGTTATCAATTACTAGTTCATCAGCATCTACTTTTAATTTATCTATTTCTTTAGTGTTATACATGCCAAGCTCGATACCCATGCTAGTATATAATACTTTGTTACCACATGTCGCTAGTCTATTGTCATGTATAAAATTATCTTTGTCGTAAAAGTCCATTATTTGTTACTCCCTATCTCTTTTAAATATAATTCTTTCCAAGCTATGTACATATCTGGTGATTTATCAATAAGTCTATTGAGCATCCAAACTGCCATTTTAATTTTCTCTTTAGACGTCAAGGCTAAAGTTTCTCAAGTTGATTTAAGAACTCTTTTTCTACCTTACCATCTTCAAAGTCATCAATAAAGTTCTTGATGTCATCAAGTGCTTGGTTATAGCTGACTTTCTTTGCAATCTGCGCATCGTCTTCTAAATACCAGTCAATCTTTTGCTTTACTTTTAGTTTTAGAAGTATAACTTCCTTTAATGTTCTCATATTTCCACCCCTAAGCTGTTATTTATCACAGCATTTATCATGTTATTGCTTATAAAATCGTTAAAACTTGTTAGTTGTTTATTCTCACTGTGAAATTCTTTTAAAGTATCTAAGTCTAAACCGTCCTTTAACCATTTTAGTATCTCAATAGATGCGGAAACTTTTAAGTCAGCTCTTTTTGATCTCTCGTTGCTCCATTGAGCACCCTCAGCTGCGTTAAAGAAGCTCATTTTACTAATGTATGCCCTCATTATTTCTTTTTGCTCTGTTGTCATTATTTACTCCTCAAATATACCATAAAACTTTTCTATTTCTTTTATTTTCTTTCTGCATACTGCCTCATGTTCTGTGTACTCACTTGCTAGAAATTCATATACTACTATTAATGGTATACCAGCCATAGTACAGAAATCAGCCACTTTTTCTTTACTAAAGCCTACTCTTTTAAAGTGTTTGAGTACGACTTCTCTTTGCTTTTCAAAGTCTTTTATTTTCCACATTATTTGTCCTCTCTAAAGAATAGTAATATACAAAGAGGTAACACAAATAAACTCAATAGAAAACCTGTATTATCCTGTATAAACGCATTATAAATCAGTGAACCTGTTACTAGTATTGTGTATAAGTATGCCTTCACTTGTCACCTTCTAAATCAGTCTTAAGATATCTAAGTAACTCACTCAATAACCCTATCGTATGTGGTGTTAGATCAATATAAATAGCTTTTTCCATGTCATCAATTGTCAGTAAGCCTTCATCATTATTCGTCTCGATTATAACTTGATCGTTCGTGACAATCCTGTATCCTAGGTGCTCTTTCTTAATTAATTTGTGTACCGTTGTTTTCAATATTGACTCCCTCGTATTTCTACCCATGTTAGTGCTTGATACTCATGAGGTTTTAAACCTAGATCATTAGCATATTTCTTAACCTCATTAGCTACTATTTTATATCGCTTGTCAGTAAGACCACCTTGCTCGGGTATAAGCTTAAGCTTTTTAGCCCATCTTATTTGCCATAGGTCTACCGTTACGGCTTCACTAGTGTGCGGTCTATAGATATTCTCAAAGAATGCCATTGTTTTATTACCTCTCAGTATCTCTTTGATACTATTCTCGCATGGTGTGTCCATGTCCAATATTGCTTGAGCCTTTAATTTCTGACCATTGAAAGTAGTCACCTTGCACTGCCCTTTATATTGCAAGAACTTCTCCAAACTTTTACAGTTAGATTCGAACTTGTTATTAGGACTTAGTGCCGACATGATACCACTTACTTGTATCAAACTGACACCATATACTTCTGATAGTGTCGTGCAGTAATCATTTACTTCATAGTACCAGTTAGTTGCATCTTGTTTAGTTTGTTTGTTCATCACTAAGTCCTTTGTTATATTGCTACTATTCGCCTACACTATTCTCGTAACCATCGGTTTGCTCATACCCAATACAGCCTAGCTTTTCAAGATTGCGATTTACTAGGTGTATTACGTGACGGTGTACTTTAATCACTTGCTCTCTGTTATTTTTCATCATGCCAGTAAGGAAGATATAATTCTTGTTTTTCTTATCATATTTTAAGTATCTGATAAGCTCGTTATCACCTACACTAGCCGTTAATTGTTTAGTTGTTCTGTAAAGATAATCCCTTCTAAAATTTGAATTCATGTTATACTTCCTTTGTTAGTGGTACTAATGTTATACCATAGTTATTTTCCATAAAGAACTTTATACAGTTTACTACTTTGAAGCATTCGCCTGTATCATCGTTGTATACGATGTCCCCAATTGCATATGGTTTATTACTTTGTACTTTTAGCATGCCCTATCCTTTGGTTATGTAATACTTATCATTGAACACTGTATAATTCTCACACTGCCTAGCTATGACCATTGGTACTTCATCTAGTGTACCGAGGCTTATCTTTGCGCCTGTATTAGTGTATAAGCTCGAGTTACCATTTGTCCCCCTGTACAACACACTTTCCTGCTCAAACGACTTAAACGCTAGGTCGAGTATTGTATCAAACTCCTCTCGGCTCTTTGGTAACACCATGAAACTCTTTTCAAGTCCATTTTTATATACACCAACACATGCATGCGGTGTTATACCTAAGTCTTCTAAGCATGCCCTTAGATTGTTTGTTCTAGCTTGATTATCAGTGTATGTATATTTCGTTCGTTCTGCGCTTAGTATCATTACTCGTTTAAATTGTGTTTGTCGCATGTTAATACTCCTCATTTATTTGGTATAAATCGTCCTCATTGTCTATTTTTGTCACAAAACCTTTTTCTAATGCAAACTCTAGTAATTCGTCCTCATTATACTCAAAATTTAAGTTATGAGCTTGCTGTTGAAATAATTCTTTTTTACTAACTTGTCGCATGTTATTCTCCTATTAATACATTGCTTTACTTAATACGTTACTATCGTGATACAAGTCAACCATCGGATCGGCGTAATACTTGTTACCAATATCTTCTTGTCGCTTATACATGCTCTGCGCCACTGCATAGCGTCCACAGTAAACACAGATACCTTCCTTGGTAAGTGTTGGCTTCATAGTACCACGTCCTTGCTGTACTTTGTGGTTATCTGTGTGTCCGTCTTGCTCACAATCGCAATTATATTTCATTTAGTATCCTTTGGGTATCCAGTGATAATAGCCTGTATTACCTGTGTTTCACCGTGGTATAATTCAGGTGCACCGTTTACTAGTTGTGCCAGTCTTATCTTGTAACTTATTAGTAATTTCATACTATACCGCCTTTAGTTGCTTATATTGTTTACTTGCTATCTTAAAATACCTAAGTGCTATACGTTCCTCATCTGTCATCATACGTGCCATGATATTATCCCTTTATTATAATTTCTAGTAATGATATCGCTAGTATCGCCATGATACCCGATGCTAATAGTGTTGTCATTCTCATCGTTTACTCCTAAATAATAACTTGTTTAGTAGTCCACCAAAGTTCCAACCTATGAATGCGCCTATTATAAATATTATCATTGTTTCCATGCCCTATCCTTTAATTAATGCCTTCCGTGGCTTGTTTAACTACTTCCTGTATCGGTGTATATTCTAATAACATTAGCAGGTTTTAATGTTATTTATTCTTTTTATTGTCTTCTAATAGTTTTGCTAAGTAGTCTAAGTCTTGTTCTGTCATACTGTCTCCTTAGTGTTAGTAGGTAACAATGTTTGTTATTGTTGCCCTGAAATAATAATAACACACTATGACCCACAGTACAAGAACTAAATGCATACATACTCAATAAACATGCATAATATGTATAATATCAAGCGGTTAACAGTATAATCACGAAAAAATAACCAATGTCTATTAATAGACAATCGAGTACACTGCGGTGACACTAAACAATTATTGTGTGTCAATCACTAAATTAAATAGTTGGTAAACTAATATTGTTTGTCAAGTATATTGGTGATACTAATTGTCTATCGGTGTTCATTGGTGTGATAGATAATATCTATGAGGTCAAAAAATAGAGATGCCTCAAACTAATTGCACACTGCAACACCATTGCACCTTGCAATAACACAACGTGCCACCTAACAACACATTGACACACCACACCAATGGCACCATGTAACACCATGTGTTGCCTAGTAGCATCATGTGTTCGACAGTGTCACTAAGTGTTACCTCAGTGTACCAATTGTTCTATGGGGCGCCTAAGTGTTCGGTGAGTCAAACAAAGGTGGCATGGGGGAAACTGAGGTGCCGTGAAGTAAATACAGTGCCTGTGATTTATTTTTAAAAATTGAACGAGTGATGAGGATTTGAACCTCTTAAGTCGGACGCATCTAGTATCGCCGTGATTCCGTTCCCATTCGCAGACTCCATTGGTCTAACCACTCGTGATTTATTTTCAATATTTTTATGTAATTTTACGCTACTTACTGTATATAAATAGCGCATTATTACACTTTTGTGTCAATTAGTTACTCACTCTCTGGTTCTGTGAAAACTCCAGTTGTCAAAAGTTTGTTCACTATGTGGACATTGAGTTGTCCCATAGTGTTCGCTAGTATTTCCTCGACATGAGGGTCTAATTGAGTCCCCAGTATGTGAGATAGTGCGTGAAAGCATTCGTGAGTGAATGTATCTACAAAATCTGCTGATCCTCCGTATTCTGATAGTAACACTATAGTACCATTTGAGTACAACCCCATAGCTCCTAAGTGGGCTAATTTGATGTCGTCAATGATTACAGGGACATTGGTACCTAATATGCTTATTTTCTTTAGTTTCTTTGGTGTTTTGAACATGGTACCTCCTATTTAGCCCGTAAAGGCTGTTTAAATTGATTTGTAAGCTAAGCCTACCATTGGTATAGCTAGACCATATAAAGGGCTTACAGCGAAACCTCGTGTCTCCTAGGTGTATACCATAAGTAATACCAGACTACGATCGCTAACGAACTAAGTAAGTAATACTGCACTGCTGGACACTTGGGTGTCACTGGGTGTCACTGGTTATACTCTTATCCGTATACTTGGTAATTATACCCATATTGGTATATCCTATCAATAGTATTTATTTAATCGTATATTGAGTGTGTAGTGTCTATAGTATCTATAATTGTACTATACTTATCTCACTCCTATCTATATTTTCATATTATTCTAATGTTTAATCTAGTATTAATATATTATATCTACTATATCCTCTTTTAGAAATTAAAAGCTTCCTTCTATTGTACACATTACGTTTTTCTTTAATGATATTAGTAAGTTAGCAAGTATAGCTACACTATCTGGTCTCTTAGTAAAATCAAGTATTTACCTTTGGTATCTTTTATGGTATCTTTAGGTGATATCAGGTACATAGCGATATTGCCATTGCACCTGATTACACTTAGTTATCTATTATTTTCTCCATAAACGAATATTGTTTTGATTTCCACCGTGTTCATCCATCCAATCATCAGTAAACTTACTTAACATTCTGTCAACTGACTCAGATTTTCGTTCATTCTTTTGGAACTCCTGATTCACGTCTAAATAGTCTAAGAAGTAATTAACACCCTGTGCTAATGCGTCTAACCTATCGTCATGACGTAGTGATCCACGTTCTTTCGATAACCTAGACAGTTGATAGAACAACATGTACTGTGGTGCCTTATCAGGGCTATATGAAGCTCTAGCAGAGTCATAATCGTCCTGTATTGTTTTTTGATCAAAGATTAGACGATGTTGATTCATTACTGGTTCAAGAGCATCTATTATCCTTAATTCCTTTTGAGCTGTTACATGGTTCTCTTCAATCTCACATGGGTACACTTTGGTGACATGTGGTTTTAATAGTTGGGTAAACATACCATCTCCGAAGTTACTTTCAACTACTATCTTATTAACCTTGTATGCCTTAGCTATATTAGCTAATTGACCTA
>Ga0208134_1001522_pt1 | contig 13210 bp, 7 predicted proteins | sample VirMetDEL_Mar_31_FD_184515 | JGI IMG/M metagenome (GOLD analysis project Ga0208134, IMG submission 184515) | Aqueous microbial communities from the Delaware River and Bay under freshwater to marine salinity gradient to study organic matter... | ecosystem: Environmental > Aquatic > Marine >... | reverse complement strand
AAAAACCTTGTTATCAAGCCCGCAAAGAACAAGCAAGACGTTATAGATCAAGTCTCGGAAGCGTATGACAACGTTTACAATGAAGAAGAAAGTGCTATAGATAACGGAGGTAAATCTAAACTTTACATAGGTAAAAATGGTAAAGCTTTAGACTATTCTAAGATAAAGCCTGAAGAAAAACAGCTATTTAAGGAAAGAGCTAAAGCTAAAATAGATCAAGACACAGACTCTATGATACAAGAGCTTATTAGCGGCCAAACAAACGCAGCGATAGTAGGTAGTAATTATATAGTTCAAGGTGATGTTAACACTGTTGCACAACAGCTAGCTGAAGGAAACATACTAGCTGGTACAGCAATGTCTCATGAAATCAATCACGCCGTTGATGCTAGGGCTTTCACAACTGAAGGCTTAAACAATTACTCTAGCAATTTGATGGAGTATATGAACGACAATCACCAAGACGCTCACATGAGCGCGATGATGACTATGCGTTCTAACGAGTACTACAATCCAAACGTTAGTATGGATAACCAGAGTGACACTTTTAAAGATGAGTATACTAAATCTATAGGTGACTACTTTAGAAGCCCTCAGAATCAAAAAGAATACAATAAGCTTAAGAAAAACACAGGGCAGTCTCTTGGTAATTTTGCTAGAGGAGTTGTTGGTGGTAGATATAAAATAAACACACCTAAAGCAGCGGCTACATATCTAGTAGACTTTACTGAGGCCATGAGAAAAGGTACGGGTCTTGGTGACATACAAAAAAGAGTTATTGATAATGCTAAGCTTGACGAAGATGTTTCTGCATCAACTAAAAGATCTGCTAACTCACCTATACTACATTCTAAAGCTAATGCCTTAGGTAAGAAAGTAAACGCTCTGTACGAAAATAAAAACAGCAACCCTGAGTATGCTTTTGACATAGCTAAAGAGTACGAGGGTATGGTTAAAAAGTTTTTAGATCGCATGGAGCTAGAAGGTAAGTGGGATTTAGGACAAGGAAGCGAAAGAGCTGAAAACATTTCTGACTTTATAATGAACGCCACTTTAGCTGAAAGAGGTGTTCTTGGTATGGTTATGGGTAAAGGTTTTAAGGAAAACGAAATGGTTGACGTTAAAGACCCTAAGACTGGTGAAACGGTTCAAGAGCCTAACACAATATCAAGATACTTAAATGGTACTTTTCCACAAAGACTAACAGAGTTTGTTAAGGGTACAACCATAGATCCAGGTATTTTTAAAGCTGATTTAGAAAACATGGGTGAATTAGTTTCTACGGAAAGAGCTGATAAGCTTACTGATGAAATGGTTGAAGAGGCTAACAACCAGTTTGACACCCCGCTTCTTAGTGCTTTACCTTTTACTCAAGAACTATTAAATGACTTTAGAGCGGAAGTTGCTAAGACGGTAGGCATAAAGCTTCCAGCGCTAGATGCTAAGCAAGGTAAAAATCAATCTATATCTCCTCTTGTAAGAGAGTTGAAAAAACAGTTTGGCGTTAAAAACGGACCAATGCACAATGTTGTAAAGGAGATGATGGGTAAGACAAAGGCCGAAGTAGAAGCTTTCTTAGTTGACCCTGATAATAAAAAAGCTATACTAGAGGCTATGACTACTAGCTGGTTGGCCAGCAACTTGCCTATGGCTGTGCAAAAGAAAGTTAGAGGCGTAGGTTACACAACAGATCATGTCGGTAGAAAAAAAGGTACTAAGCCTGGAGATATTGAAGCTTGGAACGCTAGTGAAGATGGCCCATACAAAGGCATGACTGATGGGAAGCAAAAAATAAAACGTAACCCTAACGCAGCTCAAGATGTTACTAATGCTCAAATGCTAAGCAAGTTTGCTAAAGGCGAAACAATGACAGCGATGAATAGAGCTGGCTTAGAGAAGCTACAACTTGCCATGGCTCAAGAGCTAGGTTTAGAAACATTCAAAGCAGACTTATTGAATGACGGAGAGCTTAAAGATATATTTAAAGAGCGTCAAGATTTATTTGATAGAGTTTTAGCAGATAACTTTGTAGAAGAGTTTGTTAGACAAACAGAAAGAGGTGTTACTAAGCGTAGTGCTAATATAAATCCAAATGCTCAGTATAGTTTAGGTGAAGAAATACTAGATGCGTATATCAACAATAAAGGAGACAGAACCGCGTTTGAACACGAGGTGTTAATGAGAGGTATACCATTGCAAATGGTTGATAACTTTGATTTAGATGCTATAGATAATCTAATGAGTGATGGTATGCCAGCTGGTTATAAGCAGCCTTTAAATGCTTTCGCCATGGAAAAAGGTGTTAGCTCAAATATTAGAGGCATAATTAAAGAGGCTAATGACATGGGTTCTTTTAATCAAAAAGATAAAGAAGCAGGTGATATAGCTAGAGTAAAAACTGCTGAGCAAGTAGGAAAACTAGTTGACGCGCTACCTTTAGAGGTCTTTGCATCTCCAGTTATAACCCCGGCTTTCTTTGGATTTAGCTCTAGTAGCAGAGGCTTTGACACTAGCAACCTAGACTCTAAAGATTACAGCCCAGCGGCTAAAAAAGCCATGCTAGATTTAGAAAGCAAAATAAACAAAAGAATACAAGATGCTTTAAAGTTAACCACCGTTAATACTATTGGTTTTAATCCTAAAGACACTAGACTATTCAATGCTGGCGTTGGCTTAATGGGTAAGGTTGAAGGCAAGATACTAAACTCTAATCAAACAGCTGAACAGAAAAGACAAGCTCATATTGATCAATACGGCGAAGAGCACAATGCGGCTAACTTTGCTAATCCTTTAATGCTAGAATTAATAAACAATACTTTTTTAGATTTAGCAAAAACAGACAGAGATGCGGCTGTAGGTTGGGTTTATTGGAACTCGATGAACACTAATAACACTAGTGGTCCTAGAAGTTTGTCAACGTGGAACTTAACACAATACGAAGATGGACCACAAGGATTATATAAAGGTGTCAATATTAAAACAGGTGAGCTTGAGTTTTTCCCATCTAAAGCTAAAGCTGCATCTAAAGTTAAAAGTGGTACAATAGTAGACTTAGAGGTAAACGTAGATCACCCAAGCTATAAAGTTTCTGAAGCTATAGCTGAAGAAAGAGCTAACGAACTAGTGAGCGAAGGAAAGCTCGACATGGAAGACATAGACAAAGAAATTGAGCTCATGTTATTTGGTGGCGAAGGTGTTAAAAACTGGCAAGGTGGATTACTTAGATCCAAAGGAGAGCACGTAACAGCTAGCGCTACTACTAGCGCTGAAATTGTTATTGCTGGCTTAAAGTCTTTAGATAACAAAAACTTTGATGCTAATACAGAAATAAAAAAATTAACTCAAAACTTTGATCAAGCGCTGGGAGCTAAATCGCTTTCTGACATACAAGATAAAGCGCTTGGAACAACCAGTAGGTTAGGTTACGGTAGAGCAATAGCTCTTAAAACAATGCCTTTTACTAAACTAAGTTCTTTTAAAACATTAGAAGGAACTACAGCTACAGATCTAGCTGTTGATCAGTTTGCGAAGACAGATGATATACAGGTTATAGAAAATCTTAAAAGATCTTTAAATCCGCTAACAACACAGCAACTTAAAGATATTAAAGCGTATGACAACGCTACCAAGACGGCTAGAACAACTATGAAGTCAGCTAAACCACGTGGTATGTCTGCATTTGATTTTGACGATACGTTAGCTTTTACTAAGTCAGGTATTAGATTAACAATGCCTAACCCGAGCGGAAAGCCTCAGCCAAAAAGAAAAGCTATACTACTTGCTGGTAACGCTGGCGCAGGTAAAACTACTATAGTAGAACAATTAGGTTTAAGAAAGCAAGGGTTTAAGTATGTGAATCAAGATATAGCCTTAGATTGGTTGACTAAAAACAATGGACTACCGCAAGATATGAACGACTTTACTAGAGATCAGTCTGACAAGTGGAGAAGTTTACAAGGAGAAGCCGCTGTTACAGCTAAAAATAAAGCATCGAAACTAAGAGGTCAAGGTGATGGTGTAGTTATTGACGGTACAGGCGCTGTTGGTGTTCAGTTTCAAGGTATGGCTAGAGAGTTTAAAGACGCTGGTTACGACGTTCAAATAGTATTTGTTGAGTCATCTTTAGAAACTGCGTTAGAAAGAAACAAAAATAGATCTGAAAGAAGACTAACTGATGCAACTGTTAAAAACAGTATAGAGTCAGCTAAGAAGAATAAAAAAGCTTTTAAAGAAATGGTAAGTGTTTTTCCATACTCTGCTAAAGGCTTTGTAGAAATAAATACAGACAACTTAAAACAAGGAGAATCACTACCAACTGAGTTCGTTAAAGAAATGGACGACTTCACAAAAGGCTATATAAAAGATAGAATCAACGCTGAAGACTTTGCTTTACGTGGAGCAGACTTACTTGCTCAAGGTGCTGAGTATGACTTTTCAGAGTTTAATAAAGTTGTAGATGGAACTCCTGGTCCATTACTAGACAAAGCTAAAGAAAGAGCTAAAAAGTTTGGCAATGAAAACATGTTTATTCTTACTGCTAGACCCGCTGAATCAGCTGGGCCAATACGTGAGTTTTTAAAAAGTCAAGGCCTAGACATACCTTTAGAAAACATAACAGGATTAGGAAATAGTACTGGCGAAGCTAAAGCTCTTTGGATGCTTGATAAGTTTGCTGAAGGCTATAATGATATGTACTTTGTAGACGATGCTTTACCTAATGTGGATGCTGTTAAAAATGTTCTTGATCAACTAGACATTAAGTCTGACGTTCAAATAGCTAAAAGATCAGCTAATCCAAAGCGAGAATTAAACCTTATGTTAGAAAGATCTAAAGGTGTAGATGCTAATGAAACATTTAATAGGGTTAAAGCTAGAAACAAGGGTAAGCAGAATAGAAAAAGACAGATATTTATTCCTCCTAGTGCGGAAGATTTTCAAGGATTGATGTACTACAACATGGGCAAGGGCGCTCAAGGTGAAGCTGACGCAGAGATGTTTAAAAAGCTTTTTTACAATCCATACAATAGAGCTGATAAAGAACTTGATCTTTATAGACAAGGCCTTAGAGAAGAGGCCACGGCTATAAGTAAAAAACTTCCAAATGTTAGAAAAAAGCTAAGAAAAGATTTTGCTAAGACTGGATACACAGTTGAGCAGGCTATGCGTATATATTTATACGACATGAACGGACATAGTGTTCCTGGTATATCGGAAGCTGAGCAAAAGAAAATAGCAGCAGCTGTAGCCGTAGACTCTGAGATGGTATTGTTTGCTAATGCAATGCAAAATGCTACAAAGATAGATGGTTATATAGCTCCTTCAGCTGGGTGGAACGCTGGCTCGTTTAACAGCGATTTTGCAGACGCTTCGCAGATAAAAAGAACCGAGTATCTACAAGAGTGGAACGACAACATAGACGCTATGTTTGATGATGAAAACTTAAACAAGCTTGAAGCTGTTCACGGCAGCGCGTATAGAAGTGCTCTTATGGATTCCATACGTCGTATGAAGTCTGGAACAAATAGACCTACGATTAAAGATAAAAAGGTTAACGCTTTTCTAGACTGGACCAATGGCTCTGTAGGTGCTATTATGTTCTTTAATGCTAGATCAGCCGTGCTACAAACACTTTCTACGGTTAACTTTATTAATTTTGAAGATAACAATATATTTGCAGCTAGTAAAGCCTTTGCTAATCAGAAGCAATATTGGGCTGACTTTAAAATGCTTTACAATTCTCCTATGTTAAAACAAAGAAGAGGAGGTTTACAAACAGATGTAAGTGCCGAAGAGTTAAGTAGAGCACAAGAAGATGGCGGTACTAAAGCTGTTATAGCTAAATTACTACAAGTTGGTTTTACGCCAACTCAAATTGCTGACAGCTTCGCAATATCTGCTGGTGGTGCTACTTTCTACAGAAATAGAGTTAATAAGTACTTAAAAGAAGGTTTTACACAGCAAGAAGCAGATAGTAAAGCTTTTGATGACTTTCAAGAAATAGCAGAGCAAACACAGCAGTCTAGTAGGCCAGACAAAATATCTCAAGAACAAGCCTCTGTATTAGGTCGTTTAATATTAGCGTTTCAAAATACACCAATGCAGTATAACAGACTTATAAAAAAGGCTGCTTTAGATTTAATAAACAATAGAGGTGATGTTAAAGCTAATGTATCAAGAATACTTTATTATGGAGCGGTACAAAACCTTATATTTGGTGCGCTTCAAAATGCTTTATTTGCAGTATTTGGAGACGACGAAGAAGATGAAGAATTTTTAGATAAAAAAATAGAGAGAATAGCCAATGGAACGCTTGACACTTTGTTGAGAGGATCTGGTATATATGGTGCTGTATTATCTACTGTTAAAAATACTTTAATGACGTGGATGCAAGAGAGAGAAAAAGGCACAAAACAAGACAATGCTAAAATACTAGTAACAGCACTAAACTTTTCTCCACCTATAGGATCTAAAGTTAGAAAGCTAAACTCTGCGTTAAACACTGACAAGTGGAACAAAGGTGTTTACGAAAAAATACCGTTGTATAATATAGATAATCCTATATGGGACGCGGCTGGAACTTCTGTTGAAGCTGTAACAAACATTCCTTTAGGTAGAATACAACAAAAAATATCTAACTTAAAGGCTGCTTCAGATGATCAAAACGCTACCTGGCAAAGAGCCGCGTTAGTGTTAGGTTGGGACAAGTGGAGCTTAGGCGTTGAAAGACCTGAAGAGGTAGAAGAAGCAAAACAAGAGGTAAAAGAAGAATCAAAAGAACAAAAAAAGATAGATAGAAAACAGAAAGAAGCTGAAATTAAAAAACAGCAAGAAAAAATATACTTAGAAAAACAAAAACAAGAGAAGAAAGAAAACAAAGAACCTAGGTGTGCTGCTGCCACAAATGATGGCGGTAGATGTAAAGGAACCCCAGTAGACGGAACGTATTGTACTATCCACGCTAAGGTTGAAAAAAGAGAAGATGGAAAAGAAGTTCAGTGTAAAAAAACTAAGTCTGATGGATCTAGATGTAAAATGAAAACCTCTAGCAAATCTGGGTTGTGTTACTATCACGATTAATGTGTAATAATTTACTTATGAAGTATATAATTTTACTACTATTATTTTGCAACGTAGCTAATGCTCAAATTAAAAAAGCGTTTAAGTTTTCTACGTTTTATGTAGCCGCTAATGGAGGTACTTCTTTGTCAGATGAAGACGTTTATTCTGTTGAAGGTAGTACATTGATATACGACACTATATTTACGCCTTACGATTACTCACTAACAATGGGTATACGTAAGATTAAAAGGTTTAACTACGAAGGATCAACTCCGTTTAAAGACGGTACAGAAACATCTTTTTCTGACGCTGCTAACGTAGGTTTATCACCGTTTGAATTTTTGTTCGAAGTAGATTATAAAAGGCAAGAGGGTATAGAATACTTTGATCAACAGCATTTTATAAGATACGTTGAGTCTAAGTGGCTTGCTAAAGCAGAATATATTAAAGACGGATTTGCAGATATTGAATACTTTGAATCAACTCAAAGAATTAGATTAAACGGTAAGAAAAAGTTATCATTTAACTTAGGCGCGGTTCAAAGACTAGCAGAACCTTACGGATATGATCCGCTAGAAGAGTGGTCGTTTGAAAACGGTAGAATACATTATACATGTTTGGCTATAGAAGAAGGCTATACTGTAGACGTTTATGAGTCTGAGTACAGAGATCCTAGCGGAAGCATAGTTGCTACTAGTCCTGAGATTTGGAATAAAGTAGTAATGCCTGAGATGCTAAAAGAATATGTAGAAGAAAAAAGAAACGAGCTAAACAACCAATGGCAACACTCTTTGGTAGTGGGCTTTGATTTCTATCATTATAAGAAAAACTTCTGGTTACACACTTGGGGTAACTTAATGCCTTACCACTACGATGATGGTGGTCAGTTCTCATATCACAACTTTAACGATGGAGAACAATGGTATGACTACTCAGGTGGTTTGATATTTGGCTACAAGCTAAATAAAAACCTAGGTGTATTTTTAGAAGGTAAATATAATAAGTATTGGAACAAAGAATGGTACGACTTTAAGGGTGGTATTAATTACATAATTTTTTAACATGGCAAAAGAATTAAACGAAAACACTAGCTTTAAAGTTAGTATACAAACACTAGTGGCATTAGGGTTTGGCATGGCGACAATGATAGGTATGTGGTTTACGCTTCAAGCTGATATAGCTGAAGCTAAAGAACTACCAGCTCCGGAGGTTTCTAAGATGGAGTTTCAAATGAAAGATGTAAACATACGTAATACTATTTTGGAAACAAGAGATGATGTTAAAAAGCTTGAGGATCGTATGATTCGTATGGAAGATAAAATAGATCAGTTAAGATAATGAAAGCGCTTTTAACAACGATAGCTTTATTTATATCTACAACTTGTTTTTGTCAGATAACAGCAGTACATTTCAACGCTGACTGGAACTCTGCTAACAGTGTTGAGTGGTTTAATAAACTGTCTGACGTAGATAAAAGCAACAAAGACATTAGTAATGGTGATACTCAAAAAAAGTATTCTATTGCTGTAGTACCAACAATAATAATATTCGACGATGGAGAAGAAGTTAAAAGATTTCAAGCAGACCTTAGTTTTAAAATGGTCGCAACTAAAAAAGAAATTCAAGAGTATATTGACGAACTTATAATAAGTAAATTTTAATGAAGTATTTGTTTACACTACTGTTTTGCATCAACATGGCGTTTGCTCAATGTCCTAACGGAACTTATGTAGATATAGTTATTAACCCTGATCAATATCCAGGCGAAACATCTTGGGCTATTATTACAGAGCTAGAAGACACTATTGTTTCTGGTGGACCTTATGACGATATAATAGATTATTCACCTCAGGTAACTCAGCTGTGTATACCTAACGGTGAGTATATATTCAATATATCTGATTTATATGGTGACGGAGTTCAAGGTAGCTTGTGGGGTGGACAAGATGGATCTTATTATGTGGTTCATTGTGGAGATACTATAGTTCAACCAGACTCTGCTAACTTTGGTTACGCTGCTTTTCATGGGTTTACATTGGAGGACTGTGCGCCACCGCCGCCTGTGTTTGGTTGTATGGACAACAACTTTGTGGAATTTTTACCACAAGCAACCGTAGATACAGGTATGTGTTTTACAGAAAAAGTATTTGGCTGTACTGATATAGAAGCATTTAATTACGATAGCTTAGCCAACACAAATATACTAACAGATAGTTGCACTCACACTTTAGAGCTAACAGATTTAGCCGGTAATGGTTGGGCTGGAGCATACTTACAGGTTTTTCAAGGTGACAACTTTTTAGGTATATTTACTTTAGAAGATGGCTTTGACACTACGTTTACTTTTGATTTAAGCATATCAGAGCCAATACAAGTTAAATTTAACATAACACAACAATCACAGTTTACATCAGTACAATGTGGTTATAGCTTATACTCTGAAGAGCATGTAGCTATTGACGCACCGGGTGGATTTGCTAGTCCACTAATACCTTTTGTAACAGTACAAGGTATGCCATACTGTGGTAATAGTTGTATAGAAAAAGCATACGGCTGCATAGATCAAGCAGCTTTAAATTATAATGATGAAGCTAACACAGATGACGAAAGTTGCTACTACGTTGAAGGGTGTACGAATCCAATTTACATCGAGTATAACGCAGACGCTGACTTTGATGACGGAACTTGTGAGACGCTGATCGTTCTTGGTTGCATGGATTCTACAGCCTTGAATTATAACCCTGAGGCAAATCAAGAACTAGAAGGCTCTTGTATTGACGTTGTCTTAGGATGCATGAGTGAGTTAGCGTTTAATTTTAATCCTAACGCAAACGTAGATGACGGCTCGTGTATAGCATACTCGTATGGATGTACTGATGCCACGGCGTTTAACTATGACTCTATCGCAAACACTGACGATGGTAGTTGTATAGAAGTTATTAACGGCTGTATTGATAGCACAGCAATAAACTATAACATAATTGCAAACACTGATAATGGTTCTTGTATTTATCCACTGCCTGGTTGTACTGATCCGACCGCTCTTAATTATAACGCGGAAGCAAACATGCCAGACAGTTCTTGCTACTATTCTGCTGGTTGTAGTGTTGGTGATGTATACACTCTTCCTAATGAGTGTTTTAGCTGGGTAATACAAATTGATCCTTATTGCTGCGACGACAATTGGGATAACGCATGCGTTGACTTGTACAGCTATTGCCAAGAAGGTTGGTCAGGTCCAGTTAGTGTTTTTGAGCACAGAGACAATCTAGTTACATATCCTAATCCTACAAGTGATTATATATACGTGAGTAAAAAAGTTGATCTTACAGTCGTTAATATGCTGGGAGATATACTTATACAAAAACAAAATATAAACGTCTTAGATGTCACGGAATTAACTCCAGGCATGTATACTATTGTTATAAAATACAACGGCGTTACGACAAACAAAAGAATTATAAAACAATAAAAATATGGCAACTACTACAGCTACATTTTCCTTATCTAGCACCGACTTGCTTTCGGATGTTATTTCTTTCTCTACCTCTGCTACGCTTACTGAAGCAGGAGGTTCGACTGGAGTTACTCAAGCTGAAGGCTTAACTAGAAAAACTGTATCAGCGGCTAGTGACGCGGCAATTCAAGCTAGCGTTCTATACAGAGCCGGCGACTATACAGCTAACGGAGCAAATAAAGTTTATATTAAAAACTGCTCTGCAACAGCAGCAGAATTTTTTACAGTACATATTGATCAAGAAGAAATTGGTAGGTTGTATGCTGGCGACTGGATGTTTATGCCTTGGAACGCTACATCTGGAACTAAAAGAGTTGGTACAGTAACTATAGCTGCTACTTGGGCTGCTGGTGACACTTGGGAGTTTGATGGTGTAACTATGACGGCCGCAGACAGTACAACAGCTAATATAGCCGCGCAGATTGATGCTTTAAACTATCCTAACTGGACAACTACTCATGTGGCATCAGAATCTACTGTAATATTTACGGAAAGATACGCTAGCTCTGCTTCATATACCGCTCTTGTAACCGCTGACGGTACTTTAAATACAGCGGGTAACGGAACAGCAGATATAAGTTCAGCTGCGGTTGGATCTAAATCTGAGTCTGATATAACTATTAGACCCAGCGTTAGAACTGGAATGACTTATGAAACTTTATTAATACACGAATAATAACTAAATAATTAAACAATAATAACATGGCAACATTAACACCGACACTAACATTGTTGAGTTCAGATGCTTTAGTAAATCCGTTAAATCTGTCTGTTACAGATACTCTGGATATAACTGGAAATTCTGGGTTTGGTAAAACAGGACTAACCACTGGCGACTCAAGTATATTACTAGCTGCAGATTATGGAAGATCTTTTGTATACTTAAGAAATCTTTCGGTAAAGTCTAGTGAGCACATAACTATTGATTTTGGATCAGGACTATCTATGCTAATTCACCCTGGTGAGTTTGCTGTATTTCCTTGGGACGGTAGTCAAAACATAGTTGCAGCAGCTGCAGCGGGAACACCTAAGTTAGAACACGCAGTTTTTGAATTTTAAAAATAATATAACATGGCAACATTAACAGTAACAACAACAATAAGCTCACCGGCTGGAGATATATTATCAGATGCTTTAGCGCTAAACTTAAGTAACGCTTACGCTTTAGACGGAGACGTTTCTATGGACTTAGTAGAAGTATCTACAGCTGCAGGTACGGGAGACGCGGCTATGACTTTACTAATAGCTAACTCCGGTAGAGGAACAAAGTCAGGAATTTTGTATCTAAAAAATACTGGCGCAACAGGTGAAACCATAACGGTTTACACCGACACTGGAGACGACAACACAATAGCTGATTTAGCTAATGAAGATATTTTCGTTATAAAAGCAGGAGAATTTGCTATATTTCCTTGGGCTGGAACTCATGATCTATGGGCTTCAACGGCTGCCGGCGCTCCTAAAATGGAAGTAGGATACTTCGCTGAATCTGCTGCGTAATGAAACTTGAGGTAGTGAGATTTAGTTCTCAAGCTGACTCAACATCTGGATTGCTTTTTGAGGTCAACGACCTTGGAAGGCATTTCCTTTGTTATACACTTGAAGACGAGCGAAGAGCATTGAAAGTCAAAGGCGAAACGCGTGTGCCAGCTGGTACATATAAAATTGAACTAAGAACTGAAGGTGGATTTCACGGTAGATATTCCAAAAAATATCCTGGCGTACATGTAGGTATGTTGCACATACAAGACGTTCCAAACTTTGAGTATATACTTATACACACGGGTAATACAGATGAGCATACCGCTGGTTGTTTAATAGTGGGTGACTCTCAAGAAAACAATAAAATAATAGCAGACGGCTTTGTTGGTAAATCTGTAAACGCTTACAAGCGTATTTATCCTAGCATTGCTAAAGCCATACAACAAGGCGAGGAGGTAGTTATTACTTACATTGATTATGATTAAATGGATAGGTCAACACATTGTAGATTTAATTGCTAGATTTAGAAGCGACGTTTATTTAGAAAACATAGACAGCGGTACTATAGCTAGTGGAGGTAACTTAGGTCTAGACTCAAACAATAAAATAGTAAAAGCTGATGTTCCGGCTGACGGCGACATAACAGGTATATCGATTAGATCTGACAATGGTATTACTACAGGTTTTACGTCGGGTTCCGCTGACTTTGTTTTAACTGGTGGTGATGGTATAATTACTACTGGCGATAGTAGTTCAACTTTAACGTTAACAGCAGCTTGGGCTGATAACGAAAATCTTAATATTGGAACTGGCAACGACTTTAATGGATTCCATGATGGCACAGACACTTATCTAAGCAATGAAAACGGCGATTTATATATAAGAAGTCGAGCCAATGATAAAGACATTATATTTCAGTCAGACGACGGCTCTGGTGGTGTTACTGAATATTTTAGAGTTGATGGTAGTGATGTAAGAACGGTATTTAGCAAGCAAGCTAGATTATCTGATAGCGTTCAATTAACTCTTGGTAATGGTGGTGATTTAGAGCTTGTACACGATGGAAGTATTAGTAGCATAAACAATTACACTGGTAATTTTAATATTAATCAACATCTTGATGATGGTGAAATAAGATTTAAGTGCGACTAC
>Ga0208134_1001521_pt1 | contig 13213 bp, 14 predicted proteins | sample VirMetDEL_Mar_31_FD_184515 | JGI IMG/M metagenome (GOLD analysis project Ga0208134, IMG submission 184515) | Aqueous microbial communities from the Delaware River and Bay under freshwater to marine salinity gradient to study organic matter... | ecosystem: Environmental > Aquatic > Marine >... | reverse complement strand
TTATAGTGCAAAAGTTAAAACTACAGTTGGTGTGGGTATGTACAATCAACAAGGCGAGGGTCTTACTGTAGCCCCTTTTGAGCAAGTTTACCTGTACTTGTGCCAAGAGAACAGGTTACTAATCGTATTTCCTAGCCCTCTTTATCCTTTCATTGTATGATGGTGCTTGACTATCTTCAATAAATCTATCGAACTTATCTAGGTATTTATCATACCAACGCCCACGGAAAAGTCCAGGCACGATAGTATCGTCATCTTCTGAACCTTTAAAGCGTTCATACCACCTAGCAAAGACATCAGACTTATCGGTAAAACTACCATCATCAAATGCCTTTTGTATCTTTTTTTGATTACCCGCACCTATTACATGAGGTGGGTTCTTATCATAAATATTAGCATATACAAAGTTAGCCTGAGCATCAGCACTATCTTCCTGATTGGTATCTTCTAAATAATCAAGGTAAGAGGTAAGGTGTCCACCAGTAAACTGAAATAAACCATAACCTTTGTTCTCTCTAGTAGTATCTTCTACTTGTGTAAAGTCAAAAGTACCACCAGTTTCTACATCTATGTTGCCAAGTAAGGCAGGTATTTCATCTTCTTCAAACCCTGCCCTAAGTAGCGAACCTCTTATTTCTTCTGCAGTCATACTAGCCAAACAAAGCCTTGACATCAGCAGACATAGAAGGAGTAGATAAATCTTCAAACTCTTCTTTATCTTCATTTTTGATTTTTTCATACTCTTGTGTTGTTGGATTAAACACCATTGTTGGCTCGTCTGGAACAAATGCAGGTTTAGTGCCATACATTTCCATAGCTTTATTATACCCTTCTTGTGTTTTCCAATAGTCATCCTTCTCGTCAACACTCATATTGCCACCCTCGTCAGCTTTAAATCCCATACTTCTAGGTTCTATATCATCAGTCATAGCCATTCTTCTGTCTTGGTCTGGATTACCCATGTCAGTCCTCATTGCTGATTTTGCATCCTTACGATAATTACCATCTATATCGTACATAGTTTCTTGTATTTTTTTATCAGCAGCAGCATCGATTTCTGCTTCACTCATTGCCTCTTGGTCTAAATCAATAGTAATTGGTCCAATACCTTTAGCTATACTATCATAAGCACTACCAAATGCTTCTTGAAATTCAGGTGAATTAATTAAAACCTCTCTCCCAAATTTACCTGAAGGGGTCTCTATTGTTAATGCTGCATTTACTAAAATTTCTTTTGCTTTATTAGCAGCATATGGGTCTATACCATTTCTATAATTATCGCTTTGAATATCAGGCAAAATAAGTTTCAAACCATCTACAATTTCTTGCATTGATGGTTTTGCAACTTCTGTAACCATACTACCATCAGCACCTCTATTACCTTGAAGTCCTATGCCAGATAGTAAAGCCATTTGCTCTGCTGTTGGTTCAGTACTAGCCATTTCTTCTGCCTTAGCTTTTTGTTCACTAGCTTTAATTTCAGCTATTTCAGCTTTTTTTGCTTCTATCTCTGCTTGTATTTTTTTTAATCTTTCCTCGTTAGGGTTCATATTAATCTCCTGTTTTAGAACTCTTATAAAATGGGAATCCAATGACTCCACCAAATGTTGCTTTTGCTGCATCTCCTAAACTGTAATCATCTTCTGTGAAAAATCTTTTAAATGGATTTCCAGAAATAGGTGTTATTTTACTTACTCCATATTGTGCTAAACCTTTAGCTCCTTTAATATCTGGACCTAAATAATTATCATGTTTAAAAGTAACATATTGTTTTTGTGTTATTAATTCTAATAATGTTTTTGGAAATGTAGAACTTTTATTCCAAGCAGTATTCATAGGGTGCATCAACCAATGTAATGGTTCTGCAATTTGTTTTGATATAACCATTTCTTCACCACCACCTAAACCAAGTCTACCTGTCAACCAAAAATCAGCTAAATTAAATTTACTATTATCATCAGCTAACCATGCATGTGCTAAATAAGCCATAAAGGATGTAATAATTAATCCTCTAGTCATATAACCTGCGTACATATTCCATTCTGCAAGTTCTTTACTTGTTAATTTTCCACCTTTATATACTTTTGAAACTAAATCTTTAGTCATACCAAAGCCACGAAACGCTATTCGTATATTAGATACTGTCCAGTCTGGTGAAAATGCAAAAAGATTTGATAGTCTAGCTTTTGATGGTGAAGTGGCTACTGCCATCCAATTATAAAATTCACCTTTAGGATTGTTTGCATTTTTTATTGCTTGTTTTTGCCACTCTAAAGCTAATTTAGAATGTGATTGTCCACCAAAAGCATTATTAACATACTTGCCCGCTATTGCTCCTGCCTCTTGATTGTTTAATGGCTTCCAATCTTCCATCCATTTTTTAGGTAAAACTTTTCCTAGTCCTCTAGGTTGCGTAGCCATTGCTCTTTCTTTAACAGTCAAGTAGGTAAATATTTTAAGATGGTCATGCATTATATCCCATGTTATCTTATCTATTTTATCTTGTACTTTTCCTATTGTTGGTAAATAATCATCATAGATTTTTTTCATAGTGCTATAACCAGCATCTACAAATTCATTAGCTTTAACACCAACACCTATACCATGTTCTGCTAATTCTTTTAAAGTTTGTCTATGTAAAAAATCCCCATATACTTGGTCTGGCAACATATTATTATCTATTATTGGCACACCATCTTTATCATGTTTTAAAACATTTGCCTCCCATTTGCCATCCATTAATTCTCTAACTTTTTGCATACGAGCTGCACCTTTAGGATTTAATCTAGGTAAATATTGAGCAGAAAAAGCACCTGCTCCTGCATATGCAGCAGAAAGAACTAAAGATTGAGCATGAAAAAATGACCATGTAACAGCAATTCTTTTTAAAGCATTTGTTACAGTAATTGCATGAGTAAGTATTAAGGATGTACCAACTGGTGTATAAAAGAAATCTTCAAAAGATTTTGCCATTAATGGATGTACAAGTTTACCTTTTAAAGCAGGTTGTGCAACTTCTTTATAGCCCATTTTTTTAACAAGAGCATCTATAGTTTTATTTGAACCTTCTTTTATTACAAGACCAATTGTTTCTTTACCATGCAAAACACCTACAGAACTAATTTCTTTTACTAATTGTGAACCTGTTATTGCTTTAGTCATAGACTTACTATAACCATCTAATATTTTAAATACATCTGTTTCTATATTGTATTCTGGATATTTTTTTGCTATTTTACTAATTGATTCTTGTAATTTACGAGGCAAAGCATTAGATGTTGTAGTATCTAAAATGTTTTGTAATTGACCTTTAAATGCAACTAAATTTTTAGGTTGTTTTCCTTTAAATATATGTGCTATATAATCATCAACAAATTGTTCATTTTTTAAAACACCAAATTTTTTTGCAAGAGATTTATAATTACGCATTAATTCTCTTACAGCATTAATTCCTATTTGAATATCTGGGTCTAAAGACTCTCTTAATTTTTTCCATTTTGGATTACTGTAATTTTCAATATGGTCTAAAAATTTTAAATGTGACATTTTAGGGTTGTTGCCCATAAGTACACTTTTTAAAACTTGCATTGTTTTACCAGTATATAGTTGACTTTCTCTTTTAGTCCTAGCTGCATTATCAGCAGCACTATAAAATTTCATTTTTAATTTTGCTTGGTTTATGTCTAAACCTGTAAGTCTGCTACGCATTAAACCTGCACCAAGCATACCTATTAAAGCACCATATTGTTTATCTTCATCTGTTATTAACGCACCTGCTATTGCACCTGCTGCAGAATATGCAGCTATTTGTTTTGCAGTTGCTTTAACAGGAGTAGCATCAGCATTATTAAAAGTATCAGAAAAAGTATCAGATTCTCTTTTAACTTTACCTTCTTTTAAATCTTTTTTACCTTGTGTTATTTCTCTTCTACTTCCCCATTTTGGGTCAGTCGGTTTTCTAATTTTTAATTTTTTGTAATCTACAACATTTTCTAACTCAAGTTTTTGTGCAACATTTCTAGCAGACAAGCCTTCAATTTGAGATTTTGAAAATAATGCAGAACCATCTTCTCTTTTTATTTGTTTTAATTGTTTAATTTCTTCTAGTATTAATTTTGTATGTTCTTGTCTAACTCTACTTTCTTTTATTGATTTGTTTGGATTTTTTTTAAGCCACGCATCTTCTAAAGTTTTAATACCATTATTAATCCATAAATTTTTTCTAGCTGTATGTGATAATCCTTCTGGTAATAAAGATACATCTGTATCATTTCTAAAATTTTTATTTACATTATCTAATACAGTAGGTTCTGTTGTATCTTTATTAGTTTTAGATTTATTAGATTTAGGTTGAACTTTTGAAAGTGCTTTTTCTGAACCAACTTTACTAACCATCCAATTACTATTTCCAAGTTTTCCAGATATACCACCAAAAGCTGTACCAAGTAATGCACCGAATGCAGCACCTCTTTTTACATTACCTGCATCAATAGAACCTTTAAAAGTTAAATCATGTAATGCTTCATACACGCCTCCATATGTAGCAGCTTCTACTCCTCTTCCTATACCAGCTTGTATTCTTGAGTTTTGCATAAACCTACCTACTTGTTGAACATATTTAGGTTGTATTCTTGCTGCTTGTGCTGCCATTTGTGCTGCTGATTGACTTAATCCAGAAGCCATTTTTGGTATTCTAAAATAACTTAACAATAAATATTGAGGGTCTTTAACAACCATACCAGCAACTTGACCTAATGAATAAAAAGGTTTATCAATAAATTGATTTCCCATTGCAGATAATCCTTCCATTACTCCTATTTCTTCTGGATTATATCCATATTTTTGTTGTACTTCTGATATGTCTTTTTCATTATTATCATATGCAAATATCATATCTTGTTTAAATTTATTTAAAACACTAAGATTTGCTTCTTTATCTGCTAATTCACCTTTTGTTAATTTACCTTCTTTAGCAATATCTTGATAATATTTTTCTAATGCAATAGAATCATAAATGCCAACCATATTTCCCCACTCTTCTATTTGTCCTTGAAACCATCTATCTCTAGTTTCATCATCTGTAGTTGTGAGTTTTTTACCCCATTCATATATTTGAGATTTTGGAGCACCATTAACAACACCATTAAAAAAATTATCGTCAACTTCTTTATATTTTGGAGCAACTTCTTGGTAATATTTTATGGTAGCTTGTTTTTGTGCTTCAGACTTATTAGAGTCTATAGCAACATAACCAACACCTTCTATAAATACACTAGACATTAGACTACTTGTCCACCCATAGCAGTTATATCTGGTGCTTGTGGTGTTCCTACATCACTAAGCATTTCTTGAAACCACATTTGCGAGTCTGGTTGGCTAAAAGCACTAGAATTTATAGAGGCTGTATCGCCATATTTTTGTTTTAAAGTTTCATACATTATTAATTGTGCTGGGTCTAAAGCTCGTGATGGGTCATTTGCAAAAAACGAATTATCTATAATTTTTTGCAATTTATCAAAAATTTGTTTATGCTCTTCTGGTTTATTATTTAATATTTGCTCTGCTTGTATTTGTGCAGCCTCTAATTCTTCACCTGTTAAATTCAATAATCCAACAGATTGTTCTGTATTTTCTAAATTACTTGTTATAGGTTCATCTGTACTTGTCATACTTGTACTTGGCTTTGCAATCAACATGTTATTATCTAACCATTGTGCTCTTTTATTTCCTTGTGTTTTAGCCCAATTTTTAAACTCATTTGTAAGTAATTTTGTATTAGATAATATATTATTTATTTCATTTACAGTTTTACTTTTATCACGAGAAATAAAATTGCGAAATGCTTTAAATTGTGCTTCTAATTCTTTTTTAGCAGCAGATTTTTTTGAATCATAAGCAGCTTGTGTAGTATTTCCTGAACCTACATCAGTTTTATTACCAATTTTAAAAGGTGTAGGTAAACCATTTTCATCTAATGGTTGTTTTGATAGCAAATATGAATCTAACAACTCATCAGTAATAATAGATGCACTAAGTTGAGTAGGAATTTGATTTAATAAATCTTTGTTAGGTGTTGTTAATGTAGTTTTTGTTTTTTGAAGTTCAATACCTACATTTCTAACTTCTAAAGACAAGTCTGGAAATCCTGCTTTACTTAATTCATTTGCAATTGCATCCATTTCTTCTGGAGTATCTGGGTCTGGGTATTTTGTCATAATTTCATCTATAGCATTTTGTTTTGCCATCATAGGGTCTTGACCACCTAACATCATTCCTATTCCTCTACCAGCCATATCACTTTGTAGTGCATTTGCTGCTGTCATTGGTGCATAAGCAGACCTATCTAATTGTCCAAATGACATAGCTTGTTGTGTCATCGCATCATTTATAGATTGTTCTACATCAAATCTGTTACTAAATAAACCCATTATATTCTCCTATCCAATTAGGTTTCCAAGCGAACCAAACAGTCCACCATCACCACCTTTACTACTCATACCAAACATATCCCATATACTTTTGTTACGAACACCATCTCTTGTTGCTAGTTGATTTGCAATATTAATTGACGCTTTAGATACTCCGCTACCCGTAATGTTTGCACCTGCAGCATATTGTCCACCTGCTGCTAACATATTATTTGGTTGTCCTGCTAAAGTCAAAGCATTAGACAAATCTGTTGATTGTCTACCTCTTTCCATATCTAATATAGATTGTGATGTTTGTAAAGCATTAGCAAGTGCTTGTTGATTTTGCATACCAATACTTGTTTCTAATGCACTTCTTTGTTGACCACCACCAGTAGAACCTAGCATACCTCTAGCTATTTGTTGCTCATCTAATTGTGCTCTAGCTTGGTCTTGTGATGGCTGTAATAATGCTTGCTGTTCTTGGTAAATTGCTTGTTGTAATTCTTGTGGACTTCCAGATAATTGTGCAACTCTATCAGCAGTCATACCTGCACGACCTAGTAACGCATCATATTGTGCTTGTAATTCTGGAGATAAACTAGATGTAATTGTTTTTCCATCTTGGTCTACAACATTGCTACCAGTAACTCCATAAGTGCTATATGGTGCACTCATTTCATACATCTTGTCCATTAACTGTTTTTGTCTTTCAAAGTCTTGTTGGGCATAATCTACTGTTTTATTACGACCACCAAACAATCCTCCAAGTAAAGAACCTAAATTAATGCCACCACCTTTAGAGGTTGATTTATTAATAGCACCACTTTCAAATGGTGTTGGTTGGCTATAGAACGCATTTTTTCCACCTGTACCAAATGCTTCTGTTTCATATCCCATCTTAATCTCCTGTCCTTGTAAATCCGTTATTGTCTATTGCTGTTCCTGCACTACCGCCTGACCCACCAGAGCCTAGTCCATCACCTGATTGACCGCTTTGTCCAGAAGAACCATTATTACCAACTGAGCCTCCAGAACCACCAGAGCCAGCAGTTGTTGTTCCTCGGCTTCCACCTGCTATCGCACCAATACCACCACCGCCAGCAGCAGTTAAAGTTCCTGCTCCACCGTTACCTGATTGTCTTATACATCCAGAGCCACTACATTCAGCATTTCTTGAACCTCCAGAGCCAAAGGATTGTCCACCTCCACCTCCACCACCACCAGCGTAGTCACGGTCAGAGAAACTTTGGTCATCAGTCGAACCACCGCCTCCTCCACCGCCTCCTCCTCCACCGAGGATTGAGCCATTGTTGTCTAAAGTAATGTTTTTTTCTAGCTTTAGGGCTGTGCCACCACTACCACCAGACGAGCCATTTGCAGAAGCAGCACCACCGCTACCTCCTGACCCTCCAGCACCATAAATATAACCATTGTTAATAATAGTAAGAACACCAGCAACACCACTTCCAGTAAGTAGGGCAGGGGTGCTAGTTGAGTCTGAATAAACATAAACACCAGAGTTAATGACTACATCTACATCACCTAATTTTTGGTCGGTAGTAAGTACAGTATCTAAATCTAATTTATTAACATTACTTGAAACTGTATAAGTATATTTCCTTTGATAAAAAGGCTTCCAAGAGCCACCATCTTTAACACTAGCAGTTAATACTTCTTTCCAAGCACCGCCATCTTTAACAGAAACCTTTGTAGGTTCTTTCCAAGTTCCAGAATCGTTTATCTTTAAAGTCATATTAGCTTGCTACTTGATACCAAATATCTCCATTAGAGCCACCACTTGCAGCAGATGTGCTTACTGTTCTTAAACCAAAACCATTTGTTCTAGCAGCTTCAGTTGTAGTTTTGTGACTAGCAATTGCTGTAGTTACAAAAGCTGTTGAAGCAACTTGTGTAGTATTTGTTCCTTCTGTAGCAGTTGTTGCACTAAATGCTTCTGAAGCACTACCATTCAAATCAGCCTTAGTGTTGACTGCTGTTTGAACTGCTGTAAATTCAGTATTAAAATCTGCGCCAGATATTACTTTTGCTGCATCAGAGTCCGATAATGCATCTTTTCCCGACCAAGATACTGCTATTGTATAATTTGCCATTATCTTATTTTCCCTTGTTTATGTAATAAAGTTAAGTCTTGTAGACTTGTATCATATCCATTTGATTCTATAGATATTTCTAATTTTAAATTTTTTGCACTTCCTGTTAATGAAGTTTTATATTCCTGCAATCCATATACAGGTTTATAAGTAACACCTGATTTACCATACAAAGATGTACTTGCTCCCCATAAAGCTGCTGTACCTGTTGTTACTGGATTTAGCGTTATAGATGTTGTAGGTGATGGACTTGGACTATAATCTTTGTACCATTTTAATCCTAAGGTTGCTCCAGAACCACCTTCTAAAACTAAAAATAATCTTTTTAGTAAAGAAGCTGCAACTGATTGACCCAAGTTAATCCATGTAGTTGCTATATTGCTAGTAAAAGAACTATTGGTATATGTTTGTGAACCACTAGGATAAGATAAATCTGTATCATAATATCCTTCATATCCAGCAATACTTCCATCTTGTTGACCTACAAGTAATCCATACAATGTTGTATATGTCAAACTTGCTGGTTCTCTATCATTGTCAAAAACCCATGTTGTAATTCTAGGTGCTCCATTTGGTGTAGCATGTTTAAAATCAAACACATAATTTATATTTTTATCGACAAAAGACAATATATATATTCCTTCATTTTCAACATAAACACTTTTAATATTTGTGCTTTGTCCTATATTTCTAATTAATGTATCTTTAATGTTTAAAGATAAATCTAATAAAGGAAGTTTGTCTTTTTCTGTTGTACGAGCTAAAGACCTTAAACCTGTTGAAGAAATAAAAACTAAATCATCACCAATTGCTTGTACACTATCTCTACTAATACATCCAACACCATTTATAACTTCATCAAGTGCCATACTACCAATTATATTAGGGCTATTATATATAGCAATATTGTTTGTACCAAATACAACTAACTTTCCAAAAAAAGGTGCAATAGCTATTATGTCATCACTACCCCATACAGTTTTTAAATCAATTAAACCGCCATTTGAAGCACCATTTTCTGCTGTTGTTCTAAAATCATCAGCATCTAATAAACTAGAATAATACAAAACATCTTTAGATTCAGCAACACCACCTACCCACATACGACCATAAAAACCCATACCGCAACTAGGTTTAAATTCAGCAGAAGTAACACTTGAAGGTCTGTGTGCGTTATCAAACGCAGCCCATTTACTACCAGAACCTTGTGAACCATCATATCTTTGTGGCACTACACCTGCGTGTATGCAAGTTAATCTATTATTAAAATTTATAAACTGCCAATCACTTGTGCTGCCAGATACAGTATGTTTAACATCAGCACCACTACTAGGAAACGCAGCATTAGGTGCGGTAAAATCTATTGTGTATATACTTGTACCATGACTAGCAAATATCTTGTTTGTACCATTGTCGTTATGCTCAACAATTGAACCTATTTTTGTACCAGATGGTGTTACTTTTTGTTTTAAACCCTTTCTAAAAGCAATACGACCAGACTCTCTTATTACAACATTTTCTGCTTTTGTAAGATAGGAAGGATTAAGTGTTGCTGGATTATCTTGCGTATTTAATCCATTAATACCTATATCTTGTAAAGGTTGATATGTAAGTTCTTTAGCCATTATCTAAAATTAACTGTTCCATGAGAATGATTTTCTTTAATATACCAATCTGATTCGTATTGTGTATTTCCACTATCTAACATAATAGCTTGTTTAATTGCATCGTTTGCTTCTTGTGCCATAAGACTAGATTGTGTTCCACCATCTTCACCACGCTCAGATATTGCTCTAGCCCATGCACCAAGTATTACTGGCTTAGAAGGTATTTTTAAAACTGTACTAGCTGTAGATAAATCGTCTTGTGGTTTTACAATGTCAAAAGACAATGTATGTGCTTCTGTAGGTACTGGTGATAAATCTATTTTAAGATTGTTAGAACTATCACTACCATTAAAAGCGTAATACAATGGCTCACCTGTATCATCTGTAGGATATTTAACTGTGTTAATATAATTTCTACTGGCTTGATTTAGATGTATTCCAGTATCATTATTAACTACATCAATAATTTTAATTTCCTGTCCAGAACTTAAGTTGTAATTTTTTGTACCTGCTACTGTAGTTATATCAACTGTTTCTCTTAAATTTAACCAATCATGATAATTTTCTATATTTCTTTTACTATCATTTATTAAAGCACCTATTACTTTTTGATAAGCTGATACTGTACTAGAGTCATTAATATTGCCAGACCAATCTGTTGCAATTGTATCTTCTCTAAGTCGTATTAGTACTTGATTTATTAATTCTCTATATGTCATATACTATCCTTTAATTATTTTTCCCCATACTGAACATCTACCATCTACTATGTCTACAACTTCAACTTGAAAATTTCCATTGTCAAAAAAAGTTACAATACCAAAAGCGTGATTCCAGTTATGTAGTCTGCCTTTTAACCATGTGTTGTTTTCTGCCGACATATCTTTTAAACAACCCATTGACCAAGCACTTATATTTCCATCTAATAATCTTGTTGATGAAAACCTTGAAACATCATGTGTGTGTCCGTACATAATGTTTGTACCATATCTTTCCAAATGTGTCTTAGCATGAGTAGTTGTTGTATATGCACCATGTACAAAAGACAACTTACCAATAGTTAAAACCTCATTGTACTTACGATACTCATAACCTCTGTCATCCCATTTACAAGCATTTCTAAATAAATACTGTTCAAGGTATGGGTTTTCTAATACAAAAGCATCTAGCCATTCGTCATGATTACCTGCAAGTATATGTCGAGTATTGCATTTTACCTTGTCTAACACCCTGTCAAACCTGTCTATTTGTTTATTAACAGCTTTAACTTCTTTATCTATTTCTGGTAACTGGTACTCTAGTGGTGGTCTTTTCTGTCGTTTATACCTATGCCCCGATACAGAATTCCATTCTCCAACATCACCCAGATTAATAAATATGTCTGGTTTAATCTCTTCTATTGCCTTTAGTACAACTTTGACCGCTTTCTCATCATGTATCGGAAAGTGTTGGTCGGGTATAACTACCGCCCTTTTCATTATTACCTACCTTTTGCTAATTGTGCTCCAAAGTAGAATTCGATAATCATTGTTGCCCATCTAAATATTTCATCAAATTTCAACATCCCTTCTACAGTAACATACTCTATTTCGTCTGCTGTCAATTGAAATCCTAATATACTAAAGCCTTCTGTTACTGTCGGTATAACAGTTGGCACATTCCAAAACACAGGGGCTACCTGTGTAAATATAACTAAAGCTAATATAGTTAAAATAATAATTCTTCTGTTCATAGCAGCCATAGGGCTTTCTTTATCTGCTCTATCTCTTGCCATGTTGATAGAATCGTTACGAACTTGCAACGATTGTATCATTAATTTTTGTTGTTCTTGTGCTGCTTGACTTTTTAATGCAAATAATTTTGCAAAAAAACCTAATGCAATTGGAGCAACATTTGTTATAAAAGCTATCATGCAACTAATTTTAATAAATTGAACATACCTACTTCACTTGCTAAAAAATATGCAAAACCACCATAAATAAAATATCTGATTTGATTTAACATATTAAATATTTTTTGTATTTTATCGTTAGTATCGTCAATCTTACTAAAAAGTTTAGCTATTTGATTAGAATGTTTGTCTAACTGTAACTGAACTCTATTATCTTCCATTACTTTTTAAATCCTTTTTTCATTTTTGCATAGGCTTTTTTAGTAATAGTAGATTTAGACTTAGGTCTACTAATACCTTTTTTTTTCCTAGCGTTTATGTTTGCGTATAGTCCTTTTTTAGCCATTACCACTTTACCTTGTTTGCCCAGTAAGCTGCACTCATCTTACCTTTTTTTATATTTTTACCATGTCTAGCTTTAAAAGACCTTGACCTAGCTGTGTTGGTTCTATCGCCAGTTTTACCTTGCTGTCCAAATCTAATTAGTTTTGTTTTATCACCATCCTTTGCCAAAACAACATGACTTTTTGTTGGATGTTTAGGTGTTCTTTTAGCTTTATTGTAGCCAGATAAATTATTTTTTGTTAATCTACTGTCTTTAGCCATTATTTCTTTTTACCTTTTTTCTTCATTGGTGGGCGACCTCTTTTTTTTCCGTATGTACCTTTTCCGTATGGCATATTATTCTCCTAGTTTGCTAGTGGGTTATCTAACGCTCTTTGTAGTCTTGTGTTAAGTCTTTCTTCTACATCTTTAATTTTTCTATCTGTATCAGAATAAAGAGCATCTCTTCTCTGGTCAAATCTTGTATCAGCATTGTCAATCATTGTACCTACATCTGATTTTTGATTTTGTAGTTTTGTTTCTACATCATTAACAATACTTTCAAGATGTCGCATATCTTCTCTAACTTCTACTTTAACTTCTTTAACATAAGTAATTTGTTCGTCAACATTATCTTTAATTAAATTAATTTCTTCCTTAAACAAGTCAATTTCTTTACTGACAAACTCCATATGTGTGTTTACTGTAGACATATGTTCATTAATAACTGCTAAATCTTGTTCTATACCTGACAAATCTGGTGCAATATAAGAGTTTATTTTAGATTCCATGTCTAAATATCTTTGATAAACTTCAAATCCACCCCATGCACCACCTAGTATTGTACCTATTAATGGAACAATAAGTAGT
>Ga0208134_1001517_pt1 | contig 13232 bp, 16 predicted proteins | sample VirMetDEL_Mar_31_FD_184515 | JGI IMG/M metagenome (GOLD analysis project Ga0208134, IMG submission 184515) | Aqueous microbial communities from the Delaware River and Bay under freshwater to marine salinity gradient to study organic matter... | ecosystem: Environmental > Aquatic > Marine >... | reverse complement strand
TTGATTTTCTATCTCTGCGATTGTGTCATTGCGGTATCCATTTGACGAACCTATGACGTCGAGGATCAATGCGTCGGCGGTTGCTAAGCAACGCAATGCGTCGATAGCTGTTTCGCGTGTTACTGTCTTTTCGGCCATGATGGGCTCCATTGTGTCGTCAACGCGTGGGAAGTCTCGGTGGCTCATCTTGAGCATGTTTTTGATCCTTTTACTTAACGTCCGATAAGGCAAACTTATTGGACGTAACTATTCTATGTAAGGTGGGGCGGTTTAGAGCGTCAAAGTAAGTCTAAAGCGCCGGGAGGTTCAAAAGCTAAAGCAAATTCGAGATCCTCTGCAAGAGCTAGAGCTTGCTCTTTGCGTAAGATAAACATGACTCTATCGTTGCCTTTGTCTACCGATATACGGATCATTTCTGGAAGCTCTCTACGAAGATCATCGTCTGAAGGTTTCTTGTAGATGTCATTGATATCCATAGGTAAAGCCTTTCAAATAAGATGCAGCCAGAGAGCCAGCTGCATCTTGCTTGGTTCAGTATTTGCTATGATCTTTATAGTTGATGTTGTTGTATCGGTCATCTGGATCAGGTGAAGGTTTGTTGCGACGTACAAAAAGTACGCCGATCAAAATCACACACGACAGAATGAACAGCTGAAAAGCGAGTGACCAAGCAGCGGCCAACACGCTCATAAAGACCAGCAGTAAGACAATAACGTAAGCAAATATAAAGAATCCCATCAGCCAGCTTTAGCAGACTGCGCAAAGACTGACTTAGGTGTAGTAGTCTCGGTAGGCTCATCTACTTTGTCGTCAGTATCGGCCGTTGCTTTGGACTTAAACAGAGACTTGGTGTCTGCAGGTTTATCTTCGGGTTTCTCTGCAACCGCTTCCGGCGCTTTGGTCTCAACAGCAGTCGGTGTGTTGACTGCTTCACGTGTGACCCTTGGAGCTGCCGCAATGCCTTTGTTGGTACGAATATCGAGTGTGGCGCTGAGACCGTTTGCACCACGTCCGGCAACAAAATCAATATCGAGGCTCTGGTTTGGAGCAATGTTGATTTGTGCACGTGCGTAGATCTCAACGGCTTCGTTAATCTCTTCTTGGTTCAATGTAATCTGCATCTTGGATCCTTTGCAGTTGGGGTTAGATTGGAGTGTCACATCACACGGGGGGAACGAGCCAATGGATCGTGCTGTGACTGCTGCGGTTTGAAGCTCTTTACTATCCAATGGGCTCACTTCAGACACTCACAGCTTGCCTTAGTATCAAGAGAGGACTTCGTGACCGTACAGAGCAATGAGAACTGCTTCTGCTCTACCGTCGTCCTTGACTCGATTGAATTGATCTGCAACTTGAGGGAATCTTTGCTGTGCCAGACCGCGGCTAACACCTTTGTCTTTGCTGAGACCGAAGTGCTTCTTCCATTTTGCAGGCGTCACATATTGTGTAGGAATGCTGTGTGCTGCGAGTGCCATTTGAATGGCCCCGTATCCCTGCCCAAATCGAAAGGTAGCTGGTGCGCCTTGGCCTGGACGAGCAGCTACAAATTCTACGACAGCCATCACTCGTCCGCCAGGAGGCGTCAGTATCTGAAACATGGTGTGCATGTCTAAGACTGTCCGTCCTTTGGGATCTTTAGTGATGGGCATGTCGAGAATTCGCAGCGACCCATGACCCGGATCATAAGCAGCAAGTGCTCCTGTAAAACCCGGATCAATGCCTAGAATAACCATCAGCCGAAGAGGTTCGGTGTTGACGATTTAGCTGCTGGAGAGCCTGTACCAGACTGTCCGGCATCAGACGCAACACCTTTGGCACGGTTACGGTCTTTGCCTTCGTTTTTGGCAAGCCATGCAGTTGCAAACTCGTCTGTCTCAATGCCGTGCTTGTACTCGTTGATGGTTCGACGTGTCTCAGGGTGGAAGACTTTGTCGATCGTGTTCGACGTGTAGGTCTCACCAGTAGGATGATAATTACCGTCTTCGCCTTTAGCGTTCTTGTCTTCAATCTGGCGCAAGATAGCCAATCGAACTTCTCCACCATGCAAGAACGTCAGGCACTGGACTTCAGTGGGAAGCTCTTTTTTGGCTTCTTTGTTGTACAGCTTGACGGTCTTCATCTCGATACCATCATCTTGCTCGGTCAATGGTTTCTGCGTGATGAACAAGGTGATGTCATCGAGTGTTTGGTAACCTGGCAAAGCGTGTTTGGTTTTGCCGTCTTGCTTATCAACGTAGAAGTTTTCACCGTTACGGTTGGTGAACCAAATCTGCTCACGGTGTTCTGTGCCGTCCACGGTGTAGTGAATATTGGCACAAGATGCCTTAGAGTTGGCAGCTTCGCTAAGGTACGCAAGAGTAACTGTACCCAGATAAACGCCGGAAGAGAGTGGTTCATAACCTCCACCGAGAACGTCTTTAGAGTCGGTGAGATCTTCTGTGGAAAGATTGGCAAACATACCCATTGGCAGTCTCCTTATTATGGTTGGGTTTGGGGTGGTGTGGTGTGAGTTAAGCCGCAGCTGCGGTGCTGTAATAAGACTTGAGACGATCGTAAATGTGGTTCACGTCGTTATCGATGTAAAGTTCATCTCGACTCCAAAATCCGATAGGAGCACGCATCTTTTCTCCAGGATAATCTTTGGTGATGCGTGTGACAAAGACGTACTTAATACCGTCTTCTTTCTCCTCGTCGGTGATGTTCAGAAGAGTGTTTTCGTATCCTTCCAACTTTTTGAGAGGAACTTGTTTGGCTCCAACAATGGTTGTGAAGTCAGCTTCTACACCGATCTTACCTACGGCGCCTTTGACCGGAATCTTAGTTTCCATAGTCAAGTTAGCTTCATTGTAGATCGTGTCTTCGTGAGCCAAAATGACGTAATCTTTGGTTCCTGATTTGATGGCGTGAATCACTTCTTTGTAGAAGTTACCGTATCCGCCCCAAGCTTTCTGACCGTCTGCAGCTTTAGAGACATACTGGCGTTCATACATGGACATGAGGAATGTCAGCGTATCAAGTACAGCGCCGGAGATTTTGTCGTTTTCTTCGATTTGTTTGATGTACGCAAGCACGTCCATTGCGTCTGAAATCTCGGCTTGTGCTGCAAAGTTAGCTTTGAAAGGTACGGCTTTGAGATCTGTGTTCAGGTAGACCATTTTGCTCACGTCCATGTTCCGAAGAGAGCTGGACTTACCAGAGTTGGGTTTGCCCGAAATTAGGACGATATTTTTGTTCTGGCTCATAAGAGTTCCTTTGGTTCGGGATGTTACTGATCATGCAAAGATTTGATGAGTGGGGATCTAAGAATAACTTAGACCCCCGCCTTACTAGGAAAGGACCATCCCATCTTAGTTAAGGTGTTACTGGCGCCCTCTGCGCGACAGTCACAAGGACCGTACGCTTCAGCTCATCAGGCGACAGACCGTCGGGGAGTTGGGAATTGAAAGTCAAAACCCTATCCTCAACGGCGTTGTAGCTTAAGCCAGAATCAAGCAAACCTAAAGCAAACTTTAGCATGAGATTGTTACGGTTACCGTCTTGCCACTTTTCAGCGAACCAACGTTCAAAAGAATCCATAGATTGTAGTTCCTTGTTCTGTTTCTGATACTCTTCGTTACGAGAGGTCTTTGGGACAAAGGGTAAGATATCGAGGAGATCTGTACCTTCAGAATAGTAGTAGTTGCCTGACGGATTAGCTTCCCACTTCTTGCTTCGTTGGTTTGCCCCAAGATCGAGCGCGTCATCTGGGATAGGCAGCCATTCCATGAGACTGTTCATGAATTTACGGTAGTCTGCTTTGTCCAGTTTGATCTGATAATTGGTAGGTAGGATCAAACGAAAACGGTTTTCCTGAGCTGTGTGACGTTTGGTGGTAGACGTCATGAAGACGTAGTCTGATAGGACGTCGTGAACCATGTCCAAAGAAGCACCCCCGTCGATGTCTAGGACAATCATATTAAAGCCAGGGATGACTTTTTCCTCATGACGGTGGCCTTCATCAAAAGCGTGGTTTGCCCAGTGAATTCCTTTTGCTTGGGTCAGCTTATGTAGGTCTTCAAAAGCAACTGGTTCAGAGTTTACAGCGTACCGGTAGGCGTAGTCATCAGAGAACGAAAACTTGACGTCTTTGAGAGAAGTCTCCTCAAGGCTTTCACCTTGGAAGAACTGTATGCCGTCCTGCCACGTCTTTTTGATAATGGTGTGGTTCTTGTATCCCCAGGCTACAGCCATATCCATAAGGAGCTCTTGTGGACCTTTGGAAGAAGGATAGAAGGGCAGGTCGCTTTGAAGATCATCTTTGGTAAGCTCGATCTTCTTTTCAGCAATGTAGCGTGCAAGCTTTTCTGAATTCCGCTCTTGGCGTAGCAATGCCTGAAATGCTTCGCCAGATTCTTCAACGAGCTTCATGGCCATCAGATAGTGATCTTCTGTCATGGTGCTGACTTGATCGAAGAAAGCGTAAGCACCAGCAAGCTTCATCACTTTGAAATACCGGTGACGCATCTCCGCACGTTGTACAGATTCGTAGGTTCCCATCTCTTGCGCTAGAGCTTGGCAGTGACGACGATACTGGACGTTCATAATGCCGACTTCTCGAGGCATCTCAATGACCCAATTATGGAATGCTGGATCTGCAAGCTCAGTGATCCGATCAATCCACGTATGGATGCTAGGGTCTTCAAGTTGTTGGGTCTCGAGATCGTACAATTCTTCATCTGTAAGAGACTCTCCCATAGGTATGACGTCACCATAGGCAAAGATGAAGCGACGTGCGTAGCCGGCCTCTAGGAAGCCTCTGAAAGCCTTTTCTACAGAGCCACCGTCAAACACAGCAGTAGGTTCGCCAAAGGCAAACAGGTTTGCTGGGGACATGCCTTCTAGATCGAGCTCACGTTTGTTGTCTGCGCTAGATACCTTGGCTTTGTTGCCCATGTAGCCTTTGTCATAAAGCTCAAGAAATGTGCTCAAAACTTCGGAGTTGCCTTCAATGTTTTTACCGATTTCATCGATGACCAGATTCAGAGAGCCAATACCAGCCATGAGGATCTTGTCACGCTGTTGTTTGGCGGCCGGAGTTGAACCAGAGTCAAACGAAAACATGTAAGCGCCGAGACGATCGTAAGCTTTTTCAAGCCGTGCAAACTCGTCGTCTTCTTTGGTGTTGTTGTTGATGGCGATATCTTGAGCCATCTTGAACAAGTTACGTTTAGCGATTTCTGGCATGACCTCGTCTTTAAAGCGCAGTCGAAACGGTTTGGTGAACACGTCTCGCATGGCGCCAGTAGATACGCCTTTGCCTGCACCAGATTTGGCAATGGCAAGCATGTACGTGTTGATGGGAAAGTCTTCGCCACGGTTACGCACTTTAGCGTGCATAATAGATGCTGGCAGACCTAGAAAATGTGCTGCTACAAGTCGAAAAAAACCGATGTCTTTGTTGTTTGCGCGGGCAGCAACGTTTTCTGCGATAGCTTGTACAGCTGGATGATGTTCGACTTGAGGAAAGTTAACCATGAGTGAGCTGGTCCTTCTGAGAGCAAATGGGAAATGCAGCGCAATAACCACAGGCTTTGACCACGCCCTTCTTTTCCACGACAATACCTTTGCCTTTGCTGGCTCGGAAATTGCTTGCTTCAAGTGCAGTGTCAAAATTCTTGGTAGATCGCGATTTGGGATCTGTGGATTTGGCTGGATCTGCGTAATATTTCCAGACAGTGTCTGTGCGCCATAGTTCTTCATCAGAACAAAAAGGCAGCTCAGATTCTGGAAGTTCTGCATGTTTTTCGAGAGTGCGTAGACGAGACCGAATCCACTCTTCTGTTTCTTCAAGAGACATCAGAGCAACGCGATGTTCCAAGACACGTGTTTGCGGATATTTTGGATCAGACTTAGCCATCGCACGTTGCCAATCAGTAAAGATAAACTGGATAGCGATGGTATCTTCAGTGACAATATCTTGGTGAATCCAGCGGTAAATGGATCCCTGAAGACAGTAATCTTCGTCTTTTGAACCTTTGATGTAGGTGTAAACAGACGTGCTTTTGAAGTCGTTAAGCTCACCGTTCAGTACAAGGTCGAACTTGCCGCTGATCGTGTAACCCATGATTTCACGGCTACCTCGACGTTCTAGGTAGATGGGAAGTTCACCGTCTACTAAGTCGCCGGGATTGATGCGGATAGACTCAATGACCTGCTGGGGATAGCCAAGCAGTTTCATACATTTTTCATAGCTGTTGAGCCATGCTTTTTCGATACCGTCGTGGATAGATGTCCCCATGCGGGATGCGATAAAATCAGTCACATCAGGTGTTTTGATATTTTCTGGTGTGAGACGCTCGCGTAGCAAGATTTGCCGCGGTGCTTTGAGCAGAGCAGTTGCAGAGATGGCTTTGCCTTTAGGGCGAAAATCGTAATCATCTGATGCAAGCCAAACAGCCATAGGCAGACTAATGTTAGTGACATTTGAAATTTTACCCATGAAGGACTCCAAAAATTTGATGTGATTTGATTTGGTGTGAATGACGACGCTACAAGTACGCCGTCATTCGTATCAACCTAAAAAAAGATTTTTAGTTGACGGCAGGCTCTTCTTTTTTGCCGTAAAACACGTCAGCAGGCATCATGCCCAAGATAGAAATCGCGTTGAAAACAACATCAAGAACTTGATTTGGTTCGACTTTGTTTTCTTTGTTAAGCCGGTTGATGATGGCTCGATTGGCGTCATCGAGTTCTTTCTTGCTGAGGTTTATATTGTCGTGTTCCAGCAAGATATTGAGGGTGCGTTGCTTAACTTGCTTTTCGTCAGGTTCGCCAACACGGTAGATTGCGGTAGCGCAGACCATAAAAAATACCTTGTTTTCTGGATCTGAAGGAGTGGTGCCGATTTTAGTTGGTTTTTTCATTATGCTGCTTTCTTAAGTTCACGTTTTTGGAGGGCTTGGCTCACTACATCAGGAATATCCTGAGCAAGTGTGCCATTTGGGATCTCGATTTCTTCGGCCCACGACGGGTGAAAAATAGAGAGGGTTCCACTGAGTTTTACAGTCGGATGAGCAATGTCAGGATGCTCTTGCCATGCAACTGCCTGAACCAAGTGTTCGTTGGAGTAAGCGACTGCATCGATGTCATCGCGTACCATCATATAACCGGCGTCATGAATTTGAGCACAAGGACGGATATCGAGCCGATGTTGGCTCTTACGTACCTTCTGCATGAATTCGATCCACGCTCGATTGTTGAGCAACCCCCAAGACTGACCCAAGGCATTGCCTGCAGTGCGTCCCTCTGCTTGAGCTTCATAAGGCGTACGAGAGGTGTTTCGTATGACTTGGTGAAGCAGGGGTGTTCGTACACGAAGTCCAAAGGCTGCTGTGATGTAACCGATTTGAGTGGCAACATCTAAGTGATCAGATACCCATTTGTCAGAGTGGGCATACAACACGTGATAGTTGTGCTCGATCTGTTTAGCCTTTGGTTTGTCAAAACCACACTGAGCCATGATGCCAATGTATGTACCTTGGTAAGTCAGCAAAAAAGTGGGAACTTTGCTGTCTTGGCGTTGATCAGGGTACTTGTCTTTAATGGCATTGATGCTCTCAACAGACGTTGGATCAATGTCAGGCATGTCTTCAGCAAAGTAGGATTGTGCGCGAAGACAATGGCCGCAGTAGCCGTCAACATAGACTTTTATTTTATTGGGATCTTTGGTTGTCAGAGCAGAAATACGATCTTCTAGACTGTCGTAATCCAAACCTACAAAAAGCCATCCTGGTGGTGCTTTGAAGCACTTCTTGATTAGCTTTGCGTACCGCTTTTTGGTTGGGCTTTTGCCGTTAGCAGGGATTGTCTGCAGGTTCGGGTTTGAGGAGCTCAAACGGCCCGATACAGTGCCACCTAAGTTGAATGAGCCAAAGAGGTAATGCCATCCGTCTGGGCCTTCTCTGGCGCCTTCCATAGCCGGTATGAATGTGCTGTAGATCTTATCCACTGCTTTGAAATCAAGCAGAGCATCGATCATAGCACGCTCATCAAGACTGTCAGTGTAGGCTTTCAGCTTTTCCAGAACTTCTGAACCGGTTGACGGTTGCTTGGTGTCTGTACGTTCGATGACGGGCAGATCCAAAAAGCCGTAAAACAGTTTCTGTAGTTGGAGAGGAGAGCCGGGTTTGAATTTCTCAAACTTGGTAAGAGGCGTGTATTCCCTTACACGAACACCAGAAGCTTTACGTGCCAACCAATCTTCATGGCGAGCAGTTTCAGCTTCTTGGTTCAGTTGTTCGGTAAACGCCACAACAGCTGGGTGAGATTGGATACGGTCGAGAGAATTGTTGAGGTCTTTTTTCAACTCTTTCTTGGTAGACTTGACCTCGTCCATGTCCAAAGGAAGACCAGTAAGCTGCATTTGAATGATGTCGACAATGGCAGCCTTAAACAGAGTTTCGTAGATCTCGAGCTGTTCGTCTTGAACCATCGTGTTCCAGTGCTTCTCTCGGACGTACAAGGTAGAGCACGAGTCAACTAGGTTATACTCAAGCAGCTCTGGCAAAGGAATTTTGGTGATGTCTTTGATGTCTTCGACAGCGTAGTTACCAGCAAATTCCTGAGCTTGATCTTTGAGGCTCAATTTGTTTCCGGCACATGTATTGGTGGCCAGATAAGAGATCAGCTTTGTGTCATCCCAGTTTTTCAGCATGACGTCTAAGCCTGTCAGCAAGCCCTCTGTATCGATGATGTCTTTCATGAACAGCTGGTAGATCAACACAGTCGCGTCGTAGCTAATGTGATGCCAAACCAGCTTACGTGGGAAAGTCTCAAAGAACGTGCGCAAAGCAGCTCTGACAGCAGCTCCATCGGGTCCAAGGTCCACAGCAAAGGCAATGCCTTCGTGTTTGTCCCAAGCAAATGAAATTGTGCCAATGCCTGCGTCTACGTGATGAAGTGAGAAACCTTCAATGTCTGCTCCTAGATCGACGTCCATCTCTATCAGCTTGTCGAGCCAGATTTGAATGTCTGTCAGGGATTTTGGGTAGGCTGTAAACTTGAGCAACCCGTGACCCGGATCGGTATAGCTACCCAGCTGATACTCGAAGAGAGCATCTAAGGCCTGTTTAATCTTGGCTCGAGTTGGGCCAGGATTCTGAAAGACTTGAGAATATGCAGGACAATATATGACTTGGAACTGACCAGCCATGCTTTCGGGATAAGCGTTTGGCAGGACGTACCCGAGCATTGCTTCTGCTTTTTTGGAACCAGTGAGAGTTTTGAAATAGTCCCCGTTTGTGCAGACAATGTACTGAGTTTTTAGGTCTTCCAGAGTTGGAAGCAGCTCAGACAAGAACTCTTTTTGATCTGCAGCTGAAGCTTTTTTCTTACCTGCTGGGACGTGTACCTGATAGGCAATGACATCTTTTGGATCAAGAAGGCCACTTGAGAGGTGCTCTCTATGAAACCCGTCGCGCTCAAGCCTTACAGACAAGATAGCGACAGGAAATTCAGTAATGTTTTGATCTGTAAATGTCAGGTAGTGCATTAGGTAAACATCCTTGCTGACAAGAAATATGTGATGAGGTCACACGTTTCCTCATATTCTTGCATTTGCTGGGGGTTATCTTGCAACGCGTATGCTACCGGCCGTGTTCGTAGATATGAGGAGAGAAGGGGCAGATAAGAGACCACGTCTGGCAGCATGTCCCGAATATCTTGGTGTGTTTTGCATACGCGCAAAGGCAGTGTAAGGCCTTGTTTGAGCCGAGTTAGCTTTGAGTTGAATTTAGTGACGGCCAGATAATGCGTTTGAACTCGGTGTAGTATGGAAGGATCGGGCTGCCTGTAAGAATTGCGCTTTAAGGCGGTATGATCGTAAAACCTACCCCCATATGTAAAGCCATACCGGCCGGTTGCTTGAGCGTTGAGTGTCAGTAATTCGCCAGCTTCTCTGTAGTTTGTATCCTCAATATGGAAGGCAATGTTTCCTGCTATGTAGTCGACTAGATCGGGCGTTGGTCGAAGGGTCATGCGACTTTCTTTCCTAAGTATTTTGCGGGAAGCTGACCAAACAAATAGACTTTCTTGCGTGCACGAGATGCAGCGACAAACAACATCCTGGCAACTTGTTCTGGATCGTAACAAGTGCCTATGTTGCCGATGTCGATGAAAACTGAATCGTACGTACTGCCTTGGCTTTTGTAGACAGTGCAAGCGTCAACGGGTCTCAGGTCAGCAAACTGGTTTTGAAATTTGAAGAACATAGGCCAGTCTTTTTTGCGCTTAATGTTGGCCAGTGTGTTTTTCGCGTAAGCAGCATCACAAGGGATGGGAACGCAAAACGTATTACCATGATCCTGCGTAGCAGAGACCTGATATTCCCAAGCTTGGATTTCTTGTCCATCGGGCGTGTAGTTTGCGTAGCCATACTGTTGAGCTTGGTGGTTTGTTTCCATAACCCAGACCTGCCGCTCTACGGCTATCTGACTAGGTTTTTTGAAGTAATTACGTGCAGCAACAAGCTTTTCTCCGGGCATGTAACGGGGAGGTAGTTGTTTCATGTCTCGGATAGCATTGTTGAATTCTTGCACGCGAGCGTTGGTGTAACAAAGAACACGTGAGTCAGGATTGCGGTCAAAGAAAACTGTTTCCAGCATCTGCTTCATTTGAGGGCCATTGAGGTACTCGATGACTCCTGGCACATGATCGATGTGGAAGAATTCCCCAGATTCGACAGTGCTTCTCAGCTGCGCACATAGATCTACGAGGGCAGGGGTGTCTGCGTTGCGTACAGGCTCGCTTAAAAAGACAGAATATTCCGGATCTACGTGTGCATAGATTGGAGACATGACTTCTTTAACCGGTGTCATTTGAGCTTGATCGCCTACAAAGACAATTTTGCATTCTTCGGCCGCAGCTAAGATAGCTCGGTAAAGCTGCTCATCGATCATTGAAGCTTCGTCTACAAACAAAACAGTTTTGTGCAGAGTTACTTCGACGGTCGGGCTTAGGTACGTCTTACCTGTCGAAGTGTCTTCACGAACTTTCAAACACAGAAAGCTGTGAATGGTTTGGACAGGTTTACCAATCGTCATTTCGAGGACTTCTGCAGCCTTGTTTGTGGTGGCCGTAAAAGCTGCAGATACGTACTTTGGTTCAGATTGAATCAGAGCAAAATGCTGCTCATATTGTTCCATCACAGTCGAGCTGATGTATTCCATCAGGTAGGTTTTACCCGTGCCAGCACCACCTGAGAGTGTAAAAGTCTGTGCAGGGGAAAACAAAAAATCGTAGAACTTGTCCACGGCATTTTGTTGATCATTGGTGAGAGGCATGAGGGTATCCTAAAGCTTTACTTTTTGACGACAGACATAGTCCGCGGAACCAATACGAGATCGACTCCTTGCGTTGCGTATGAAGCAGCCATCAGATTAAGTTCGTTCCAGAAGACGTTGTCTTTACTGGTTCTATTGTCGGGGCGAAGACGTACGTAGCCTGTACCAATCTTAACGTAGAGTAGAGAATCATACGTATAAATCGGATGTAGGTTGTAGAGGCCTTTGCTTTGAATCATCGCATGAGAGTTTGTAACGGGCTCAAATGTATTCGAATATTCGGCAGGCATGATATTATCCTTTTATTGGCTCAAGACAGTATTAGCAGAGTTGGTGTGACTTGCTTTGGTATTATTTTACTTGGTTTGGTGTACAGGGTGTGTCAGGGTGTTTGCAAAAATAAGGAGAAGGGCAATGTCAGTCATCACTTTCGCATCTTCAAAAGGTGGAGCTGGAAAGACAACTTCGGCTATTATTTTAGGTACGACACTGGCGAAGCAAAACACGGTAACGTTGATAGATGTGGACCCAGCGAAGAGACTTCTTAAATGGTCTAAGCGTGGTACACTGTCGGAACGTGTTAAAGTCATTGCGTCGCAGGGAGAAAGATCGATCCACGATGAAATTGAAGACGCAAAAAGTAAGTCGGATTTTGTCATCCTGGATCTGGAAGGTGCAGCTACGCGCCTCAATGCTTTTGCTATGGGCGAGAGTGATCTGGTAATCATTCCTATGGGGGATGAGCAAATGGACGCTGAAGGCGCCATTGAGACGCTTGCTGAGCTTAAGCTGCAGAGCCGTTCTACACGTAGAGATATCCCAGCACGTATTCTTTTTGCCCGTACTCAAGCTGCCGTGAAGTCTCGACTGGAGCGTTCTCTGAACGCGCAAGTGAGACGTAAGGTGGGAGCATTTTCTGTAGAACTTAACCGGCGTACTGCGTTTTCGTCCCTGCATAATTTGGGCGGCACTCTTTACGACATGAGCGAGTCTGAAGTGACAGGCCTGATTAAAGCGCAAGCCAATGCCGAGCGATTTGCAGAAGAGGTTGTGCGTGATCTCAAACGGCTGGTCAAAGTGAATGAAGCAGCAAGAGTTGCACGCATGAAACCTCTGGTGACGAAAGACTATCATAGCATATGGGAGAAAGATCATGGCTAATAACGACCTAAATTTTGAGCCAATTGAGAGAGAAACAAGAGTTCCTCGTTGGCAATCACGTGAGCCTGATCCGACAGTACAAATGTCTATTCGTGCTCATGGTTCGGTTTATGCTAAGTTCCGTGAGCTGTGTAAAAAAGAGCGACGCACTAACGGGGATATGCTCGAAGTGATGATGAAGGCTTATTTGAGTAACAAGTAAACCTAATCCCCTTTGACAGCATTATAGACAACGCCTGTCTGAGTTCGTTTAGATTTAAGAGCACCGGCTACAACAAGTGACCGGCATACGCGACGTAGTGTGTCGGCTTCAATCTTTAGAATTTTGGTCAGTTCAGTTCGGTAGATAGGGTAAGGATTGTCTTCAAAATAGGTTATGACCATAGATCGCCAATTTTGCTGAGCAGTGCCTTTGACTGAAGCTGGATCTCGATTTGGTAGCTTGGCTACATGGCCTTCTCTTTTGGCTTTTTCTTTCATGGCTAAGCCAAGTTCGGCTTCATTTTTAAAACGCGGGTTAGAGCTTTGATCTAATTCAATCATGAAATATCCTTAGTAAATTTGATTTGATGCGGTTTGGTGTGACAGTGGTGACACGAAATGCTTTTCAAGAAAAGCTATTTCTCGTTAAGAGGGTATGAGCCCATCTCTTACAGCGACGCCGTGCACAACAAGACTGGCCATAAATTTGGTTATAGAGCGATCCTTGGAAACGCTTATGACCCGAGACAGGTATTCGTTGGTTCCCCATAG
>Ga0208134_1001512_pt1 | contig 13269 bp, 20 predicted proteins | sample VirMetDEL_Mar_31_FD_184515 | JGI IMG/M metagenome (GOLD analysis project Ga0208134, IMG submission 184515) | Aqueous microbial communities from the Delaware River and Bay under freshwater to marine salinity gradient to study organic matter... | ecosystem: Environmental > Aquatic > Marine >... | reverse complement strand
TACAAGCATTAGCCACATATGAGATGGGGCGTGATCGTAGAGACGAATTTCGGGACGGCGTTATTCGTATCCCTCTCGAATCAAGGAACCCATAGGAGATTATTATGGCAATTACTCAAGCTGTATGTAACAGTTTTAAAGTGGAGATCCTGAAAGGCCTACACAATTTTACGGCAACGACAGGGAACGCTTTTAAACTAGCACTATACGATAACGAAGCAACTTTAAATAAATCAACAACTGCTTTCTCAGGAACTGATGAAGTACCAAACTCAGGCACTTATTCTGAAGGTGGTGGGGCATTAACATCTGTTACGCCAGTATTATCTACAGATACGGCTGTTTGTGATTTTGCAGATATTTCATTTACAAGTGCAACTATTTCAGCACAAGCTGCTGTAATTTATAATAGTTCAACTGTATCTGGATTAACTACAAATGCATCTGTTTGCGTATTAGATTTTGGTGCGGTTAAAACTTCAACTTCAGGAACATTCACAATTACGTTCCCTGCTGCTGAAGCAACTGCTGCAATTCTAAGAATAGCATAAGGAGATAATTAATGGCCTCCGTCCAAGGATGGGGCCGACAAACCTGGAATTCGGGTGCATGGAATACTTTTGCGCCCGTTGACGCAACAGGTAATGGCCTCACGTCATCTCTAGGTTCTCTAACGCTTACGGGCGATTGTAACATTACGCTTACTGGTGTAGGAGTTACCTCCGCTTTAGGTACTGCTGTTGGTACAGGTGGGCAGACTTTAACTGCTGCTGGTCAACAGATAACATCTGCTCTTGGAACAGAAACTGTTACAGGATCTTCAACACACACTCTTACAGGTGTAGGCACTCAAGCTCAACTAGGAGACGAAACCGCTACAGGTGTACCTCAATCTGGTTGGAACCGTGGTGCTAATGCTGATACAGGTGAAGAAATAGGATGGGGTGATAACCTTTGGAACATTCTTGAATCATCATATGCTTTTACTGGAAATCAATTAGATTCAGGAATTGGAACAGTAGTAGCAAGTGCAAGTGTTAACCCTGGTATAACAACAGGTGTAGCTTTAACCTCAACCGCAGGACAAGTTGGTGGATTTGCTGAAGCGGGATCATTAAATTTAACATCATCAATAGGAACATTCTCCATATCAGGAGATTCACAATTAACCATTGTAGCCGCAAGTGAACCAGAAATGGATGCACTTGTAGGAACTGTATCAGTTGAAATTGGTCAAACAGCTTTTCCATCAGGAAATGTTATTACCTCAAGTCTTGGTTCTTTAACTGTAACTGGAACAAGTGTTATTTCACCAACAGGTAATTCTTTAACAAGCACTCTAGGAAATGCGGGTATTGAAATAGATGTTAATCTTATAGGTGCAGGTGGTTTTGTTACTAAGACTGTAACTGTTGTAAGTACTGGTAGTGGAAACAAATATGTTATTGATGGTGTTCAACAGGACACATTAGAATTAGTTGAGGGAAATACTTATAGATTTGACCAATCTGATTCAAGTAACAATGGACATCCATTTAGATTTAGTGAAACACCAAATGGTAGTCATGGAGGAGGATCAGAATATACAACTGGTGTAACAACAAATGGAACTCCAGGTAATGCAGAAGCATATACTCAAATAACTGTAGCTGGTGGTGCACCTACTTTATATTATTATTGTACAGTTCATTCAGGCATGGGAGGGACAGCAAATACTCCTACTGCAAGTGTTGGAAATAATGTATTTTCTGCAACTGGTTTAACCTCAAGTTCTTCAAGCACTGCTGCGACAGGAGGAGCTACAGTAAGTGTTACAGGAACTTCAGTAACTTTAAGTTTAGGAGAAGAATCACAGGAAACAAGCTATGAAGCACCTAGTGTTTCTCTTACATCTTCCCTTGGCTCCGTAACAATAACAGGAACTTCTACTTTGACACTGACTGGCGTTTCTGTTACAAGTAGCACAGGGACTCTACAAGGAACTTTTTGGTCTGAAGTAGATGACTCTAACTCGGATATAAGTTGGACAGAAGTTCATCAAGCCGCATAAAAGTTTTGACAAACTTTAATTTAAATATTAAAAATTATATAGGAGATTAGATGAGTTCAACATATTCAACAAGTTTAAGAATAGAGCTACAAGCATCGGGAGCTAATTCAGGTACTTGGGGAACTATTACGAACAACAACTTTTCACAATCATTAGAATTTGCTATAGCTGGAGTAACTAATGTAGCGTGTGGAGATGCAGCTGTAACAACGTTAACAAATGCTGATGGACCACAATCACAAGCTAATAACCAAGCAAGAAATGCTCACATTAGACTTACAGGTGCACATAGTGCAATAAGAATAGCTCAATTTCCAGCTACTCAAAAAGTTTATTTAATTACAAACGCTACAACTGATTCAGGATCTTCTGGTCCTTATGCAATGACTTGTAGACTAGGTGCTTCAGGAAACACACTTTCAATAGCTAACGGTACAACTCGTCTTGTTTCTACAGATGGTACAAACTGGTATGATGTTTTTTCTTTAGCAGGATCAATAAACCTTCAAGGTCAAGAATTAATTTTAGACGCTGATGCAGATACAAGTTTAACTGCTGATACAGATGATCAAATAGATATTAAAATTGCAAACATTGACGTTGCAAATGTTACTACAGCTAACTCAGGTGATCTAGTAATTACTAATGCCGTTCAAGATAAAGATATAGCTTTTAAAGGTGACGATGGTGGAGGAACAATTACTGCTTTAACATTAGATATGTCCGATGCAGGTAAAGCTACATTTAATGGTGTAGTAGATGCTGATGCTGGTATTACAGTAGATAACATTACAATTGACGGCACTGAAATAGATTTATCATCTGGTGATTTAACATTAGACGTTGCTGGCGATATTATATTAGATGCTGACGGAGGCGACATTAAATTTAATGACGGTGGCACTGCTATTGCAGAATTTAAAAACTCAACAACAGACTTTGTAATTAAATCAGTTACAAATGATAAAGATATAATTTTTAAAGGCGTTGATAATACCTCAGAAATTACAGCTCTAACTTTAGATATGTCAGGTGCTGGTGCAGCAACTTTTAATAATGATGTAACAGCTTTCTCTGATAAAAGACTTAAAACAGATATAAAAAATATTGATAATGCATTATCTAAAGTAATGAAAATGCAAGGTGTCTACTATAAAAGAAATGATATAGAAGATGCTAAAGAACAAGTTGGGGTATTAGCTCAAGATATGGAAGAGGTTTTACCTCAGGTTGTATTGACGGCTGATGATGAAATTAAAACCAAATCTGTTGACTACGGAAAAATATGTTCTGTTTTGATAGAAGCAATTAAGGATTTAAAGCAACAGGTTGATGAACTAAAGGGTAATTAAAATGACTTTACCTGCAGGTACTATCGCACTATCACAAGTTAATACAGAATTAGATATATCACCATCTAGCACAACTATTAATATGGGTGCTTCAGCGGTAAGAACGCTTGCAGAAGTTCCTTCTGGTGCAATTGCAATGTCTGATTTACAAGGAAAATCAAATGCAGCATTTATTACTGCAACTGGTGGAACTATTACTACTTCAGGTGATTTTAAAATTCATACATTTACAGGTCCAGGTACTTTTTCAGTTAGCGCCGTGGGAAATCCTGCTGGATCCACAACTATTGATTATTTAGTAGTATCTGGTGGAGCAACTGGCGGAACAAGATTTGGTGGTGGCGGTGGAGCTGGTGGAGCGAAACAATCTTACCCTAATCCAGCCACAGGAGGTTTACCTGTATCTGCAACAGGATATCCAATCACAGTTGGTGGCGGCGGTGGAGCTTCTTCTGCTGCTTTAAGCACAACAATTTCTACATCCGCGGGCGGCAATGGCGGCGATGGAGACAATGATGACGGAAGCCCAGGTGCATCTGGTGGTGGTGGAGCTGGTCGTTTTTCTAGTTCAGGTGGAGGTTCCATTTCAGGTCAAGGAAATCCAGGTGGTGGTGCAAACGGAAGCCCACTTGGCGGAGACTCTTACACTGGCGGTGGCGGTGGCGGAAAAGGTGGAGCAGGTCAAACTGGATCATCCCCTGCTGCTGGAGGAGCTGGTTTAACAAGCACAATTAATGGTTCATCAGTAGGATATGCAGGCGGCGGTGGCGGAGGTCACGGTTCAGGAACAGGAGCAGGTTCACCAGGAGGTCCAGCTTCAGCGGGTGGTGGAGCAGGTTCACCAGGCCCTGCAACAGGAAGTAACGGCTCAGCTAATCGTGGTGGCGGTGGCGGTGGCGGTGGCTACTGGAGTGCTAACTACGCAGGAGGATCTGGCGGATCTGGTGTAGTAATAATTAGGTACAAGTATCAATAGTATGGCACACTTTGCAAAAATAGATGAAAACAACTTGGTAATTAATGTAGTTACATTAAATGATTCTGATATGTTAGATTCAGAAAACAATCCATCAGAAACAGTGGGTCAAAATTATTTACAAACTCATAATAATTGGCCATCAAATTTATGGATTCAAACTTCTTACAATACTAAAGAAAATAAACATTTGTTAGGTGGAACACCTTTTAGAGGAAACTATGCAGTAGTAGGTGGGACTTGGGATAATGTAAATAACATATTTCTACCAGAAAAACCTTACTCATCTTGGGTTAAAAATACAACAGAAGCAAGATGGCAATCACCGATAGGTGATGCACCAGCGCTAACTGATGAACAGCTAACAGCTGCTTCTTATTATGCTTGGGATGAAAGCAATCAAAATTGGGTTTTGACTACAGTTTAATATAGAAAAATTTTTGCATATAATTATTTCCAACGTTATTACTATTTTTAATATTGTATTTTAAATGTGAAGGAAAAATAATAAAAAAATCTTTTTCTAATTTAAATTCATATTTATCTTTAGTGGTATTACTATAAATAAATAAACTACAACTATTAATATAAATATCTACACCATATAAACAAACAAGATCACAATTACTTTGTTCTAATTTTATTTTTGAAATTTCATTTTCTTTAAAAATAATATTTTTAGTTGAGTCGGATGTTTCAATTGGCAATTTATGTTCACTTCTTAAATAATCTAAAATGTATGTTTCAGCAATGGCTGTTTCTTTACAAAACCAATTATTATAATTTTTATTAAAATTTATTTCTTTTATATGCTTTACAATATTTTCTGTTTTAATATCAAAACCTTTTGGCATTTGAATTTTGCCTTCATATACAAAAGATTTTTCAAATAATTTTTTATTTATTTTTTGTTTCATATTAAAGCCTCTTCACTATTTCCTGATTTAATAAATATTTTATTATTGGTTTTATTTTCTGAAAAAAGACAATCAGTTAAAACACAATACATGTTTGAATTTGTTTCGTTGTGTAACTCTGATTCTTCAATAATTTTTAAGGCCCCTTCTTTAAGCCCAAAAGCTTTTTTAATAATAAATAAAACATTACCTGGTGTAACAGTAATTTTAGTTTTTTTTTCTATCTTTAAAAAAGTTTGTTTATCATAAAATACTTTTATACCTGGATGATTAGATTTTTCGTAATTTCTTGATTTTAAAAAATTAAATTTCTCGTTTAAAGTATTCATTATTTTTTAAAGTTGTTTTAAGGTATCTCCACATTCTTGTAGAAAAACAACGTTTCCATGTTGATCAAAATCTTTTCTAACTTTTTCAGCTAAATTTACTGAGAATACAATTCTTTGTTTTTTAGATTTATTTATTTCAGTATGATGATTTAAAAAAGGATTAAATATTATCATATCATTTTCTTTTACTTTAATAACTTTATTTTCAATACAGAGATTACCAGATTTTTTTGGTTTTTGAAGGTAAAAAACACCTGCTTTTTGAGGAATGTTTTTTAATTCTTTAAACATAGTAATGTGATTATGAAGTTTTGTATAGCCGCCAGGCTCAACAATGTTAATCCAAAAATCCAGAATGCGATAATCTCTTCCAGCCATGCTGCAAAAATTATTAATATAAGGTAAAAACAATCCATCAAACTGATCATAATCAACATTACTGTTGTAGGAAGATACACCTTTGTTTAGTAAACCATGTTTCTGAAAAGGAATATTTTCTAAAACGTATTTTATTAATTTAGGACTGTTTATATGTTTAAAAGTTTCTTTTTTAGAATACATCTATTTTTTAAATTCTACAGGTAGTCCCAAAAAGGGTCTAGTATCAAAAAGATTAGGTTCTTCAAGTGCACCGTGAGTAGTAGTATTATAATGTAAAAAAACTTGACAACAATCTTTACCTTCAAAAGGTTTTCTCCAATGTTCTAAATCACAACCGCTGTATGCAAGCATATCACCTGATTTTAATATAATTTTTTTACCTTCATTTCCTTCACCCCCCGTTGGATCTAAATAAATTGGCCATTCATCTCCTCCTAAATTAAGAGTGCAAGAAATTTCACAAGATGGTCTATCTTTATGTCTATGAAGCTCATCACCGAATTTATAAATTCTAGCATAGCTATATGTTGGTATAAGATTTAAATTTGTAACTTTCATCATTTTTGGTAAAACTCGTTCAAGTAGTGTTTCCATAACCATATCTGAATAATGACTATATGTATTTGGTATTTGTCCATCTTTCCATGTCCCCCATGTTGTATCAAAAGGAGAAATAAATTTTGTTTCTTGTAAATGTTTAGCAACTTTTCTTTTGTTATAAAAGTACATATAACAAAAATCTGCTACTTCTTTAAGTATTGCGTTTTTAACTACTTGATATTTATTTTTTTGAAATGACATACTATATTACCTCCACAAAGTTTGAATTATCAATATTACCAAATTTACCATTTGGAAAAAAATTAAACGCACAGCAATATCTATCGTTTTTATTTAAATTTTTAGTAACTGAATGTTTTAAATGACTAGGAAACAAGATCAAATCTCCCTCTTTTGGTTTAATAAAAAAAGTTTCGCTGTTGTCTATAATAAATTCATCAAATTCAATTTTAATACAATTTGAAAATATATTAGGTATTCCTTCTTTATGAAAGACTAAATCCCCTGAATCTTCATAATTTTTTAAATATAATATTCCACTAATAAAACTATTTTCGTGATAGTGCGCCTGTGACCAATCATTTGTAGAATGTTTTATACACCAACTATTAAGCATTTTAAATTTAGTATTTTTTTTTACTTTTAATTTATTAAATAAATATTCATTTAAATTATTAAATATTTCTTTTTTTAAAGAAGATAATTTTTCATTGTTAAGCACATATTTATTAGTCGTTACATAGCCATTATTTATTTCAAATCTTTTATAATTTTCACTAATAAGAATATCTTTATATTCTTTTTTTAATTTAATATGGTTACAGTAAATTGGAGTAGGAAATAAATTTATAGTTATCATTTGAATAGATATCCTTTGTTCCAACACACTAATGAGTATCTTGTTCCCGATGTAACAGGTTTTACTCTATGATAAACAAAGGACGGAAAAAAAATCATAGTCCCTTTTTGTTTAAGGCTAATACTCAGCACTTTACTTTCCTCTGGATGCGGTGAAAAAATTTCAAAATTGCCTCCCTCATATTCATTGTTATCAACTAACATTAAACTAGCCGATATTTTTCTTATTAAACCATCTGTTGTTTGAGATTTTGTTCCAGAATCTGTGTGCCAATCGTAATGTTGTTTTTCTGTACCTTCATATTTTGTAAACTGAAAAGGTTCAGTCTCACTCCATTGAAAATTCCAACCAGCTTGCTCGTTTACTTGATGAATTATTGGTTTTATTTCTTTATACATCCAATTATCATTCATCCATGTAATTTTAGATTTTCTTAATTTTTCAAATTTACTTATTTGATCAGGGGTCATGTTATTTAAATCAACACCCCATGTTGTTGCTGTTTGTTCTTTAAGATGTTTACCATATTCAAGAACATGATCACAAAATCTATCGGTAACTGCGCTTTCTAAAATAAAATAATTATTATCAAGATTCATTCTTTTTTCTGTGTCATTCATAACATAAATTATGTGTCAAGAAAACAATTTATAAAAGATTACTTGATATATTCTGTACACATGTTTAAATTAGATCTCACCCAAAAATTATAAATCAAGGAGATATTATGGAAAATCAAGAAGTATTGAAGGCTATAGCTACCCTTGCTGATAAGGTGAGTCGTTACCACGAACGTTTATTAGCAGTGGAAAGAGACAATGAAAGACTACAAAAAGAATTACTAAAACATCAAAACGTGCCTCATATACATACAATTCAAGGTAAACCACATAACTCCGATGCGACTGTTATGGTAACAGGTTTAGATTCTGATATGGAATGTGAAGCTTGTAGCGCTTAATTAATCAGGAGTTACACCCAACATATCTGCTAAAGAAGGAGCAAATACTTTTACATCTCTTTTAATTTTTTCAACAGTTGTAGAAGTATTAGGATTATCAATGTCAGCTTGCATGGCCTCTTCAGATTCATACTCTGCACCAGTATCAATATTGGTTATAGTCGTTTCAGTTTTTACTTTGTAGTGTGGAATCTTTCTTCCATCTTCAGTAGTAATGTGACCTAATAATTCAGCAGGTTCAACTATTGGCATCTTCGTTTCTCCAATTTATATTAAAACTAATAATAACTCTGTCTTCATCAGAATTATTTGTTTGTACTTCATGTTGTAACCATGAAGGAAAAAAAATCAAGGAATTTTCAACAGGTTCCCATTGTACGCTGTGAGCGAGGTGTATAGAGGCTTTTCCTGTTTTTGGGGGTGATAGTACCTCCGACTGTGGTTTAGGTTCTAGAAACACAATATTTCCACACTTTTTAGGAGCTTTAAGATAAAATACACCAGATAAATAGTTATAAGGGTGTGTATGTATATTGTTTCGTGATCCAGGTGGGTTTATCATACCCCACATACCCGTCATCTCAGGATTGTAATTATCTTGTACGTCCATATGATTAAAACAATCTTTAGAGTATTTTAATATATCGCCAACCAAAGGACGAAATTTTTTTATATCGTATATTTCATCGTGACTATGCCAACCGCCAACATTAGACCGTGGCATACCTTTCTCATCTTTTTCTCGTAGTTGATAGATGCTATCAATAAGATGTTCGTGACCTTTAAGTTGTAGTGAAAATACGGGAGTAATAAATAGAGAATGTAAGTTAATCAGAGTTGTCCTTTCGTGACCTCCATAAAACTTGCTATAATGTGCACCTGATTGGCAGCATTGGCTTGAACTTTAAGAACATCACTTTCTTGCAGAACTAAAGGTTGAGTCAATAATTCTGTTGTTGTGTTTGTAGCAACACTCTTTGCTTTGAATACTTCAAAGGTTGCAGCACCTCGGACAACTTCAACATCAACTAAAGTTGTGTTACCAGAGTCATTGCAAATTAAAAGAGATTTTACTACATCCGTAGTAGGCGGAACAGGTGGTGTTGCACCAGCATCAGCCGTAGGAACTGTTATAACGGTTGTTAGATCTGTTGAGGTAACATCTACCATTGCGCTTTTAAAAGTATTAGCCAAGGAAAAAAGCCTCCGACTGTGATTGTTCTTTTAAATCTTGTTGGTAGTTAGTGTTAAGTAAAAGAATAATTTGATCTAATAACTGCACCATTTGATCAAACTGGTTAGCATCATATTCTGGTGTTGCATTAGGTAATCGTGTTATTGTTATTTTAGCCATTATCTTCTTCCATCTGGTCTAAGTTGTAACTTAGTAGATCCAAGTCTCCAAGCTGTGTCATCAACTGTGTTAGTTTCATATTTAATTTTAACCGCTCTACCTCTACCTCTTACATCAATTTTTTCTGTCGTGCTAGTAATACTCCCTGTTGTAGATACATTAGATGCAGATTGTGGATATTGCTCAAGAGTTAAAGTAGCTGTCATTGTATTAGCAAGATTATCAAAGTCTGGAACTAATTTACTAACTGACATCAACTCATCACCATCAGCAATCTCAACAGATCCAGTTGTTAAAAAAGCAGAAATAGCTGTGCCATCTGCTTGGTTATTGCCTGACTCATGTTCATAAATATAAGAAGCTCCTGCAGTTAAACCAAGTATAGTAGAATTATTTGCTGTAATACTTGAATTATACTCAGTGGCAATAGGTAGTTCATAAACATAAGCACCTAACCAAGTAGTTCTTGCTAAATTTAATGTGTACCAAGTGTTTTCCAAATAATTATAGACAACAGCTCTGTCTATTTGTGAAGCATTAGCTGAAGGATAATACCAAATAATTTCATTAAAGGCTGTGTTTAAACCACAAGCAATGTCATTTCTATTAGTATAACTAAGATCATCAAATACATAATCCTGTACAGAACATGGCATTTTTTTAACAACACCATCATACATGTAAAAAGAATTGTCTGACATCCAGTACGCTCTGCCATTTACTTCAATAGCAGCGTGTTGTGCTATCAATCCACAGTTAGCGCCAAGTTGTCTTAAACCAAAAGTAAAAGGTGTACCAACAAATTGAATACCGTGCATAGATGTATCCGTCCAAACCAACATTTGACCTGATGATTTAACAGCACCTACTATTCTAGAACCATCGGATATACGTAGTGAACCAGCTTCGTTTGTTGCTACTGGTGTATACTGTGTAGCATTTTCTCGATCAGAAAATCTAAAAAATAATTCGTCTTGAGTGGTGCTGTCACCGATAGTTGTTTCTGTACCAAAAATAAGTAAGTGTCTTGTATCGGTAGATACTAAACTAAACCTTGAAGCAGTAGGAGCATTAGATAAAGCTGTTGCTCTACTACCTGTACCTACCGAAGTGTCCCAAATAAAAGTACCGCCATTTAAAACAGTAGCAATTAAATCTTCACCAAAATTATCTAAAGACCACTGTCTTGCATCTATTACAAGATTAGAAGATGATCTTGGCGTATTCCAAGTGCTAGTATTCCAAGTTAAGGTGCTCCAACCATATCCAATACTAGAAGTAGAAGGTCCAGTTGTAATTTGATATTTAGCGTTTCCAGATCCACCACCACCTGACGTTGATCCAGAAGCTGTGCTTGTGTGCGTAACGGTGTAAGCACTTGCACTTGTCACTGATGTAATTTCAAACTCTTGGTTCATATCTAACCCATCTATTGTTGAAAAAGAATCAAAAGTAACAAAATCACCAACTGCAGCTCCATGTGCACCATCAGCTACTGACACTGTAGTTGTGCCATTTGTAGTGAAGGGGTTTGTTAGTGCTGCTGTTTCTCTAATAGGCGTGATGTCAGTTACAGACCCTTCGGAATAAATATATAACTTTCGATCTGTACCTATAGCTAAATATCTTATTTCATCTAAACCAATCCAGCTATGCGTATCACGGACCACGCCCACAATAGTTTTATTAGGATTCGGTAGATATGACCAACCTTTCCATCTTTCAGGTTTACCATAATGAAAACGAACAAAATCAGAATCAACATATTTACGTTGATCACCTGCTGAGTAAGCAGTATCTTGTTTGTCTACACCTGGTTGAAATTTTAAATCGACTAATTTCATGTCGAAGTATACTAAATTATTTATTGTTTTGTGGCAAGAATTGAGTTCCTACATTACCCCTGAATGAGTAATTACCCATATGTGTCATACCACTAACAATATCTGCATATATTTTACCACCTATTTTCTGCCATAAACGACAAAAGGCGTAATCCTCTGATAAATATCGTTTAGTATCAGGCTCTATCATTGTGTCAAAAAAAGCATAGTTCCAATCAGATGTGTCGTGATATCCAAATGTTTTATCATGAGGATCTCCTAAATGTTGATCTGATTTAAATCTAAGATGAGGATATGCCAACGCCATTTTTTTAAAAACGTTTCTTTTAATTAACATAAAACCTGTTGCACCATCTAAAACCTCAATAAATCCTTTTTTTACTGTTACTTTTTTTGGATTTTTAACATTTAAATTGTATTGCAAAGATGCTGCGTGTAATTCATCTTCTTTAATGTTTGGATTTTCTTTTACTCTTCTAATAGCTTTTGTCCAATCAATTACTTTTCGTGGATACACTCCCGTTACCACATCTTCATCTAAGTCTAGCATACGAAAGACAGCCTCGGGATTAAAAGCTAAATCAGCGTCAATAAATAAAAGATGTGTATATTGTTCATCGTCCATGAATAACTGTACTAATGTATTACGAGCTCTTGTTACTAAAGACTCGTTACCAATAGTTCCAAATTGTAACTCTACTTTTTTTGTAGCTGCTAACGCTGTTAATTGTAAAACACTTTTAAAATAATCTGCCGTGAGCATGTTACCATAACAAGGTGTGCCGATAAAAATTTTATGTGTCACTATAACTCACTGTTAAATATTCTATTTTCTTTATCCATCCGCTCGGTATAGCGATAGCACCGCCGCCTGATATATCTTCTTTGTCTTTACTATAAGAACGCATAATAATTATTTTTTCAGGACCCTTATGAATCATCCACCCTACTTCTTGACACACGGCTAACGGAGAATCGACAACATCTTTTATATCAAGCCAACCTGTTTCTGTATCACGGGCATCTAACCACGTCACACGGACCATAGGTGTTTTATTTATATCAAAAAGCGCCATCTTTTTTCGTTACTTCTCTGTAAAAAATATTAAGAGTATATCTATTCGAGCTATCTCCAAACGATTGTAAATCTGAGTGTGGTATTTTTAAGCCGTTAAAAAACAAAGCTCTGTTCTCTACAAAACCTATATGTGATGATAACTTTTCATTATGTAAAAAACCTGTACCATTATTAAGTAAAGGTTCTCCCTTTACAAATAAAAGAAAGTTAGCAACATTATTTTTATCATCATCAGTATGAAACAAAGGTTCTTTGTTATTCTCTCGTAAATGTGCACTTACGGATATTGGTTCAAGATTTCTATGTGGAAAGAAATATTGTTTAATTAAATTAACTAAAGGATCACTGTGAATACTTTTGTTAAAAGTATGTCGCATACCATATAGTTGACCCTCTGGATTTTTTACTTCCTGATATTCAAGCTTTGTAACTGTATCTTGAAGTGACTTTAACGTAGCTTCATCTAAAAAATCATCAACGTACATGACAAACTTTGTCTCTTTATGATGTTGCATTAGTTTTCTAAAGGCTGTGGCTCGTCTTTTTTAATCAAATGTAAGTTAAAAGATACCGATCTTCTCTCTTCATTTGGTGTTCTAAACGGATA
>Ga0208134_1001510_pt1 | contig 13289 bp, 14 predicted proteins | sample VirMetDEL_Mar_31_FD_184515 | JGI IMG/M metagenome (GOLD analysis project Ga0208134, IMG submission 184515) | Aqueous microbial communities from the Delaware River and Bay under freshwater to marine salinity gradient to study organic matter... | ecosystem: Environmental > Aquatic > Marine >... | reverse complement strand
TTTCCGTTTTCAGTATATAAATTTATGTTGTATTGACTAAAGTCACAAATCAACTTCTGAGCACTGGTAAAGGCGTTGGTTACATCTTTGAACCAAAACTCAATTGTGGATGGATTTTCAGGCCCGTAATAGTTGCCACCTGACGGTCTCTGATTGGCAGCGGATGTAAGATAACTGTTGACTGTGTCTGTGCTTGCTTGTGCTTGCAAATATCCAGTGCTGCCTGCGCTGTTGCCTGTAAAGCGTAGACTCCCGTTGTCAAGTGCAACAAAAGGATTTGGCTGTACACCCAACGTTCTGAATACACTGGCACTTTGAAGCAGTGTGTCACCTCCACTGGAATAATCCATCAAGTCAGTAGCAATTATTCCGCTTTTAAAAGTCACTTGTTCTAAAGATTCATTTATGTCTTCTTTGGCGCCTACCAATGTGAGACGCCCAACATTGCCATATAACAAGGAATTATAAGGCCCAAATTCGTTAGTAATTAAGTTTGCTACCGCGGCTGATTCAATTTGTATAGCTGTTGCACTACTTTGAGTAGTCAATGTTAGTGTGTAATTTCCTGTTAAGGTTTCGCGGTCAGTGATGTAGACTTTTTGCAACTGGCTCAATTCAACATCAGTGCCAGTCACATAAGGTATGTTTGCCAAGCTGTTGCCTGAAAATTCAGAAAAGTCTTCAATTTCAAGATGCACATTGAATGTGAAATCGTATTCCAACACATCCAAGTTTTTGATATTGGTTGTCCAGTCCAATGTGCCGTTGACCTCTGCATTGCCTATGCCTGCGTAGTCTGGTGGATAATCCAAATACACGTCACCTGCTAGATAGTCTTCTGGTGTATGAATATATTTTATTTCCCAAGTGTTGGTGGCGGTGTTGGTCATTGTGACATTGGCACTGCCACCTCTCAATTGTAATGGCACATTTAGTACGCGATTTAGAGCATAGATATTGGCAGTGTCAACAACAGCAGCGTCAACAGCTTCAATCTGAAACACAGTGTTGTTGTCTCTGTCCCATGCCGCGGTAGGCACAGTGATGCTGCCAGTGGTGTTGTATCTGGCCACGTTGCTGAATCGTGCACCGTCTATATAACCATGTATACTGCCGCTGCCGCTGTTTTTCCCAATTGTGATATCTGGTGCATAATGACTGTAGTCTGTTGTGCTGGCTACACTGCTGCCATACAGAACACCGTCAACAAATGTGCGAACTTGTCCGTTTAATCTCACAACAGCAAAGTGATGCCATTGGTTAAGGAATTCTGGGTATGTACCTGGACTACGCAAATAATACTGATACGTTGTGCCTTCTATTGTCAAATTCAATTCCAGTGCATTCAGCAGGCTAAGTCCAAACTTGAACCCTCCGTAACTGAATATCCAATCAAACCCACTTTGCACTGCGGTTGGCCAGTACCAACACTCAAAACAAAAGTCATCTGCGATATCAAAGCCACTGGGTTCCATATCAACATTCACATAACCATTTGCAGTGTTGGTATGATACAATATGCTTTCAGTACCAAAGTTCACAGGAGTGTTGACTATTTGAATATTGCCCACTGCTGTGGTGCTGGGTTTGTTTTCTACAAATCCTAAATATTCATCGTATGTTAATATTTGTCCGTTGCTCATTGTGATTGAGCCAGGATAGAACGTGTGCGTGATTTGTACACCTGTGCCGTCAAACGGATCGCCAATGTCGTGTATGGGAGTCCAGGCCAACAAGGGCATACGCACGTTGGCACCTTCAGGCAACAACATCAATTGATCATCAACTGTTAGTACTACATCGTCTGCTGAATAATCGTTTAGTGTACTAAATGTGCTCATTATGCCACTGGTACTCCCGCAAGAGGTATTACAAAGTTACCAATAGTGCTGCCATTGCTGTTGAGAATGGTACATTCAAAATGCACGTTGCCTAGATAGTCCACAGGCGGCGTAATGTAAGCAGTGGCAGCTTGAAAGTCAGTGACGTTTTTGATATTGTCCACTTGCCATATGTTTGTGCTGGGATTGGTAATGGTCAATGGATTGATACTTCCACCTGCCAATGGATATGTGACAGTGGTGCCCAATGGCGATGCTGTGATGTCGTGTATGATTCTCACACCTGTGCCGCTCATGGGTCCCAACTGTTGAACAGCAATCCAACAAAATGACACAGTATAGAAACCATCGCCTACCGCTCTCTGAAGCAATACAGGCAGCGGGGCACTGCCAATGGGTGCATTGGTCACATTAAATTGTATACTTTCGCCAGAGTATGTGTTTAAATCATTAAGAGTTTGCATTATGTTAAGATATCCCCTGCTGCTATGCCTGCACCATAACGAGTGTTGGTCATGTAATCATACAAACAATCGCCTGGCAGGCTCATTGAATTGGTCACAGTGAACTTCATTGTGGGCATACGATTGACACCTTTGTCTTTGCTGTAGGTCACTTTGATAATGGCAAACACAGTGTCTGTCATTGTGTAACTGCTGGTCCAATTGGGCATGATGTTGTAAGCAGGCGTCAGTGCACCATTGCTGTAGTATTCTGGCACAACAGGCAAACTGCTGTTGCCTGCATAACAATAAATTTGGACCAAATTTCTGATGCTGACGTCTTGATTGCCTTCGCGATCAATCATATAGTCAGCTGTAATGCCATCGCTAAGAAATATCACACGATTGTCATTCAAGTAAACATCATTGAACTGAAACGTGCTTTGAGCTGAATTGCTGATTTGAATACCTGTGCGTTCACAAAGTGTCATCACATAATACATGTGTTGATTATCACTGGTGAGCCATGCATCAGTCATTGCACCACTAAACGTGCCAGAGCCGTACAACACAGGTACTTTGTAATCACCTGCTGGTGGCGTTTGTAGTCTGACACCTGGATCTGGTGGTGCCACGGCTGCTGCTGCGGTGGCCACAGTGTTGTCTTTGTTTACACTGTTGTTGACACGGTTAACAGTGTAGCCCATCAATGCTGTTTTGGCCAAATTGGCACCAATGCTGTTGCCAGTAAAGAAATCTACAGCTGATCCCAACAGGTTTTTACCTGTGTCTACTAAATCATCAAACCAACTCATGTTTTAGGTGCTCCAAAGTTGAAGTTACTGTTGACCAAATTTGGAACACGATCCATGCTTTGATCCGTTGGAAAGAACACTTTATGGCTGGTAGGGTTGGTGTAGCGGCCTGCCAGTTTGCTTTGCATCACACTTACCTCACTGGTACAAGTCAGCAATATTGTAATTGTGCTGTCTTTGCCACCTTCTGGAAATTCTTCTTGCAATGCAAAATTGTTTACCAACCCTTTGAACTTGCCCACAGGAGCCACAATGGCTGCACCAGTGTTGGGATTGAACAGTCCGCGATATATTTCAATTGGCGAACCTTTCATTTTGTAATCCAACACTGTGTTGATGTTGGTGGTGGGTATGCCGCTGAGTGTTACTGTGACTTCTGTTTCACTCAATCTTAGTTCTGTAGTGCTGGAACTCACATTCATCAAACTGCCCAAAGCATTGTAAACTTCGCCGTTGATGGTGTAGGGAATATTGTAATCGCTGAAGCGCAATACGCCAAGCCCTTCCACGTCTAATCGCACAAATAAACTTGTCCATATTGCAGGATAAGCACTAAGATCTACTGTCATACCAAGTTCTCAACAAATACAAATGGACCGCTCCAGCTGACCTGATCACGACTGAACAAGGTCCAAGTGGGAAATTCAACACAAACGACTTGCCAGGTGCAATCTTCTGCAACCTTGAGTGCAACATCAGCAGCAGTGGCATCTAACACAGGACGATTCAATGTGACTGTGTTGGAAGTATATACCACGTCTGCACTGACCTGGTATACTTTACCACTGGTGCCCAATTGAACATAATCACCTGCAAGGAATTTGTGACCCGCTGCTGTGGTAGGACTGCTGGTGAGTGTGATGGTGTTGCTGCCTTGCACAATGTCTGCCACAAAGCCTGTTTTGTTTACACTGTTGCCTTGATACTTGTACAACCAATCTTGTCCTGCTGTGCTGAGGCTGATGCCCGCAACAGTGGTACGGTCCAAGTTCTGTGCTTGTGCAATTCTTGTGCGATAGTCAGTCCAACGTGGACCATCTGGCAGCTTGACTTCAAACCTCCAAACCTGTCCTCCACGGCTCACGTTGCGTACAGTGCCGTCGCGTGTGGTGGTGGTTCCTATCACTCGTTTTTGATCAATACTGATTGTTTCAGCATTGTCAACTATCCATTGAAATGTCATTTGTTATCTCCTATTGGGCACTGAGCCAGCGCCCTTCATTGCCACAGCATGAATAAAGCCTGGGTCTGCTGCTATCAGTGCTTTGAAACTTTGTGCGTCCACAGCATTGATGTTGTAGGTCACATTGGTAGTGCCACCCATGCCCATTGGTGTAATGGTAGCAGGACCAGATATCAATTCAGGTCCTGCTTCGCCTGCGATACCAAACTTGCCTGCACCCAACTGTCCACCATTGGCAAAGAAACCACCAAACGTGTCCTTGAGCCAACTGCCAGCACCGCTGACCGCACTGCCAATGCTGCTGCCAATGTTGCTGATTGTGTCCATAATGCCACCACCACCACTACCACCACCGCCACCGCCAAACACGTTGCCAACTGTGCTGACCACACTGCCAATGCCAGATCCAATGCTGCTGGCCACCTTGCCAATGCCACTAAACACACTGCTGGCAGCATCTTTGATGCCTGTGCCAATTTTGCTGATTGTGTCCATAATGCCACCACCACCTGTTCCAGCCACTGTGCCACTGCTGCGGCCACCTGCCAAAAGGCCGCCGCCACCTGTGCCGCCACCTGCCACGTCCAACACATACAAAGGTGAATTGGCACTTTGTCCACGTGCAGCACCACTGTCGCCCATTAGTCCGCCAAACAGTCCACCAAGTGAGTCGCTGATGCTGCCACCACTGCTGCTGAATGGGTTTGGCATTTGCAGTATGTTGGCCATTGTGCTTTTGATCTGACTGCGCAACAACTCTTCAGCCATGTCAGCCACAAAGTTCTTCCACTCAAACTTGCCTGTCTTGGTAAAGTTCACAATAAGGTCTTCAATACCAGAAGTGAACTTGGCAAACATGCGTTCGCCTTGTGCAGCAGCATCTCTGGCATTTTCAACATACTGACGGAACGCTCTGTTCCAACCTGTGCTGAATGTTCTACTTTGATCATTCAACCGCTTTTGTTGATCAATCAGTTTCCTGGCACCCTTGACAGCTTCATCGTAATAACGTTTGACTTCCGCTGGGCTTAGTTTTTCTTTGCGACGTGCTTGTTCTGCTTCAATGGCTGCCACTGCACTTTCTCTTGCGGCTGCTGCAATATCGTAATAACCTTTTTCCATATTGGTCATACTGATCTTGGCAATGTCGTCTTGTGTTTTGCGCAGACTGCGTTCTACTTCAATTTGCTTTTGTGTACGGAATGTTTCTTCTATTTGGCTTTTTGTTTTGGCTTCTCTGGCAGCTTGATTTGCTGTGATGGCCACAGTGTTTTCTGCATAGGCCTTGTCCAATAGACCCATGGCTGAACGAACTTCTTTGGCCTTCAACAGGTCCATTTCGCTGCCACTGGCTTCCAACTTGCTGAGCTGGTCCAACATCTTGGCACGTGCATTGGTGTAAGTTTGGTACGCATCCTGCAGGGCCAACACACTGTTGCGCTGTGCATCACTGACACCTATCAACTTGGTTTCTAATGCAAATCTTTCGTTGGCAGCGGCATTGGCTGCACGGTAAGCACCAACTGAGGCTTCCAATTCTGTTTTGTATATTTGCAGTTGTTGGTTTATTTCAGCCCAACGGTCTGCTTGTTCTCTTAGTTCTTTACGAGCAGCCAAGCTGTTGCGTTTGGCAGCAGCACCACCTTCGTCTACTGCGGCGGTGACTCCAAAGATCTTTTCTTTGAGCCAGTCCCAGCCTTGTCCTAGCTTGTCCAATGCAGCGCCCAACACATCAAATCCAGTGGCACTTTTTACCAGCAAGTTCACGGCTTCAGCCACTGCATAAATGATGCCAGCAATGCCTGCAAAGCGAGCAAGTGATTTTAGTAGTTGGCTTATGCCCAACCCAAAGCTGGCAACACGACTGCCTGCCTTGCCTGTGTTGGTAACTACTCTGCCCATATGTCCAATGAATCGTCTGAATTGACCATTGGCTGCTGCAACTTGTTTACCCATTGACTTAAAGCCAGTGACCAATTTGTAGGATGAATTAGTAGTGGAAGTCAAAAATGGCAACACTTTTCCAAATATCAAGAAAGCACCGCCAACTGCGGCCAATATTTTGATCAAACTTGCAAATGTTTCAACACTGACATTGATACCTGCAATCAATTTGTTGATAGGCTCCAATGCACTGGTCAATGCTTGTGTGAAGTTTTGGAAGTTCTGTGCCAGACTGGTGTTGGCTGCGGCTGCTGCCTTCAAGCTGTCTGCATAAGGTCCAATTGAACCAGCAGTGACGCCAAACTTGGCATTGAGTGTGTCTAGGTCAACACCTTTTACACTTTCACCCAACAGTTTGAATGCTGTGCTGCTGCGTGTGGCAGCGTCTGGAATAGCAGTCAATCCTTGCAGTGTTTTGGCAAAGATATCTTCTTGACTCAGTGTGGCCAAGTCTTTGAGACTGACGCCTGCTGATCTGAATGCTTTTTGTAGTTCAGCACTGCCACGCACAGCTTCGCCTGTGTTCTTGGTCAAGTCGCTGATGGCATCTCTGGCTCTGTCAACTGTGCCGCCACTCACTGCCATTGCTTGGCTGAATGCTGCAATGCTGCCCACACTGATGTCAGTGGCACGGCTAAGGTTCACCATAGCGTCTGCACTGGCTTGCACATTTTTTACCATTGTGCCCAGAGCCAAGCCTGCCAACACGCCTTGTAGCTTGCCAAAGGTTGAACTGAGACTTTGACTGTTCTTTTCCAGTGTCTTTAAACTGGTTTGTAATTTGTTAACGTTTTGTACACCTGTGTTGGTGTTTACGTTGACTGTATAGGTTTGTCCTGCCATTGTTATTTCCTTATGGCTTTATCGCCAAGTCGTTTGATATATTCAAGCGTGGGCTTGGTCATGCCATCTGGCGCTTGTTTACTACTGCCACTGTTCAAAGGAACAGCATAAGGATAATTGGCCTGTATTGACTCACCTGATTTCAAGGTGGTCTTTTTTCTTGCATTGCCACTGCGTTTGGGAGTAACACTTACAAAGTACTTGTAGGCCTGTTCAGGTATCACGTCAAATGCCGCAGCCATGGCTGTTAGACTTTTGGTCATTGTGTCTGCGGTCTTTTTAACGGTCATCTTTTGGTCCTTTTAATCATCTCTTCAAGTGTATTTAGCGGAATATTTGGAACTGGTGGTGCTACGCCCTTGCGTTGTGCATCCGCTTTGCCTTCTTGATAGCGGTTGTAGGCCAGCACCACATCCATCACCATGAAGTCAAGTGTATCTGCTGTGCTCAACACTTGACTTGGCAACAAGTGATACCTTGTGGCCAAGTTGTCCAGCACAATACAACGCCTCAGATCTGCAGAATCTGGGTCCAACTGGGCGTCAATTACTTTCCCAGTGATTCAACCACAGCAGTGATCACACGCATCATCACTTTGGTTGGCAATGTGACATCGCCTTTGATGATGGGCTTGCCTGCTTCGTCCAGCACCAAATCTCTTACAGCTTCTACCACTGTGCTGGTGTTGCTGTGATCAATGGCTGCCAGTTTCAAGAACACATCCATTGGCTGGCGGTCCCATGTCCAAAACTCCAGTGCTTCTCCAAACTCTGCTACTGTTTCTTCATCTGACAGACTGATCATTGTCAGTTGTGGTTTTTTTGCAATTTGTGATAATTTCATTTTAATCTTTCTTTCTGTTGGTCACTTCATGAGCCACTGCCAATGCAAAGGTCAAGCGGCTGCTGGCCTTGGCAATGTCTGCCTTGGCGCATTTTATTTCGTTGGTTGCTTTAGCAATTTCTGCTATGATGCTGAGCAAGAGTTCTTGATCAGTTTTGTTATTTAGAATGTCCATATATCTAAGAATCTATTAATCAAACGAGACGGGGTTGCCCCCGCCTCTGAGTGCAGCTTGTGCTTGAGCGTTTAGCTGATTGTGTATTCGCCAGTTACAGTCAATGTAATTGGTGAAACCCAAACTGGGCTATCTGCTGAAACAGTAGGAGCCAAGCCAGTCACGTAGCCAGAGCCAGTCACTGTCTTACCTGCGCCACCAGCTGAAGTTTTACCCAGGAACAGTGTAAAATCAACCAATGTCTTGTTGGTGCTGAGACCAATCACGCCTGTTCCAGCCACTGTGCCTGCTGCACCAGTGCCAAAGAAGCTGTCTTGCTCTAGTACTAGGTTCATGCTCAAACTATTGGTTGAAGTTGTAGCAACCTGTAGTTTAGCAGTCTCATCTAGTTGTGTCCATGTGAACACATCGTTTGAGTTGTTGAGTGTGATGTCTTGCAGACTTGGTAAAACCAATGAGCCTGTAAGAGTACCACTGTTGTCCTCTAGTGTCAATGTAACTTCTACATCTGTAACACCTGGAGCTGGATAGATATATGCCATCTTTATTTCCTTAATTTATTTTGGTTTCCGTAAAACGGAATACAAACTCTGAGAGCATTGAGTCAGCTTCAAAGGTTGTGGTGATATCACATTCACGACTGACAACGCCAGTGATGCTTGTGGTATTTTTCACGTTCCTTGTGCCTGACACAACCGCATCATAGTTTGATGGTTGTTGTTTTGCATCGCAGACCATGTACACAGTGATAGTAGAGACCTTTGTACTAAAGATACCTGCATCCAATGTGTTGAATAGACTGTTTTCAGTGCTGTCAGCTTCACTCACGTAGAACACTTTGTAGTTCTTGAAATACAACGGTTGACCCGCTGCATCCCAAGGCAACTCACTTGACACACTGAATGTGCCAAGCGTGAGTGCTGATATGCCGTCAATGATTGCTTGTCTCATCTTCGTCTCACTAGGTTGTTGACAAACGGATACTTCTCATCTTCTGTTATGGTTCCATTATTGGTGAAATCATACCAGTCGCCAGAGACAATCAGTTCGTCGTACAGTTCGCGAAATTTGGTATTGTAGAAGCCCAACTTTTGCCTTTCAGCTGAGTCAGGATTGCCAAAATCTGCCACTCGTGCCAGCAGATACTCACTGAGTGCGTAATATACACAGAGGTCTGTGAAATCACCTTGGCGTGCCTTGACCTGAAATGGGTTAAGAGCAGGTACTTGTATGCTTTGACCCACTGTTATAGTCGCGGCTGAACCAGCTTGGCGAATATAATAGCTCTTCCACCAAGGTGAACTGCGTAGCATGTCCAGGATCTTGGTGGTTGAGCGGATCAACGCTTCTTCTACAACGTCTTGAGTCAAGCCTTCATTGGCACTGAATAACCTGCTGTCCTTTGAGACAACATCATCATAGTCAGCAAAACTATAAAATGTGGTTCCTTGTGAAATGAAAGCCATAGTCTTGTCCTCGCTTAGGAAACGATTGAACTATCGTAGGCCAAGAAGCGACCGTATGCATCAACCAATTTGCCAACACCGTAATGTGCGGAACAAACAATGTCGTCGCCCAAGTAACTGGCAGCACGTTGCGTTTCAATGTTGATGTCACCAACCATACCAATACCAATGGCATCACGGTGGAAAACAGCACCAGCGTAGTCGCCAGCATTGCCACCAACTGCAGCCATGTTTGATGTTTCGTAAACTGGGATACCAGCCAAACGACCAACAAAGCCTTCGCTCATTGCTTGGTTTGCAACCATGCTCATGCCGTCTGCAACAAAAGGTGTGTTGCCAGCAGTGGTCAACGCAGCCTTCAAGTCATAAGCAATAGCAGGGTGCACAACAGCAACCATACCGTCCATGCTCAAGCCTGTTGAACGCAACTTGGCCACAGCAGCAAAGATGGCAGCAGGACTGATAGCAGTGCTGTAATCGCCTTCGCCAGCTGCAAAGCCTGTGAACAATGCAGTGATGTCTTGGTCCATTTTGCGAGCAACAGCTTCACCAAACAAACGACCTAGGTCAGCAACAACATTGCTTGAAGCAGTTGTGCGGGCCAAGTCTGTCAACAATGTGCGGATAGCAGCAGTGCTCACAGTCAATTGAGCTGTATCAGTAGATACAGCAGTATTGTCAACTTGGTTGCCTTCAGTGACAGTGACAGCAGTTTGCTGTGGGTAGATTGGAACGTTGACGTTCTTGCCTTGACCAGGAGCCAAAGTGTAGTTTTTAACGAGACCGCGCATGATTGAACGCTCGTTAGCGATGAACATAGCTTCCTGAATGATTTCAGGTAACAAGTCATTTAGTGTTGTGGTAGTTGAACCAGCCATAATATTTTTCCTTTAAAGGGGTTAGTTTAAACCGTTTGCCTTGCGGTGTTCCGCGTAGATCTTACGGTGATCTGGATTTTTCATATCCAGGCTTTTGATGTCCACCTTGTGGGGTGAACCTGCGCTGACATTGGAACGACTGTTGGTAGTTGTGGGAGCGGGTGCAACAAAATGTGGATTGGCATTGAGAAAGTCTGACACTAGGTCTTCCACTCCCCAGGCTTGTCCTGTATCATTGTAACGTACTGATCCGTTGGGGTCAATCACTTCAACTTCTCCATCTTGATTCAACCTTACCTGTGTTTTCAACAGTGCTTTGACTTGATCAGGGTTAACTGAACGAAGTCGTGCTGCTGTGTTCAACAAAGGTACATCTACCTTGTATTCCTGTATCACACGGTCCCGCTTCTGGATCTCAGCGTCTTTCTTGGCAGCCATTTCTTGTAGGATCTTTTCAAATTCCCCACGCTTGACTGCTTCTTCTTGTTGTTTGCGCTCATAGTCTGTTTTGAGTCTGCGTAGCTCTTCAGGATCTCCCAAGTCTTCATAAGGCTTTGACACCTTTTTGGCGACTGCGGATTTCATTTTGGCCATTGCATTGTCAAACTCTTCTTGAGTGTAAACACGCTGTTCCGTTGCGGATTCCTGACTTGATTCTGGCGAAGTGTCAGTTACTTCATTTGCTGCCAATGATTGTTCGTTCATTGTAACGATACCCCTTCTTGGTTAAGATAAAGGCACATCAGGGTGATGCACCTCTAGTTTGTTATTTACCGTCTGTTACTTCTTTGGTGGACGTTTCTTTTTGCCGTAGTAGTTCATGGTTTTCTCCTTAATTGTTTTCCCAACCTGCTGCTGAGAGCCTGTCGTGTTGTTCAGGGCTAGTGACTTCAACTGTGTCACCGCTGGCAGGGTCTGTCATTGTGTGGGGCTCAAACTGGTTGAGCTGGTCTGTCATTGTGTCTAATTGGTACTGTGGCACAGGTGTGGCCTGTGGCATCATTGCCATGATCTCTTCTGGCTCTTGATCCAACAGTTCCAACAGTTTGTAATCAATCACTGCCAACACAGCAGGATTGGTGGCTGCTGCTTTGGCAGCGCCCAGTTCCGTCACTTCACGGCCTGTGTCACGTATGTTGAATGATCCAGGATACTCCACTGTGCCACTCCAAGTAATGCCTTGATACTGGCAATACAATTCCCACAACTGTTCTTCAGCCAGTTCTAGATTGTCTGCTTTGCTGCTGAGTTTGGCGTTGAGCAATTGGAATTCTGTTTCCATTGCAATGCCACTCAGTGTGGCAACCTCTGTGGCACGTACACCACCTGTGTTGGCCATACGGTCAATCATCTTTACACGGTTGCTGATTGATTGGTAAATCAAGTCCACTGGTGTGGCGTCTGCGTTCAACATAAACGGTCTGAGGCCTGGATCCAAGTTCTCAGGCATAAGGATCATTGCACCTGCACCTGCTCCCACCTGTGTGTCTGGTGTCACAACAAGGCTTGGATGTCCTTCTAGTCGTACACTTTGTTCTACTTCACTGAGTTCGTTGTAGATGGCACGTTGTTGATCTGCAATGTCTGAAATGTCACTGATGCCTTGTCCACGCACTTGACTGCGTTCATTGTACACCAACACAGCGGGGATTGAGCCCAAGCCGTTGTTTTCTTCCAGCACCAGCTCTGCCTGTTTGGTATCATCGTCCATTACCCAAGTGCGGATCTCTTGTTTGGTCCACTCACGTATGGTGGTCACTGAACCGTTGACATCTTCAATGTATTTGAAATAGGTCAAGTCGTAGCGTCCATTGGGTCTGCGTTCCCACGCCCAATCTGTCACAACCATTGGTGTCAACAGGTTAACATAGGGTCTTACACCTGCACTTTGTTGATCACTCAGTGTGTTGGCCTCAACACTGGGCTGTGTCATCAAGGTCCAGCAGTGTCCAAACACACTGCTCCAGGTTGAAACTTCTTTCATAAAGCTGTCAAAGCTGCGTCCATCCAGATCAGCATCGTACATGAAGTCTTCCAACCCTGCTCCATAAGGCAATGTGCCATACTCGCGTTTGGGTGCTTCGCGGAACAAGAAGCTGATGTACACTGAGATAATACTCCTGCAGTGGTTGTCCAGCGGCGTTGAACGTAGTCTGGCTTGATACTCACCGTCTGTTTCCAAACTGTACTTGATCAAGTGATTGCCTTTGCGGTATTCTTCACCGCCCAAGTAACTGTCCAGCAAGAACTGCCAACGCTCTTTGTTGCGTTGAAATTCAATATTGGTTTTGCCCACATAGTTGTAAGCGTCTAGTAGTGTTTGATTTGCCATTTAATTAATCCTATGTGTCCAGCGTTGCGCTGGTACGGGTCGTACATCTCGCTTGACTGGCCAAATGTATGCTATCATATATCGCAGTGCATCCGTCATATGATCGTAACCAGAATCTTTGTCTGGCTGACTGGTGCCTTCTTTGTAAGCATGTCGTTCTAAACTTTCTATCGTATGTTTGCATTTGGGATCAATCATGAGATTGCGCACACCATTGGCGTCACATAGTCTACTATTTACCGCATTGATGCCATCTCTGACAGGATCGTGTGCGTTGGGTGCTTTGACTATGAAGCCTGCGTTCTGCAAGATACTGAGGTCAGTGTGTCCACCTGCTGATGTTTTGCGTTGTCTTGAGGCAGGATCTGGATACACCCATATCTTGCTGCGGGGATAACGGCTTTGCACTTCTGAGACCATCTCTTGTGTGTTTGAACTGAACATGCGTATTTCATCAATGATGTGCATCCTGTCACCCATGCGCACACCTATGGCAGCACTCATTGGGTCTATGTTGAAGTCCATT
>Ga0208134_1001505_pt1 | contig 13332 bp, 2 predicted proteins | sample VirMetDEL_Mar_31_FD_184515 | JGI IMG/M metagenome (GOLD analysis project Ga0208134, IMG submission 184515) | Aqueous microbial communities from the Delaware River and Bay under freshwater to marine salinity gradient to study organic matter... | ecosystem: Environmental > Aquatic > Marine >... | reverse complement strand
TGTTCTGAAGCTAGCCAACCCCCTACTTTGTCTTTTGTATTATCCCACCAACCTGCGTCAGTTGTATCTGTCTCGGCCATGATTATATACCTAATAGTTTCATTAATTCGTCGGTTTCATCCTCAATCAGCCCGCCTTCGGCAGCGGCTCTAAGAGGAAGTTGTTGTTGTGTTGCCATTTCATCCTGTTTCGCTCTAGCGTAAGGACTTTGATACAGCCCCCGTTGCTGATCATTAGCAAAAGGACTATTCCCATATACATCATACATATACTCAATGTTCGCAAGCTCTTGAGGAGTTTCTACGCTAACTTGGCTCATAGCCTGTACTTGCTGCATTAAACGGGCGTATTCTTGTTTATCTGCCTCTTCCTCTGCTTTTTTCTGCGCGTCTAAGAAAATGTTTGTGTTGGTATTTATGTTGTTGTTTATTTCTTCATTTATATCGTTTTGTATATCTTGGTCTTGTTTGCGCTGTATTTCCGTATCGTACCTAGTTTCGTCGAATATATCATAAAATCCAGTGTTAGAAAACAGCGAATCCGTAGCTAATTCCCCACCATATACCGAGTAATCTCCTTCCTGTACCGCAGTTAGTAGGTCTTGATCTCTAGTATCTACTACACCGTCGTTGTTTACGTCGTATTTAGCGTCATAAAGAGATACTATTCCTGTTTCTGGGTCAACCGCAGTGCCCTGTACTAAAGATGTAACGGCGTCTATATCTTCTTGAGTTACCTCTTGGGCAGGTTTGCCTACTATAGCACCGATTGCCTCCAACTCCGCAGAGCCTACCGTGTCCATATTTCCTACGTAGTCGTACACAGCATTTATAGCTTCTAGTACGTCAGCGTTAACACCTTCTCCTGACTGAGCGTATACCCCAGTTGCAGGTGTGAGGACAGTAGTGCCATCCTCGGCGTACGTAGCAGGCTCACCGATAACTGCTTCTAGCGCGGCAATAGCATCTTCGTTGTCTAAAGACCCGTTAGCTATCTGGTCGATGATACCGTAGACGCCCGTTGCAGGTGAAGATTCGTCAATGTCTAACGTATCAGGATCGTCAACTACACCCTGCGTGCCGAACGCGTCTTGTAAATCACTTACGTCATCCTCTAAGCCAGCTATGTTAGCCCAGATACCAGTTGCTTCTTGGTCATCTGTTGCTTGCGTACCAAACGCTGTCTCTAGGTCATCAAACTTATCAGAGTTATCGCCAATTAGTTTGAGTAACGCCTCTTCGGCTATACCAAGGTCATCAGCTACTTTAGATACTGCTTGGTCTAACGAACCACCTTCGGCTAACGCGCCATTTAACTGCGCTTCTAACTGACTAACAGTAAGGGCTAAGTCACCTACTTCGCTCACTAACGTATCCATTCGGCCAGCTACGTACGCTGGTATGTCGGTACCTAGGTCACCATCAGGCAGAAGACCCATGTAACGTGCTATCTCTGCATCCGTAGGGTCATAGTTCTCCCCAAATGCGGCACGTACTTCTTCCTCTGTAGTAGTGGCAGCGTCTACTTTGCTACCTAGGGTTGTCGGGTCGTACTGCCCAGCAAGCCCCATACCAACAAGTTGGTCGTCAGTTATGACGTAAGCACCATCGCCATCTTGCTCGTATGCGTCTACACCAGCTATACCGTTTAGCGCCTCACGTGCTGCATCTGCTTGTACGTAGTTGTCCCCTACGTGAGTTTGTACTAGACCTGCTAACGTGGTGTCGTCCGCAACACCCGGCTCTATGCCCAAAGGTGTTTGGGTAAAGTCAAAGTAAGAGTAGCCGCCCGTCGCAGTGTCTATCTCATCTTGCGTAATTATGTACCGATCTATTAGATCGTCTTCTGGGTCGTCTACCAATGCACCCTGCGTAGTAGGTGTACCTGCTGCACCTTTATCTACTACTAACTGAGTAATCAAGCTCTCGAACTGCGGGTGGTCTGCGGTTATACCTTGAGCAGCTAACGCAGCAATCGCTTGATCTTCAGTAAACTGCCTTTCAGCTACCCACGCGTCACGTCCGGCGGAGTCTAAACCCTGCACCGCAGCTACATCGTCATCAGAAGCATCTGCCCACCCTTTAGTGTTTAAGTCTGCCGCAATCTGATTCTGTGCCGTGGTTCTATTGTCAGCCTTAAACTCGCCTAGCTCAGTGTCTAAATCAACATCTAAACCTGTTAAGCCATCAAAGCTAAAGTCTTCACCTAGCGTGTAGTCTGATAAGTAGTCTCGTACCTCCTGTTCACTAGTTACCTCGTCCTGTATTTTGGTATTACCCTGTACATCAGTTCTAGCGCCAGTCATGTCTACTAGACCGTCTAGGTAATCTTTGTAGGTTGTTAAGTCCTCGGCAGTAAGTGGTCTACCTAACTCGGCAACCAAAGCTGCTTCAGCGTCAGCACGTGTGTACTGTAGAGGCGCTAGGTCTGTAGATATTTGAGTACCTAACTGTGTCGCATCCATTACCCCAATTAAGTTAGTGAAGTCAAAGCCATCAGGGATAACAAAACCTGTAGCTTCTAAAGCGTCTCTAGCCTCAGTTTCGGTAGTGGTTGCAGCGCCGAACGCGGTTCTTTGCTCACCATCTGTAGCGTATGCGCCTGTTTTTACTAGGTCAAATGCTCCAGCGTATTTAGCTTCTAAGTCTTCTATAGACAAGCCTGCATCTGCTGGGAACGCAGTGCGTAGGTCGTCAGCTACTTCACTTCTGGTGTAGCGTTTGTTATCTATATCATCATAGATAGTTGCTTTTATTTCCTCGGCTGTTTTACCTTCAAAGTTTTTATTATTTACAAACCAGTCTATAAAGCCTTGACGGTCGCCCGGAGTATACGCACCACCGTCTTGGGTAGCGTCATCTAACGCAGCGTTTATAGCGGCTGTTTGTCGTTGTAGCTCGGCTGCTGCTGCACGCTCTGCCTCTACGCCGCCACGATAACCAGCGGTTATGTCTGCTAAAGAAGTTGTATCAAAACCTAAGTTACCGTCGAATGTACCTGCATCAGCGGGGTCAAACCCTTCTTGTGCTAAGTACGCGTCGATCTCGTCTTGGCTTATAGTAGCGTCATCTAGGCGATCTAGTAGGCCACTAGCTTTATCTTGAGGTATTACTTGGTCTGGGTTTGCCCCAGCTTGCCAATAGTTACCCGTGTATGCACTGAGGTCTAACCCGTCAGAAACTGCCTGCGCTACTGCCGCTGCATCTGCAAAGCCGAAGCCCGCTGGGTTAGCTATCATAGCCCCAATTACTTCATCTTGAGTAACAGTAGTCTCGTTGTAGAGGTCTAACGTTTCGCCAGTTAGATTGGCTGTATCCGTAGGTAGTACTGTAGATTCGTCACCTACGCCAGCTATTCTACTAGTTATACTACCAGTAGGCATCCAGCCGTCGTAGCCAAGAACATCTTTGAAGTAATCTTGGACTTCTTGGTCAGTAATAGTGCCTTGGTCGAACGCGATTCTTTGGTTGTCTTCGTGCCCAAAATTACCCTCAGTCTGTAAGTCAGTAAATAACGTACTGTACTTAGTTTTTAGGTCTTCTACGGATAAATCTGCATCTGCTGGGAACGCAGTTCTTATATCAGCGGCTATCTCACTTTCACTATAACGTCTGTTATCTACGGCACGCTGTACTAATGCTTTTCTTCCCTCTTCGTCTAAAGCATCGTACTGTGGCTTACCGTCCACGTTATATAAGTAGTAGTCTCTTATACCGTCGTATGCCACACCAGAATACGCGCCACCGTCTTGGCTAGCATCGTCCATAGCCGCGTTAATTGCGGTTGTCTTCGCTGCTAGCTCGGCTGCTTCTGCTGCTAATCTAGCTGTTGTCTCCTCTATGGTTTCGTTATCTGCTTGGTAATCAGACGTAACTGTACCTAGGTCAACGTCCAAACCTGTACCTGCAAATCCGGCTATTTCTTCTTCTGTAGGTGTATAGCCTAAACCTTCTAAATACGACTTAACATCGTCAGCGCTAGTTATGTCGCTTTCTACTTGGGTTTTACCCGTTGCATCAGCACTTGTATCACCGTCTAACTGTACTACCCCGTCTAAGAAAGAGTCGTAAACACCGCCGTCTACCTCTTCTTGGGTAAGTGATCTACCTAACTCAGTTTCTAAATCAGCTATAGCTTCGTCACGTGTGTACTGCCTAGACTTTTTATACGCATCCACTGCGTAGGGTATTCCCGTTTCCCAAGCAAAAACCGGTTGCCCTTCTGCTCTAGCGTAGAATCCAGCGTAGTCAAAATCCGCAGGCATTGTTAAGCCTGTAGCTGCTAGTGCATCTTTTACAGTTTGTACTTCCGCTTCTGCTGCTAATCTAGCTGCTTCTTCTTCTGCTAATCTATCTGCTGTCTCCTCTATGGTTTCGTTATCTGCTTTGTAATCAGCCGTAGCTGTATCAAGGTCAACGCCTAAACCTGTACCTGCAAATGCAAGTAACTGCTCGTTGCTCAAACCCGTAGTATCGTAACCTAACCCGTCTAGGTACGATCTAACATCGGCAGTGTTAGTTATGTCGCTTTCTACTTGGGTTTTACCCGTTGCATCAGCACTTGTATCACCGTCTAACTGTACTACCCCGTCTAAGAAAGAGTCGTAAACACCGCCGTCTATTTCTTCTTGGGTAAGTGATCTACCTAACTCAGTTTCTAAATCAGCTATAGCTTCGTCACGTGTGTACTGCCTAGATTTTTTATACGCATCCACTGCGTAGGGTAGTCCCGTTTCCCAAGCAAAAACCGGTTGTCCTTCGCTTCTAGCGTAGAATCCAGCGTAGTCAAAATCCGCAGGCATTGTTAAGCCTGTAGCTGCTAGTGCATCTTTTACAGTTTGTACTTCCGCCGCCGCCGCTGCTTCCGCTGCTAATCTAGCTGCTGTCTCCTCTATGGTTTCGTTATCTGCTTGGTACTCAGCCGTAGCTGTATCAAGGTCAACGCCTAAACCTGTACCTGCAAATGCAAGTAACTGCTCGTTGCTCAAACCCGTAGTATCGTAACCTAACCCGTCTAGGTACGATCTAACATCGGCAGTGTTAGTTATGTCGCTTTCTACTTGGGTTTTACCCTGCGCATCAGTTCTAGCGCCGGTCATATCTACTAGGCCATCTAAGAAAGTGTCGTAAACACCGTCGTCTATCTCTTCTTGGGTAAGTGATCTACCTAACTCAGTTTCTAAATCAGCTATAGCTTCGTCACGTGTGTACTGTTTAGGGGCTAAGTAGCCAGCTATACCTGCATTGTTGTTTAAGTAATCGGTAATCTCTTGTGAAGTAGGGGTGTAGTCCCCAAACGCATCTTTGGTATCGTTTCGTTTACCTTGTACAAAAGCATCTATATTTGCATTGTTGTTTAGATAATCAGTAATTTCTTGTTCGCTAGGGTTGTAGTTCCCAAACGCATCTTTGGTATCGTTTCGTTTACCTTGTACAAAAGCAGCTATACCTGCATTGTTGTTTAGGTAGTCGGTAATTTCTTGTTCGCTAGGGTTGTAGTCCCCAAACGCAGCTTTGGTATTGTTTCGTTTACCTCGTACAAAAGCAGGTATACCCGCAATGTTGTTTAAGTACGCATCGACAGTAGCTGCATCAGGGTTGTATCCTGCATCAATAAATTCTTGTTCTACTCTAGGTTTTACAGTGTTCGTTATAAAGTCAGGAATGCCTGCGTTGTTAGTTAAGAACTGTTCAACTTCTGAGTCAGTAGGCGTGTACCCCGCGTCGATAAACGCTTGTTTTGTGCCAGCAAGTTGCTGTGTAGCATCGTTCTCTGCGTCGTATACTTCTTTTAGCCTAGTAACTTCGGTTGCTATAGCTGCACGTTGTGTAGCATCAAAGTCGGGGCCACCTTCTCCAGTAAAGCCCATACCCATTATCGCTCGGTATATGCCATCATCAGAGTTGTAGCTTATATCCAACTCTGCCAAGTAGTAAGCTAACTCCATTGGACTAAGGGTTTTAGCGTTGTTTGCGGCAGCGAGGTCACGTCTAGCTTCTAGTATTTCTGGGTCGTTTATCCACTGCGTGTCCGTAGCACTACGTAGGCGCTCTAGCTGTGCTGGTGTAGGTGTGATGCCGTATCTATCTTCCATTAACTCAGTACGGTACGCATCTATACCTGCGTTTAGTCTTTCTAAGGCAGAGCCTTCGGCACCTTCACCTAATTCAAAGTGTTTGGCTATGATGTCAGCCATCTCTTGGTTAGGTACGTTCTTGCCTTGCTCCGCGTCCCATGTCATGTTTGACATGCCGAATCGCGTGATTAGAACAGCTTGGGCAGTACCATTACTAAGCGTAGTACTAGCCTCTATACGAGCATCTTGGTTCCTTTTTTGTTGTTCTGCGTACGTCGTAAACTCTTCTACAGGGTTGGTACGGCCCTTAAACGCATTCGCATTACTTGCGGTTACTTCAAAGTCAGTTACGCCAGCGTCATCGAGTATGTTCTGGAACGTAGTTATCCATTTAGCCTGCGCCGCATTGTTAAGTGCAGCAGTATTCGATACATATCGGCCAGTGAGCGAGGGTTGGGAACTCCAAGCCGTGGGGTTAGTCCCTAAAGTAATACCCTGTTCACTTATGTAGGCGTCAACTTGAGCGTCAAAATCAGAGTCTTCTCTGGACACGCCAAGGCTACCAAATTCGCTTATAAATGACTCTTCAACTTGTGCTCTAGTAAGCTCATATTTGGATGCGTTTCGTAGCAGTTGATCTAAACTTGAAGACCCGCCCCATTGCGCGTTAAGATAAGCGCTACCATTTGCCGCGTGCGACTCTTCTATTTTTTCTAAGAAATACCTATAAGCTCCGGTATCCTTATTAGATAGCACTTCGTCCAACTGCTGTATTGCTAACTCTTCTGCGGTTGCTACAGGTGGTGGTGGGGCTACCGGGTTGTCCTCTAAAAATTGGCCCGTGTCGGTAAATATATTACCAAACCCTTCTTGTATAACTGAGGAAGTTCCTAGAGTTAGCTTACTGTCTATATCAGCTTTGTTAGCGTTGTAGTAAGCCTCCGCTTGTCCTTCTGTAAACCCATGATCACTAACTAAATACGCTTTAAACTCTTCGCCAGTAAATTTGTCATCCTGCATCCGGGTAGTTATTCCGGCTATAGCGTCTTCCTTGGTAATCCCCGCAGCAAACGCCCCAGACAATGCTCTTATGTCCGCTTGGGTAGCGTACTGTAGCCCTGCGGCTTGTGCAGCGGCGGTTACATCACTTGCCAGTATTACGTATGGGGCAGCATACTGAGTTACCGCAGTAGTTAGCGGCATACCTAAGTCAGTTTTTAGCCCAGTAAAACCGGCTAGTTCCGCTTGTGTAGGAGTATATCCAAGTATTTTAAATTGATCCGCCACTTCAGTAGAACTATTATAAGCCGCATCGTCAATTTCGTTTAGGAAATCGCTGTACGCTGGATTATCGTACTCTACCCCTATAGAACCTAAAAACCCTGTTGCCGCGTTTAAAGCTGTTTCGTCAGTCCACTCTAATAACTTTTGCTTTTCTTTTATTTGTTCCATCGCGTTGCTAACAAGGGGGTTAAACATAAGTACGTTAGACGCGCCAGTTCCAGATAAGTCGTTATTAAGCCCGTTTGAATCTTTATTGACTTCTGAATTGGTATTAATATAAATACCTGAGCCTGCACCGACAAGGGAGGTACCCGCGCCGATTGTACCCTCTATAAATATGCCCGCCCACATAGCATCAAATGCTGACTGGCTAATTTCCCAGTCTTTATCTACATTTTTGTTTATCCATATATTATCGCCTAACGCTAATAAGCCCTCGTCTGCCCCGCCTGTGGCACCTTCTTTTAACGCTATCGTTGTGGTGTCAATTACCCTGTCAGAGGCGGCGTCCCACATACTGTTAAATACTTTATTTTGTCCTGTGCTTGTGCCAAGTAATGCTTCTTCAGCGGCTAGCTTACCCATGCCCATAAGAAGCGCTAATGTGATCCCTTGTCGTGTGGCACTCTCAAGCCCCGCAGTAGCGGCCTTTCTATCGGCTATTTCCGCTACCTGCTCGTCTGAATACTTCCTAACCATAGAAGGAGGATCAGTTATAAAACTTAACTCTTTGACGGCCTTATACTGCTGAGTAACTAGTTGGCGTACGAGGTCTGATTGACCTTCATAAGCTGCACCCATGGCAAACGTTACGTCTACACCTGCACCTATCCCTAACGCCGCTTTTTTCGCCACTAAGTTGTTGGCTATGTTGTATGCTCTTGCGCCAGTTGAGTAAGCAAACCCACCCACTGCACCCACCGCAGTACCCACCGCAGTGCCGGGAAGCCCAAGTATCTTGCCCCATTGAGCACCTACGACAGCACCTGCGGCTGTACCAGCGGCTATGGCGGGTGCCGACTCAAGTATCTCTTGTAGCAACATGTCATACATAAACGACGTAGGTGCAGCTCTATATGATCCAAGTACCATTAACATAGAGTTGTTTGCTTGTGCGCTTAGTAATTCTTTGCCTTCTAAACCTTCTTCGTTGACGTAATAATCGCGGCGTATTTTATTACCTGAGCCGTCTACTATAAACTCTCCCGTGGCAGGGTCTTTTAAGAACTCGCCAAAGTTCCGTATGTACTTATCCATGTCTTCTCTAGCGGCTTTTAACTCCGCCGTAGTATATGAGGTAGCCATAGTTTCTAAGGCTTCAGCGCGGGCCATGAGTTCAGGGTCTACCGCCCCACCCTCACTTGTTGTCAGTCGCTCCCAATACCCTTTTAAACCTGCATATTGCTTTACTACTGCTGCGCTAGCGTTTAGAACTGTGGCGTATTCATCGTTAAGCCCAAACAAGGCTTCTCTTCTTTCTGGTTCAGACAGAGAGTCATCGTCCTTCGCGTTTTGTAGGGCTTCTGCACGCGCCGCTGCTAACTGACGTACTTCACTAGGTATATACGTAACGTTGTTAGAGTCCGCGTAAACTACAATCTCTTCCATGGTAGCGCCAAAATCACCGCTAAAAAGAGAATTAACATTACTTAGGTACGCGTTAGGGTCTGTGTATCTTTGGTTTTCTAGGGAGTTACCTGCTACATCCTTAGAACCTGTTGTACTGTCCCACATAGTACTGGTAGGTATTGAAGATTCTAAAACGTAAGTGCCTGTAGCCACGTCAAAAGTTTGTTTTGTATTGCCGTCTATAACATCTTCCCAAGTAACTCCGTCGCCTAACACTGTGTCGGCGTTGTTCCAGTCCTTGGCGGAGTCGTTATTAAACGAAGTGTACGTGTCTAACAAAGTGTCTATGGAAGCTATATCAGGACTAAAGTTCCAAGTAGTTATAGAACCATTTGCGTTGTGTTTTTGCTTACCATTTAAGGCTTGTAGGGTGTCTTTAGTCCTTTCCAAGTTTTCTAAAGAACCATCTATGTCCCTCAAACCGTAGTTAAGCGCGCCGTTACCACTTATTAGATAATTTATGTCTTCCGTAGACGCCGATACATTCCAATCAAAAGCCCCCGCATTAAGACTACGAAGTATGTTTGCCGCTACATCGGCATTGTTTACGTTTAGGTTTACTTGGACAGCGGCAGACCCCGCGTTAGTAGCTCCTATACTACCTTGGTCGGTGACGAACCCGCTGTTAGTTAGACCTAGGCCGTTGACTAGAAGGGCTAAATCAAATGATTGGTTGTTGTATGCAGCGTCGCTTACTTTAGGTACAGCTTTAGGGTTATATACTGCTGGTATTTGCCCGCCCAAAGTATTCTCGCTTGATAGCGCTGATATTGCTCCAGTCTGTATAGCCGACACATAGGCGTCTTGGTTGGTAAAGTAGTTTTGTTTAGACCCAACAGCAAGGTAATGTTGCGCTGCTTCTGAACGTGTAAAACTACCCCCTGTTTCTGCCATGTTGTAGTTTTCAAAATACCAGTCGGAGTCAAAATTTTCATCCATGGCGACTGCGACAGTTAAGTTTATATTTTCTATGTCATCATCAAAATCGTTCCAGAAATTATCGGACTCTAAGCCCAAAGTTTCTTGGGTAGTTACGACATCATTCCATAGTTCGTTGTAGGTTGTTATATCTGTGGCGTCAAACCCTGTTCTGGCATTCCATTCTTCTGCCCATGTGTCGTACTCAGCCGTAGCATCGTCAAACAAGTCTATTGTTGCTTGGGCGTTGCTGCCTACAGTGTTTGCGTAGTCTTCAAGACCCTCAAAACTGGCAGTTACGCTACCGATCGCAAAATCAATAGTAAGGTTAGAACCTGGGCCGTAAGGGTCGTAATAGCCGCCCATTGAATAAGGGTCATTCCTTATTCTATTATGAGCGTTTATGCCAACCTTTCCTTCTAGCTCGGCGTTCCAATAGTTATCCCCCCGACCCGCTACGGTACCAGACGGGGGGTTTACAAGCACGACGTCACTTAGCCCGCTAATTTCATGGACGCCCTCAACATTGGGGTCTTCTCGGGAATAACTATGAATTAAATAAGTCATAAACGAGTCGCTGTATTCGTAGCCATTGAGACTACCGCTAATTTGATCAGACTTCTCTGCGATCCATTCAGCGTTGTCGGTTTCCCATTGTGCGTAATCCTCGTCGCTAAGCGCCATGCCTGAGTCGCCACGACGCGTTTTCACAACTTGCCTGTATACTTCTTGCCCTACTCTAGCTTCTGGGGCTGTGCCATTCGCTTGTACGTAAGCGTCATACTCCTCCTGAGTGTAATAAGACCTCCTATATACCCTAGGAGCACTTATCCACGGCATCGTATAATCATCCCTTTCCGCGCTAGTGGCGAACATGATAAACTCGCCGCCTTCTTGCAGCTCGAAAATGCCCTCCATTAAATCTTGTTGGCCCGCTATAGCCTCATTTGCGCCTCCGTGTAACGATAGTAGCTCATCTTGCTTATCATTAGCCTCCTCTAAAGCGGCTAAAAATTCCGGGGTTGCCATAGCTTCCAAAGCATCTATAGCATCTCTATGCGCTTGCCAACTACCCTGTATCATTTTAACGCCTACCGCAAAAGTATCTCCGGCAAACCTAATTCCGCTGTCTACTGCATTTACTACCCAGTCAACCCCTTTGTTGGCCATTTCTCCTAGCGCACTTTCGTCGAAAAAATCTGACAGTTGGGCAGCGCCCCCAGCTTCTATAGCACCTAAAATATGCGCGGCAGCTTGCTCTCCAGTACCCCCAGATAACGCAGAGGACACGGCATTCTGTACGCCGCCCGTTAAAAACGCCAGATACTGGTTGCTTACTGCGCTATCGGATGATAGAAAATCTAGGCTATTGGGGGATATGGTTTCTAGTACGCCAGATACAGCCTTAGAAGTAATAATCGCGTTGGTAACGGCCTCATAAAATATGTCTTCAGTTACATCTTGCCCTTGTAGTTTGGCGTTTATGCCCCCCGCAATAGTGTCCTGTATTATGGTGGGTAACCTTTTAAATTCTCCTTCTATAGTTTCAAAATTTAGGCCATCGACCAATTCGTCAACTTTACCCATACCCATCCCTACTAACTGTGGGATAGAGGCTTCTAAAAATGGGTCAAGAAACGCGTCGGAAAAGCTATCTCCCAATACTAACGCCGTGCTAGAGGCGGAAAAACCGTCAACTAGGCCATCTAGGAGTACATCTTGGAGGAAAAAATTACTATCGGGAATTAAATCCGCGTATCCTTGGAACTTTTCACCGAATCCGCCTAGTAGTTTTCCAGTGGCGTATTGTTTGGCTGCTCCTTTTGCGATGTCTCCCCATGATACGTCTTCGTACCCGGGAAAATCCAAAGCCTTTAGCATTACAGTTTGCGCGGTATTCATCATGGGTATGACCCAACCCATACCTGTCGCCATCAAAACTATTTGCACTAGAGCTTTGATTGGGTTATCTAGGAAACCGTTTACAAAACCTTTCTGCCAATCGTATATTGGCTCGATTATGTATTCGTCAAACTTTCTACCTAGCCTACGTAAGTCATCTTCAAAGCCACCGTTAAAAGCGTAGTCGTCGAAACTGGCTAAAGCATCAGAAAGGGGATCCCAAACGTCGTGCCATCTATCACTTAACCAACTCATTCAGCCTTTCCTTTCTGCTTAATTCTTTTTTTGCCCATACTTATAAACGCTAGGTAGTCATCAGGGTTTTTATTACTTTTACCTAAAGTAACTTTAACATCTTTGTCTTTTAATTCCTCGTACATAGCTAAAAAAGACTCTGTGTACATATCGTTGTCGTATTTTATAACCCCAAAAGTCGCTTTGTTTCTTTGTAAATGACTTAAAAAGTCTACAAGGTTTGTTTTTATGTTGGGTAATACGTCAGCGTTATAGAATAAGGTAAAAAACTGGCTAAAGCTGTCTTTCTTACCTCTAGTTGTAGCGAACGCTGAGTTATTAACTTGGACTAAATCAGTGCCGGGTATAACCGCCGCAGACATGTTGTGAATCTGGTCAATAGTTTTAAGACTAGAAACGGCAGTCGTTATAATTTCAATTGGGTTTAGTTGTTGTTGTTTGCTGTCTATAAGCGGTGCTTCAACCCCCTCAAATTTATGCGTAACCAACCCGTCAATTTGTTGTTTAGTTACCTGCTGCATACTGCGCTCCTAGTTAAGGTCAACCCATGCGCCATTAGCGTATAGTTTTAGCTTATGGTCGTCGGTGTCGTAGTATACCTGCCCATTTGCTGGAGAGCTAGGAGCAGCACTCTGCGCTGGGAACTGAACCCCGCCGTTAAGTGGCTGTGTCACTAGATCGCCTGTTTGCTGTGAGCCACCTGTAACCCTACTGTACTTTAAACCGCCGTCTTCAGAGCCGTCACCGGAGTCAATTATTTCTGTAAACAAACTGGCATACAAGATTTGCTCAGGGCCACCACTAGACAAACCACGGTCATTAGCGCCGAAGAACTGTATTTTTCCTATATCATCCCCATCATTACCGCCACTAGCACCATGTGACCGGTTTAACTTGATAATAGGGCTAGCGTCGGCACTACTCGCTTCATTATTGGATATTACTAAGTCAGCGTTTGTATCGTTACTATTTATCGTTACAGGGCCAGTATTTACTGTCAATGGAGTGCTAATATCTACACCACTAGCGTTTAGCTCGAAGCCAAGTGTAGAAGTGCCCGCCACCATTCTGGATATTTTGTACGCGCCGTCCTCTGTACCATCAGTAACATCGTCGGCTTGCGCTTCAACTTCGGCGTAGGTTACCTTTTGGTCGGCATCGTTGTTACCTTGGTACCGAATAGTACCTAAAGTATCAGCATCCGCAGGGCTAGACGAGTCTCTGTAAGAGTTAAGTACTGGGTGGTCATCGGCTCCTGTATTGGTACT
>Ga0208134_1001504_pt1 | contig 13334 bp, 22 predicted proteins | sample VirMetDEL_Mar_31_FD_184515 | JGI IMG/M metagenome (GOLD analysis project Ga0208134, IMG submission 184515) | Aqueous microbial communities from the Delaware River and Bay under freshwater to marine salinity gradient to study organic matter... | ecosystem: Environmental > Aquatic > Marine >... | reverse complement strand
TTGTACTTCTGGGTCTCCGTATTGGTCATTGCTTTCAATCCAACCTTTAGCGTTGCATGTTTCACATTCCAGAAGCACCATAAATTCCTCATTTTCTTCGTTCCATTCTTCGCTTGTCATGTCGTTGGAATACATTTCTTCTTTCTTAATGAATTTCATTATCTCGATTGTGTTTATGCTTCTTAATGGTGGTCTATTGTACAATGCTTCGGTTATGCTATACCCGTTCATTACTAAAAATCTTACATATCTTTCGAATACTCTTTTAACATCTTTTATTCTTGTTGCCATGATCTCTGGATTTTAATTAGATTGTTTTACTACTTCAAATATTTGTTGGTATGTAGATTTTTCTCTTGCATCATTGTACCCGCTAAAATCATTAAACCATATTCTCATAGTTTCAGTGCCAAAATATCTATTCAATAGCACCCATTCTGCATGGTTGTTTCTGGGTTTTACATTCCATTTGTTTTGCACATCTTTGATTGTGTCCATGATATTAATTTGTTTTTGTGTTGTATTGGTTTTCGATTTGTTTTAATTCTCTTTTTAGGCACCCCGTTTCTATTCGTGTATTCAATTGTATTTTGTTGTCTCTGCATATTGAATAAAGACCTAAATAATCTGCGGGTATTTTATTGTATTGGCAGAGAATTGCTTTTGCTTCTTGCTCGTATTGGCTACCATAACCATATTGAAATGGCATTAAAAAAGTTTCCTCTTTGTTTGTTCCGTAATTAATAGTTATTGTGCCCGCAAAATAGCTGTTTCCGTTTACCTTGTCAAACCATTCTTTTGCTTGTATGTCTATTGTTTTTGTTCTCATGATATTATTTGATTAGATTTAAATTTAATTCTCTAGCTACATAGTTAATGTGCTTCTGTGTTGTCATGCTCCACCAACCCAATTGGATTAAATTTCCGCCCTCTATTGTAGCAACATGGGTTGTGTAGGATATAATTTTGTTCTGGTCTTGTCTTAGGTTTTGTTTGTATTTGCTAAATGTTCTCATAATTGTTTTTGTTTTATGGGGGCTTTTACACCCCCGTTTATTATTATATTAAATTGAATCTTTTTAGTGTTTGTTGTGCTTCCTCCTTTAGTCCGTTATCTACATAAACGGAATAAATTAAGTCTATCATTTTTTTACTGCTTGTCCTTGTCGATACCCCTACCATGTCGCAAAAGATATTTTTAACTTGCTTGTAATTTGGTGCCATGTGTGTGCCGTGTTTGTAGTGGCTTATTGAATCAAGTAGTAAGGCTTTTAATTGTAGTCTGTTCATGATAATAAAGTTTAAAGATTAAAAGATTGTTTCGTTGTTTTGTTTGATACAAATGTCTACCAAAGGCATATATCTACACTCTATTTTTAGATAACATACCGATTCATATAGACCAAATGCAGTTTAACTACGTTGGACGGTATTCGTCGAGGTTAGACTAATATCCTACGTTTAAAGGGGTTTAACCTATTGTCTGGGCATATCATATAGTGGATACAATTAAGGGGCTTAGACCTATGCGAGAAAAAGAATAAAGGGTATGTTATTCCTCCCTTCTAAGCATGCAACATAAAACGCAAAACCTTTACAGGTATTCCAGAATAAAATAAGCTACCAAGCATATCCTGGACCAGGGGCAAACAAAAAGCTAAAAAGTTTAGAAGCACGACCAGGATTTCCAAAGGGGGTGGGGTTAAGAAAGTGGTTTTCTGTGGAGGTTGTTGTGTGTATATGTATATATAACCCATTAGTTCTACATATCTCATATCCCTAAAAATCTCAGATCGGTTGTTCAATGATATTTTACAGCACTAATAAAGGCATGTTCAAAAATGTCATTATCGTGTGAACTATTGATTTCATTGACCGGAAGCGTGGCGGGTTTTTCGGACATTTAACTCTCTATATAAGGTGTACAGTTATTTGTCCACTTTTCCCGCCAAATTTGTTATCTTTGTTTCTTAATCTAAAATATAATCCAATGAATGATCTTATTAAAGATGTCGTAGCCTGGGCTGATCAAAAAGGCATATTAGATTTAGGTACTCCTGCTTCACAAATGGAGAAGACCTATGAGGAGTGTGGTGAGCTTAGAGAGGCAATCTATCATCAAGGCCTTAGATTAACTCATTACATATCTTCTGATGGGAAAAGAAAGAATACATCTGATGAGATCATGGATGCTATTGGAGATATTACAGTTACATTAATCATTCAAGCAGAAATGCAAGGGTTAGACTTTCAGGATTGCTTACAAGCAGCCTATGATGTGATTAGTAAAAGAACTGGGAAAATGATTGATGGACAATTTGTAAAAGATAAATAATATGATGCTAAAGATTGGAATACAACCACCGTATGCTTTAATGATTGGATTAGAGCTTTTCGTAAATAAAGAGGACCTAGGATACAAATCATTTGTTATTCATGCCTTATTATTAAGTTTTGAGATATGTTGGGACATAGATCAAGAAGTAATTGACAAGATGCACAGTGACGAGTAAAGAAAAAACATTTCCTTGCTCTGGATGTGGTGGCTGTTGTATGGTCGCAGCATCTGTTGGTCTTCCAGATAGAGGAGATGGAGCTTGCATTCATTTAGATAAAGAAAATAAGTGTAGCATATATGAAGATAGGCCACTAATCTGTCGAGTTGATGAGCTATTTGAAGAGATAGATCACGGAATGACTAAAGAAGAATGGTACGATGCTAACAAAAAATCATGTAATAGTCTTATAGACAAACTTAATCTAGATAAAAAGTACAAACTCGAATAGTTATTTGTCAAAATGTGGTATATTTGTAGCACAAATCAAATATAATTTAACATGATTGAGAAAACTATTGACTTCGACAACGAAGCTCGCATCGGATTGTCCGATGGAATCAACAAATTAGCTAATGCAGTCAAGACTACTTTAGGTGCCGCTGGTAATACAGTTATCCTGGAGGATGATTTTGGACGCCCACACATCACAAAGGATGGGGTTACTGTAGCAAAGTCAATAAACCTATCTGATCCAGTCGAACACTTAGGTGCAACTGTCTTAAAACAGGCATCAATCAAAACTGCTGATATGGCAGGGGATGGAACAACCACTTCCATTGTATTGGCACAAGCTTTAGTTAATGCTTCCTTTGAGCAGATTGACTTATCTGACAAGTTAAATGTAACAAGACTTAGAACTGAGCTTGATTTAATCTCTCAAGAGGTCATAGAGTACATAGAGGGCAAGTCTAAGAAGGTTACAGACGAAACATTAGTTAATGTAGCAACCATTTCTGCAAACAACGACCAGGAGCTCGGAGAGATTATTGCCGATGCCTACAATAAAGTTGGAGTAGATGGCGCTGTAACAATAGAAGAATCTATGACTCGTGAAACTTACACAGAGATCATAGAAGGAACTAGAATCAAAAAGGGATACTACAGCCCATATATGATTACAGACAAGGAAAAGAACACTGCTGTGTTGGAAAATCCTTTTGTTTTAGTTTCAGATAAGAAAATAAACACAATAGAGGACATTGAATCTTTACTACAGGCAGCTATAGTTAAAAAACGTCCTATCTTAATCGTATCAGAGATAGAAACTGCTGTAATGAACACACTAAACGTAAACAAGTCTAGAGGTGTTCTTAACGTTAATGTAGTTTCTCCAGAAGGAGTTGGGTTAAATAGATTTGAGCTTTTAGAAGATCTTGCAATCATGACTGGAGCTATTATTATATCAGACGAAACCGGAAACGATTTTAGTGCAGTGACATCCGAATTTCTTGGTGAAGCCAAAAAGTCGGTGTCAACTGACAGAGAGACAGTTATAACTCTAATTTCTGAAAAAACAGCTGACGCTGTAAAAGAAAGAGCTGAGATGGTGAGAAATATTCTGAAGAAAAAAGAAGATACTGCTAACGATTGGCATTACAAAGATCGTCTATCTAGATTGTCTGGTGGTGTTGCTGCTATACATGTAGGAGCTGTTACAGAGGTTGAGATGAAAGAAAAGAAAGATAGAGTAGAAGATGCTATCCATGCAACTAGAGCAGCCTTAGAAGAGGGTATAGTAGCTGGTGGAGGTATTGCTTTGTATAATGCATCTCAAAAAGTAATGGGTATATTTGCAAAGTCTAAAAACAAAGAGCGTAAGATAGCTGCTTACATTATGGCAAAAGCTCTTAGGGCTCCTTTAATCCAGATACTAGAGAACGCATCTTATAGTTTAGATGATTTTGAAACAAAGATGGATAAAGTTAGAAGACAGGGTTACGGATTAGATGTTAGAAAACTTAGATTCGGAAACATGTTTGATCTAGGAATCATAGATCCATTAAAAGTTACAAAGAACGCTGTAAGTAATGCAACATCTGTAGCTATAACAATACTAACAACCAACTGTGTGGTTTCTAACAAAAGAGCATAATGAAAGCAATAGGAACAAACGTAGTAGTTAGAAAGACCGTAGAAGAAGTTAAGTCAAAGACTGGACTCATTCTAAGTGAAGTAAACGAAAAAGATATTCGTTACAAGTTGGCAGAGGTAGTATCTGCTGGAGAAGATGTTAAAGATTTGTCTTCTGGAGATAGCGTGTACTATGATAGTGCTGCTGGATCTGATATTAGAATCAACGGGGAAAAGCTTACAGTTGTAAACGAAAGAAACATCGTTGTTAGATTGTGAGATTATTTGAACTAGAACATACTGATCTAGTTTTAGAAACTGAGTTTGACTTTCAGGGTCAAGATTTTTTATATTTCGAAGACCCTGTTAGTTTCTACTCGTTAAAGAACATAGACTTCAAGGTTACATCTTTTAACCAATTAGAGCACTACTGTTCTGTTTTATTTTTCTTAAACCCTGATATTCAGTTAGATATACTTACGGGGATATTTCAGCACATAGGATCTAGAGATAGCGGTAAGTGTATTAGAACTTATGGCAAGGCCAGAATAGCTATGATGTGCGAATCAGTCTACAGAGAAAGAAAAGTTCCGTACTGTAGAAGAATGCGAAGGGTTGTATTCAACCCAGACTGTGTAATGTCTGTTAGAGAAAAAATGTCTTTGACAGCAGAACTGATAGGTAGGTCATATAAGTTTACGTCAATGGATGTTATTAAGGCTACAAATGATTTGTTCTACAGAAATGAATTATCTACTGCAAAAAGTATTTCTCAATTAATAGGCTGTAGCGAAAAAACAGTACTAAGGATTATGAGTGATCAACAAATAAAAGATATTATAAAAGAAAATAATAACGAAATAAGAAAAGAAAAAAAGATAGCAGATGTAATTGAGTGCTTAGATATTTTATCTGACAATGGTAACAAAGTGAAAATCAATGCTTTAAAAGAAATAACCAGTGTTAGAGAGTACGACTTAATTAAGGAAGCGTACTTTCGCTATGAGAGTCGCCTCTAGTTTTTAAATTCATTTTCTTTATTAAGTTTCTATATATCTTATCTGAGAAATTATCAGAAGCAAATATATCGTTCCTGTATTTATTTTCAGATATTTCTTCTTCTCCAGTTAACTTTTTATAAGTATGAGAGCACATTAGCTTAGCAGACTGTGTAAGCTCATATAAGGTTGCTACTCTAGATTTCTTTCCATCTCTCCATTTTCTTATATATCCTGCCTCTAAGAGCTCCTGAAACCTATTCTTGTCCCAACTAATAGTGTTTGCCATTTCATTAAACATATCCTTCGTGAAAACATCCTCGCTATATAGGTATAGCATCAACTCTAAGTTTGTTTCTGATATGTTGTACTTTCTTTTTATGTAGTATTTAACAAGTCTCCAGTTTTTTAAGAAGTCATGTTTCTTTTTTCTTGGCTGATATGTAGGTGTTTTGCCCCTTTGTTTTCTAACGTAGAACCTTTTTTTCATGAATTAGATTGAATTTACACAAATATAAAAATTATTATCTTTGCATCATGCTCGATAAGTCAAAAATGAAGTGCAACTCTCCAAGAAAGAGTCCTAATCCTAAAAAGAAAAGGGTTGTAAAGGCATGTTCTGGAGGTACAGAAAAAATAATACACTACGGAGCTAGTGGATACGGTCATAACTATAGTGCTGCTGCTAGAAAATCATTCAAAGCAAGGCATAAATGTAGCTCTGCTACTAATAAATTAACTGCTAGATACTGGGCCTGCAAGGATTTATGGGGTGGTAAAGGCGGATCAACTAAAAGTTCACCAAAAAGTAAACAAGGAAAATACTAATATTATGCCATACGATAAAAAAAATTTCTTCGGTAGTACGAATTATGATCCAACAGGTCCAAAACAAAAACCTGCTGGTTATGGTTTAAGACCCGATAGAGCTAACTTGGATAAAAAACAAGACTCTAGTGCCTTCAGACAGGTTGATCAACTAAGATGGGCTAGAACTCCTATGCCTAACGCTCCTGTTAAAGATGCTGAGGTTCAAAGCTCAACTACTGGAAAAAGAGTTATGAAATATAAACCAGGAAAAGGATAATGGAACAAAAAGGATTAGGTGATACTATAGAAGTTATCACAAAAGCCACTGGAATTAAAGCTATTGTTGATGCTGGAGCTAAGGTTCTTAAAAAAGACTGCGGTTGTCAAGCTAGAAAAAATAAGTTAAACGATTTATTTCCGTATAAATAATATGCCTTTAAAAAAGGGTAAATCTAAAGAAGCTGTTTTAAGCAATATAAGAAAGCTCATAAAAGAGGGTTATCCTCAAAAACAAGCTGTTGCTATAGCTTTGTCAAAAAAGAAAAGAGGATGAAAAACCCATGCTGGAAAGGTTACGAAATGATAGGTAGAAAGAAAAAGAACGGCAAAAAAGTTCCTAACTGCGTACCTGTTAAAACTAAGAAGAATGTCAAAAAGTAATACTCAAAAGTTTTATGATAGAAATCCAGAGGCTAGAGCTAAAAAACTAGCTTACGACAAGGCTTATCAAAAAAAGAATAGAAAGAAAGCAAATAAAAAGAAAGCTGAGTGTACTGCATTTAGAAGAGGTAATAACACATACGGAGATGGAAGTGAAATGGATTGCTCTCATAGAGGTGGAAGCCTTGTAATGGAAAACAGAAGAACAAACCGCGCTAGAGGAGGCGCACAAAGAAGATAGATTATGTTAACAAAGATTTTAATTGTATTAGTTGTATTATTAGCTATGCTTGTTGGAATGCTTATTTTAAATAAAAAAGGTGTTATTAAAGATGAGGATAACGATTTTATTCCAGACGCAGCTGAAGAAGCTTTTGAGAAAACTAAACAAATGGCTAAAGATGCTAAGAAAGAAACTAAAGCAAGAATTAAAGAGATGTCTAAAGAAGCTGGTGATGTGGTGGACGCCCTTAAAGAGGTAGGAAACCAAATCGGAGATATTCCTAAAGCAGCTGCTGGTAAAAAAAGATCGGGAAGAAAGCCACAAAAATAAACCATGGAAGATTTGAAGCTATACTTTTTGAATGCGTTTGCAATGATTATATCGTTTACTGAGGTAGACATGTTCTTAAAATTGATATTACTTATTGTATCTATTGGGTACACTATAAATAAGTGGCATAATTTAAGAAAGAAGAATGAGAATAAGTAAACACATATCATACAGGGAAGGCGTTAAATCAAACACAGCTACTAGACTAGGAATAGATAATGTTCCTGGAGAGTACGAGTTAGGGAATATGGAACTGATCGCTGAGAGGATTTTTGAGCCTCTTAGAGCGTGGGTTGGAGGTCCAGTGAAGATTAACTCATTCTACAGAAATAAAGATCTTAATCTAGCTATAGGGGGTTCTCAGCGGTCACAGCATTGTCAAGGTAGAGCGATTGATCTTGATGATACGTTTGGGCACAAGACTAATAAAGAGATGCATGATTGGATTAGGGATAACCTCAACTTCGATCAGTTGATTTATGAATTTGGAGACGACAATAATCCTGACTGGGTTCATGTGAGTTATGTGTCAGAGGATCAAAATAGAAACAGATGTCTTAGGGCATTAAAGAAAAACGGTAGAACAACTTATGAGTCAAACTAAAGTAAAATCAGGATTACTAAACTTCCCGGATCAAACGGACTTTGTAAAGCTTCCTTCTGGAACAACGGCTCAAAGACCATCTAGTTCTGAGAAAGGATATTCTAGGTATAACACTACAGACAATAAGTTAGAGTATTGGAACGGCACAGAATGGCAACAACTTCCTGGTATAACTCCGCCAATAATAACATCTATATCTTATCCAGGTGATGATTTAGCAGCTGATCCAGCTGGTGGACAAACAATAACAATTACTGGTACTGATTTTAAAACAGGCGCAACTGTAACTATTGGCGGTACAACACCTTCTGTTATTACATTTATTTCTGCTACTGAGATTACTTTTACAGCTCCCGCTAAAACTGCTGGGGATTACGATGTTGTTGTAACAAATGTAGATGGTGGTAACGCTACTGCGGTTGACGGTATGACTTATAACGGATTACCTTCTTGGACAACGCCTGCTGGTAACCTTGGATCATTTCCTGCTGGTTCAACAATACCTACAATTACACTTGTAGCTACAGAGCCAGATAGTGGAGTTGTTAGTTATAGTGTAACTACTGGGGCGTTGCCTACAGGGCTTACATTAACAGGTGCTGATATTGACGGAACGGTTCCAACGCCTGCTGGAGAAACTACATATAATTTTAGTGTTACAGCAAGTGATGATGAAAATCAAGAGTCTACTGAAAGAGCCTTTAATATAGTTGTATACTTACAAGTAACAGACATAGTTGATGAGGTAGATCCATTTGAAGATGGTAATGGAGTTGCTTTATACAAATTTAATGGCGATGCTACTGATGCAAGTGGAAATTATAGTTTTTCAACCGCCTCTAATGTTTCTTATCCAAGTGGAGTTTTTAATGAAGGTTTAGATTTGCTTTCAGGTACTTCGTATGCAAGTGGTACTGGTCTTACTTCTACATTCCCTTTGACTTTTTCTTTTTGGGTAAAGCCAGATGGTTTGGGAAGTGCTGTTGGATTGCTTATAAATAAAAGAACAACTGCTACTAACGGATATTCTATTACAGGAACTGGTACTACTAATGAAATGGGGTTTTTAAATAATGGCGGTTATGCTGGTGGTGGCGCTGGAATTGCTAACAATTTAGCAACAAACACTTGGAGTCATATAGTTGTTATAATGAATACAAGCGGTTGGGAATCTTATGTAAATGGAAGTTATTATAATAAGTATTCAGGAACTTTAAATAACACTTCAAATGAAGTTAGATTAGGTAAATCTTCAGGAATAGGAAACTGGGTTGGTAGTACTTGGGGTCTTGACCAATTTCGTGTATTTAATAGAGAACTAACCCCTTTAGAAGTAGAATCATTATACAGGGAAAGAACAGTTGTATGCGGAGGTCAAGCTGACACATTAGACATATTAGGAGATAACTCTTGTATTGCTACATACCAATTAAATGGTAATGCTAATGATTTAAGCGGTAACTATAGTGGAACACCTACTAATGTTTCTTATGGCGTAGGTGAGTTTGATTTGGCAGGAAATTTCAAGGCTTTGCAAGGTAACATAGTTACCCCTGTTGGTGTTTATAGTAATTCTTTTAGCGGTCATTCTGTTTCTTTTTGGATGTATTCAGGTGGAACTAATTACGAAACGCCTATTTACACGAGAACAAGTTCAGCGGCAGCAGGTTGGCATATAAGAACTTCAACAGGGGGCAATGGAATAAATTGGAGTTGGCAAAATTCAAGTGGGAGTGTAGTATTTGCATCAGGAGAAGAATCTTTTACTTTTACGGATGGATGGCATCACGTTGTTGCTATTTGGGATGGAACGACAAGTACAAACGGAGCAAAACTTTATATAGATGGAAGTTTATTTGACGAATTAACTGCCAATGCTACTTTAGCATCACAAACTTTTACGTTAGGAGCAACACTTGGAGCTGACAGGCAGTCAAGTGGAAGAAGTATTTTAGGATTAGACCAAGTTCGTATATTCAACAAACCCTTATCCGCAGGAGAGGTTACTACATTATACAATGAAACTGCTTGTGATGCTTTAGCTTGCGGAGGTACAACAAATACTTTAGATATATTATCAGATGGTAGTTGTATAGCTGCTTATCCTTTAGATGGTTCGCCTCTTGATTTAAGCGGTAACTACAACGGAGTACAAAGCGGTGGATTAACATATCCACAAGGCGAATTTGATTTAGCTGGTTCTTTTTGGTTAAATGAAATTACTTTGCCACAGGGAACAATGCCAAGTGGAAATAATCCTAGAAGTGTTAGTGCTTGGATTAAAACTACTTACTACGCTTCCCCTTATCAACAAATAGTTGCTTATGGTGCGGATGGAACAAACAATGGTTTTTATTTTAGAACAGGTAGTTCAGGGAATCCAAGTCTTGGAATTGCTTTTTATGCTAATGACTTTGATGTAGATGCTTCATCAACTAACTTATTTAACGGAGAATGGCATCACGTTGTGTGTACTATTGGAACAACAATAGCAAGGCTATATGTAGATGGAAATCAATTAGGTGGAGATTATAACAAGGGAACTTTAACTACTGCAAATACTGAAGTTAAAATTAGTTCAACCAATAGTTTAATTTCTTTTAAAGGAGAAATAGACCAAGTAAGAATCTTTAACAAAGCGCTATCTGCGGGAGAAGTAACAACATTGTATAACGAAACAGCATGTAACTAATGGATAAAAAACCATTCAAAGAAACAGGATTAGGAAAGATATTATTAAACGTAATCCCAGGATTTATTAAAGGAGCGAGTAAAGCTCTTCCTGATAGCGGGGTGTTAGGTGTAATCAAGAACTTGATTGACACTGACCCTGATATGAGTGATGAAGAGAAAGCTCAGGCGCATGATCAGTTAGTTGAATTATACAGATTAGAAGTTGAAGACAGAGACTCTGCTAGAAAGAGAGAGGCTGCAATAGTTTCTTCTGGAGGTAAGGACTGGATGATGTCTTTAACAGGCATTGTAGGACTAGCAGCGTTTGCATTCTTAGTGTACACTGTTGTAACTACAAATGTTCCTGAATCAAACAAAGAAATCTTCATACACATGATCGGTATAGTCGAAGGAGTTGCTCTTAGCATCTTTGGGTACTATTTCGGAAGTGCTGTAAAGAAAGACAATAAGGCTTAAGCGTAGTCAAATCACTACACTTTCATAACCTCTGGTGCAAGCTAGGGGTTATTTTTATTTTTGTAAATTTGCATAAACTATTTATGGATGTCTAAAATTAGCTCATACCCCAAGGATACGGTAATAACGCCGGATGACATTCTCATTGGATCTGACGGGGATAATGCATATATCACAAAGAATTTTTCTGTTGGAAAGTTCTTAGCTTACATAGAGGATAACGGTAGCTTTACTCAAGATACTTTTGTTTCTCCACAACTAACTGCTTCTTCTGTATGGGTTATTCCTCACGGTTTAGGAAACTTTCCTTCAGTGACAGTTTTAGATTCAGCAGGTAACACCGTATTTGGAGAAATAACATACACAGACGCTAACACAGTAACATTAACATTTTCAGCTGCATTCACAGGAACAGCTTATTTAAACTAAAGAAACATGGCACAGAACTTTTTATCTAGTATTAACTTAACTAAGAATGAGCTCCAGAATGCAAGGATTCAGAACTTAGCAACAGCACCCTCATCACCAGTATCTGGTCAGATTTACTTTGATACTAGCGATAGTGCTTTCAAGTATTATAACGGAACCGCATGGGTAACCGTTAAGGATGGTGATATTACTAGCGTAGTAGCTGGTAATGGATTAACTGGCGGAGGAACTGCTGGAGATGTTACACTAGATGTTAGTGTAGATAATTCAACAGTTGAATTAAGTGGGGATGCTATCAGAGTTAAAGCCTCTGGAATTACAGCAAACGAACTTGATAGCACTGGAGTAACAGCTGCAACTTACGGTTCGTCAACATCTATCCCAGTTGTAACAGTAGATACTGATGGTCGTATTACCTCAGCTTCAACAGCGTCAATTAGCACTGACCTATCTATTTCTGATGGATCTGCTACAGACACTGTTTCTTTAGGTACAGACACATTAACTTTTTCTGGAACAGCTAACGAGGTAACTACTGCTGTAACTGACAATACAGTAACTATTGGATTACCTGATGATGTTACGATTGGAAACAACTTAACAGTAACAGGGAACTTAACAGTTAGTGGAACACAAACTACTGTAAACACAGAAACAATTTTGTTAGCTGATAACATTATTACTTTAAATAGTAATGAAGCTGGCGCACCTACTCAAAACGCAGGTATTGAAGTAGAAAGAGGAACTACAGCTAATGTTGCTCTTAGATGGAATGAGACTAACGACAAGTGGGAGATAGAAACTGCTCCAGGAACTTTCGGAGATATAGCTACTGAAGATTATGTTGGAACGGCTATATCATCAAACACATACGCTGTTACAATTGCTGATACAGCAACAATCACACACGGATTAAATAGTAACGATGTAATTATCCAATTATATGATACGGTAACAAATGAAACTGTATTCTCTGATGTAGTAAGAGCCTCTGTTAACACAGCAACTGTTACCTTTGCATCAACGCCTACAAACTCTATTAGAGTGTTGGTTACTAAGATTGGATAATAAAAAAATAAAGAATGGCAGTTAAGTTTAAGAATTCTATTAATATTAATGACCAGTACACCTTCCCTAGTGTGGTTGGTACTGATGGCCAATACTTATCTGTAACTGATGCTGCCGCTGGTACGCTTGATTGGACTAATATAGGTGATGTAGACGGTCTTAAGTCAAACTTTATTTACTACGACGCTAAAAACTCTACTGGATCTACCATACCTATAGGAACCGCTGTAATGGCTGTTGGAACTGACGGAAACTCAGGGCATATTCTGATTGCTCCAATGCAGGCGAATGGAACTGTAGAGCCAAGGTATTTTATTGGTGTTGCAGATGACGATATAAATAATGGTCAGATTGGTAAGGTCGTTCACTTTGGTGTAATTGACAAGGTTAACACAAATGCGTTTTCAGACGGAGATGTATTGTGGTGTGATCCAACTATACCTGGGGGTTTTACAACTACAGAGCCTGAGGCCCCAGCGGTTAAAATATCCGCTGCTATTGTTTTAAACTCTTCTACTAACGGAAAGTTATTAGTTAGGGTTCAAGGTAATGAAGGGATTCATGAGCTGCACGATGTACATATAGAAGATGTAACGGATGGGCAAGCATTAGTTTGGGACGCTACTCAAGGATATTGGAAGAACGGAGACGTT
>Ga0208134_1001501_pt1 | contig 13340 bp, 20 predicted proteins | sample VirMetDEL_Mar_31_FD_184515 | JGI IMG/M metagenome (GOLD analysis project Ga0208134, IMG submission 184515) | Aqueous microbial communities from the Delaware River and Bay under freshwater to marine salinity gradient to study organic matter... | ecosystem: Environmental > Aquatic > Marine >... | reverse complement strand
CCATCATGAAGCACTGCCGGGCCGACGGCCGTATTCACAGCCACATTAACCAAATTCGTTCTGACGACGGCGGAACCGTCTCGGGGCGCATTTCAATGTCCAACCCCAACCTGCAACAAATCCCGGCCCGCGATCCAGAACTCGGACCCATGATCCGCAGTCTTTTCTTACCCGAAGAAGGCGACCAGTGGGCGGCCATTGATTTCTCGCAGCAGGAACCACGCATCTTGGTCCACTACGCGCACCTTTACGGTAAAGCCCGCGGCGTGCCGCTGCGCGGGGCAGAGGAATTTGTGGAGGCCTACTCCAATAATCCAGACACCGACTTTCATACAATGGTCGCGGAAATGGCCAACATTGCCAGAAAGCAGGCTAAAACCATTAACCTGGGCATGATGTATGGCATGGGCGTGAACAAACTGTCCGAACAATTGGATGTATCCGTGGACGAGGCTAAGAGCCTGACTAAGCAGTATCATGATCGCGTGCCGTTCGTTAAAGGGTTGATGAACGGCGTTATGAACAGGCTCAACGAAAAGGCGTCGTCCGGTTCGCTTCGGTCCATACTCGGCAGGAAGTGCCGCTTCGACCTCTGGGAGCCGGACTCGTTCGCCATGCACAAGGCCATGACATACAAAGACGCGGTCCTCGAACATGGGCCCACGGCGCGCTTAAAACGGGCCTTTACATACAAAGCTCTGAACCGTTTGATCCAAGCGTCCGCAGCCGACATGACCAAAAAGGCTATGGTCGATATCTACCAGAGCGGTAGGCTACCGATGATCCAAATTCACGACGAGATAGCCATGTCTGTGGGGTCAAAAGAAGAAGCTTTCGATGTTGCGAAGATCATGGAAAACGCCGTGCCGTTGGAGGTTCCGTCGAAATGCGACGTCGAAATCGGAAGTTCTTGGGGGACCGCAGAATAACGGGATGTCCCTTGCTTATTCGGATAAATTCTTATATGTTCTTACAAAATCTTTTTATGGAGACCCGTTATGGATACCGAGCGTTGGAAAAGTGTTCTGACACCCCGTGAGGTGTACGACGAATTGAAAAAAATCTCTCGCGAAGAAGGCCGAACCATCAGCGGGCAACTTCGATACATGTTTGAGGTGTATAAAAACGTTACACCTAGTCAAAAAATGGACGTGAAGATAAAAAATTAACGGCAGGTATGCGATAGACCCTTGACAGACGCATAACCGCGTTTTATTTTCCTCCTACTGCGCGTAAGGTCAAACGTTGCAGTGCCTCTGATTTAAGAAACTGACCGCGACGCCCCCGGTTCCTCCCTGTCCGGGGGCGTCTGCTTTTTTAAATTGTTATATTTCCCTGTTGATAACTCTTATATAGTCGTATATAATCGCTCTCTCACAAAAAAGGGAAAGCGAAATGACTTCGATTACAAAAAAAATCTCCTGGTCCGACGCTAAATTCGTTGTTGAAGAAGCAGTCGAGAGCCAAATCGCCCTGCTTCAACTCGGGATGATGGGCACGCAAGAAGAGCGCGACGCAGACGCTCAAAAAATTCGCGACGCTTGGACCCGCATACTGGTCGGATAAAAAGCAGTTGACGTGCTATGCGATAAGCCGCATAGTGTTGCTGCTACACAACACAACAGGAGAAGAAAATGAAAACCATGGGCGTAAATCAAAAGCCTTTGAACGCCGACAGCGTAAATATGTGGAATTACCACCACCCTGTGCCGCGGAATGACGCGCAAATGCTTTCGATCACTCAGGTCTCCAAAGCCACGGGGTTTGGGGAAAGCACAATTTATCGGAAAGCCCGCGGTGCGGGTTTTCCTAGCCCTCAAAAAGTCTGGGCCGTGGCCCAGGACGGCGCAAAGCGCCTACAGCTCCGCTGGGATGCGGAGGAAATAAACGCTTGGATGGAGCGCCAAACAAACCCCGGTCGCACTGGTCGGAGCGCGCCACGCCCTAAAAACCGCAAACCGCGTAACGCGGCCCCCGAGCCATACAATTGGAAAAGGGAGTTAGCAATCGGGTTGCCAACAGCGCTCCTGGGTGCAGGATCACTCGGTGTGATCTTGGGGCTGGCCTTCCCGACCCTGATACGTTGGCTGGGAGCGAACTGATGGATATCAGTGTGCACGATGTCACCGACATCACGGTCGGTCCAATTCAAGAAAGGGAAAAGGTTTATTGGAGGAAAATTAAAATTAAAACCCGCAGGGGAACGCACGAAATCGTGTGCTTTGAAGCTCCTTGGGCCAACGCCGACAAAGGCGAAGACTTGGAAATAACCCTCTCGGATGAGCCGGTGTAATGAAAAGAAAAGTTCATGCCGAGGGCTTTGTCGAATGCCCCGTTTGCAACGGCACGGGAAGGGTGACCGTCGAAGAACACGTCATCTCGTGGACCCACGGTGGTTATATTCGGGAGCGTGAGATTGAGTGCCCGGAGTGCGGCGGTAGCGGCGAAGTGGAGGCCGATGATGCTTGAAATACCCTTTGTGTGCCTGGCTTTGGCCGTCTACTGGGAAGCCCGTGGCGAGGAACCAGCCGGGCAGCGGGCCATAGTGCATGTAGCGGAAAATCGTGTGGACCACCCCGCATTCCCCAACGATGCCTGCGCCGTAATTAAGCAAAAAAACGCTTTTTCGTTCTACTGGGACGGCAAAGACGAAAACCCTAAAGATGCAAAGGCCTGGGCGGAAGCGCAACGCGCCGTCCGCGAAGCCTGGCAAAATCCTTGGGAAAATCTGGGAGCCACCCATTACCACGCTGATTATGTCTCACCGGCATGGTCGCGCGCTAAAAACATGACGCGCCTGGGTAAAATAGGCCGTCATATTTTTTATGTGGAGGAACGATGAGCATTACAAAAAAAGCAGGGGATTTAGCTCAGGAAGGCTTTGCGTCGGAAGACATTGCCGCGCTGCTGCAAACCACCCCCGCGGTAGTCCGCACCCTCCTGCATCGAACGCAGAGCGGGGGCAAAACCCTGAGCTTGCGGCTACCGGACCACATAATGTCGGAGCTTGAAAAAAGAAGCGCTGGCAAATCAATGTCTGCAAAAAGCCTCGCTCAAATCATGTTGGTTAAAATCTTGCAAAAAACCGGAGGAAAAAATGAACGTAACACTTGAGAGCTACAGCCAACGCCAAAATCATCGCGCAGGTAACACCCTGCTAGACGACATTGCGTACTTCGCAAGGGTCTCAAACCCAACGAGCCAAATCAGCGGCCTAAACAACCCCGGATTGATTTCGTACCTGATCCGCAACAAGCACTGGAGCCCTTTCGAAATGGCTCACGCCTGCCTTTGTATCGAAACAACTCGAGCAGTGAGCAGACAAATTATTCGGCACGGAAGTTTTAAATATCAAGAATTTAGCCAAAGGTACGCGGCCACCGAGACAAACACCGACCGACAGGAAGCACGGCTCCAAGACCTTAAAAATAGACAAAATAGTCTGGAGACCGACGACGACGGCCTCGTCCAATGGTGGAACGACGTGCAAGACAGCCTCATCTCTTCTACTTTTGATGTATACGATGAAGCGCTCAAACGCGGGCTGGCCAAGGAGGTCGCGCGGGCCGTGCTGCCCGAAGGTTTGACCCAAACGAGATTGTATATGACCGGGTCCATCCGTTCATGGATACATTACTGTGAGCTGCGGTCCGGGCCAGAAACGCAGAAAGAACACCGCGAGGTCGCACGGGCCGCGGCCAAGGCCCTGCTTCCTGTATTTCCGATGATTATGGATTTCGTGCAATGAAACGAAATTTAAACGGTAAAAAATTCTCAGACCGTTTGATCCGAATGCGCTCCATTCCAACCGGAACACCGCTCCACAAAAGCTTGATCCAAGCTACCGAAGAAGTGACCGGCTCCGACGATTTCATGTGCCGGTCAAGACACAGAAGATTGGTGCACGCCCGGCAAGTCTTAATGTGCGCAGCGCGCTTATCCGGGTGCACATTCGAGGCCTGCTCCCTTTTCGCGGGCCTGTACGATCATACAACGTCAGCTTTTGCGTGGGGGAAAATGAAACGGCACCACAAATTAAAGGCAGACGCCCACGCCGCATACAACCGGTCAAAAGAACTTTTGGCGCAACGTGAACTTAAATTCGCGGAAGGCATTAAGGAAATGGCGGAGGCCGCAAAAGACGAGATTACTGCTGCGGTGAAACCGAAAACGGTAGTCGGCGTGCAAAAAACAAAGACCTTACGTCCAAACGTGGAGGAGCTTACCCGTAAACCCTGGGAGGGGGACAGTCCAGAAGCTAAAGAGATCGCCCGAAAACGGGACCAATATTACGGGTGACAAACCAGTGGGAGACTTTCCGACGGTGACAAACGTGACCCATCCGTGCCGCTGTGACCGTTGCTGAGGGGCATTTGTCACGGTTGCACGGTTGTCACGGTTGTTTTTGAGGGAGTTTCGCGAACGTCTTTCCAGTGGGAGACTTTCCGACGGTGACAAACGTCTAGTCCTAGGACAGGCCTCGTTGCTGGGACGGCGCAAAAGCAAGGGCGTGTCCTAGGTGTCCTAGCTGTCCTAGGAGTTTTAAGTTTTAAACGCGCCTATTATAGGCACTGCCCCTGTTACACGCGTAAGAGAATGTGATTTGCTAGGACACCTAGGACACCTAGGACACCTAAGCGTGAGTGTAGTGAAAGTGTCAGAAACTTTCTTAAAAACTTCTGACTAATCTCTATGATTAAACTTTCCGGATTTTAGTGCACTAGGTACACACCACGGGTGGGGGGTCGCGGCTCACGGCCTAATTCCCTAAAATTTAATATTTGACCCGTATGCGACTTTCTGATATAATGCTTATATCAGGCGCGGTGCGCTTGATTGTTTTTGGACAATTAAATCAGGGAGAAATTCGATGAACTTCGAATTTAATGACGGCGGCCGCGCGGCTGCCGGATACAAAGGCAACGCAGGCGACTGCGTCTGCCGAGCCATCGCCATCGCCGCAGACCTTCCATACCAAGAAGTCTACGACCGACTGGCCGAAGGCAATGCGTCGCAGCGTAAGTCGAAACGCACGGTCAAGCAGTCCCGATCCGCCCGCAACGGTATCTATACCAAGCGGAAATGGTTCAAGGACTACATGCTTGAACTGGGTTTCCAGTGGACGCCCACGATGCAGATCGGCAGCGGGTGCCAAGTCCACCTGAAAGCGGACGAGCTGCCGGGTGGACGAATTATTTGCAACGTTAGCAAACACGTCTGCGCCGTCATAGAAGGCACAATACACGATACACACGATCCTAGCCGCGGTGGCAGCCGATGCGTCTACGGGTATTGGGCACTATAACACTAACCCCGGATCGGGGATCGCGGCTCACGGGTCGCGGCTCACGGTCCGGGGTTTCTTTTTTCGGCCTATATAGTGATTTATTCTCCAGAAATAAAAATAAAATATTTGGTCAAAATAGCCGTAACCGGTGTAACCGTGTAACTTTCGGTTAAAAACCCTTTATATATATAGGGTTAAGTAGGCACACAAAGTCGTTTTTAAAAAAGTGCCGGAACCGGGGTTTATGTAACTTGCAGAATTGCCTCAATGGGGGGGTAAATGGTTTTTAAAAAAAAAATGATTTCAGAAATGGATTGTATATAAAGGCGGTTTATGGGTACAATCGCATACGACAGAAAGGGTTACGAATGACGGCACGGTCAGACAAGATCACTTGGCGCGGTAAGAACAAGCAAAAGATTGGGCAGGGCGAGGTAGGGCGTCCGGGCGTATCGGTAAACACGCCTCTGACCCGAAGGCAGGAATTGTTTGTAAAAGAGCTGGTCGCAAAGGATGGCCAGATCACACTCCGCGAGGCCGCCATCAACGCGGGGTATACGGCAGGCTCTGCACACACCCGTGCATATGAGCTGACAAATCCGGATCATAGCCCGCACGTCTGCGCAGCGATCCAAGCATACCGCCAAGAGCTGGACGAGAAGTATGGCGTGACGTACCAGCGGCATCTGCGCGACCTGCAAAAGATCAGGGACGTGGCTTTGCAGAACGGGGCATACTCTGCTGCCGTCCAGGCCGAGTACCGACGAGGGCAGGCGCAGGGGGATATTTATGTTTCCAAATCCGAAGTCCGTCATGGCAGCATCGACAGTATGTCGAAGGATGAAGTCATGCGAGCCCTAGAGGAGCTAAAGCAGTCCAATGGCGAGGTCACTATCGACATTACTCCCGAAAGAACGAGCGATCCCGACGACGGCAGCGAACAGGGAGAGCGGGTTCTGGAGAACGATGAAAGCGGGGATGGCGACGACGAACCGGAACCTGACGGCGACCCGTCTTGAGTCTTGGGCGCTGCCGGGCGTCCCAGACGTCATGCTATGCGACGAGCAGGGTAAGTTCCATTTCGTCGAACTAAAGGCCACAGCGGGCCGCGCAGTCGATTTACGGCCCCATCAGGTCGCGTGGCTCCACCGACATGCGAAGTTAAAGGCCAGCGTCTGGGTTTTGGTGCTGAAAGTCGCGACGAAAACCAAGCCCCAGGAAGTGCGTTTGTATCCGGGATCGAAAGCCTCCGACCTGAAATTAGAGGGCATGGCGGTTGAGCCGTTGTACCTGGGATCAGAAGAAATTGATTGGAATATGATTTTAGGGTTGATTGCTCCCATATAGTCGCGTATGACTGTTGCGTCATAACCAAGGGAGATACGACATGACGATATGTGCGAGACCGCACCTGAACGGGAACGACGCTAAGGATTTTGCTGCGACCAGCGCGCTAATTTCTAACGCTGCCGAAGAAATGGAGACGGCGCTGCGATATCTGGTAGGAACCCCGTTTCACGGCAGGAACTACCAGAGCAGGCACTCGCCTAATTTAAGCCGGGCGCACGATCTGGAAATTGCGCATGAAATGTTTGAGGCCGTCTCCAAAATGCGGGACCTAGCCCGCGATTTGGCCATTGCGTCGATGGAGGACTGACCATGAATTTGCACGAGATACAGAATTATACCGCCCGGTTTAACATTAGCGATAGCGAGGCGCAGCGTATTGCTGAAAAGGCTGAAACCGAGGCTGATTTCATAAAGATTTGGGACAGCCACGACGAGTGGATGGACGAGAGCGAAGAATTAGCGGCCACTATTGACCTCGCGTTTTCTAAATTTGACAGACGTCGGACCGAGCGCATTGAACATGACGCGCTTTTGATGGACAGCGAACGTGTTCGGCGGGGGTGGTATTAGAAATGTTCTTTTTGTTCAATTGGATTTCACGACTGATGTACGGCGCAGAAACAATGGAGCGTGCGGAGCGGATGGTGCAGAAACGGCGCAGGCCCCGACGACGAAGATAATTTTCTAAAAAAACATGTTGACTGCCAGAACGGCCTATGCGAGAACCCGCATAGGCCGTTTGTTTTGAACGGCTGACACAGGGAGAATAACATGACGTACGTTACGAACGCATTCCAGCATGGCATTGGCAACGGGCAGGTTAGCAGCCAGTGGTTCAGCCGCCCAGACGATCAGAAGTTTCTGTCGCTGGACGATATGCTGGCGTTTAAAAAAGTCGATGCTAGTCGAATGACTAGCCGCATCGTTGACACTCACAAGATGCAAGTGCTTGGCGACGTTAACGAAGGCAGCCCGACGGCAGGCGAAATCACTATTGAATACCGTGATGACGCTAATGGCGAGCATCAGAACGCCCCGACGAATTGGTCGTTCGGTCAGCTCGCATCTTTATCCGGCGCGCCTGCGGGATATTTGCGGGACCTGCCCGCACCGCTGGCCGCCGACTGTATCCAATGGGGTCTGCGGTATAATCGCAACCGCGAGATCGTTAAGGTGTACGGTAGCCAAACGGAAAGAGGCGAGCTGCGGGCCGCAACCGGCCCTGATTATGGCCGGATTTTTGATTGGGAAATTCTCGAGCCAATCAAACAGTTGGTTGACGATAGCGGCGGGCGCTGGAAAGTTCCCGGCATGATGACCGGCAGCCGCGACGGCATGGCCGTGTACGACCCGGACGTGCCGGTTACGTTGGAGACCACGACGTTGTTCGCCAGCGACCGCGACGTGTTTGCCTTTTTGGTCGATGATCGCAACCCGATTGAGGTCGGCACGCTTCCGAACGGCGAACCGGATTTAATGTTCCGCGGTTTTTACGCCTGGAACAGCGAGACCGGAAGCAAAACGGCAGGGATTGCTGCCATGTACCTGCGCGGCGTTTGCATGAATCGGTGCCTCTGGGGTGTCGAAAATTTCTCAGAGATTAAAATCCGGCACACGAAATTCGCGCCGGACCGGTTCGCGGGCGAGGCGGCCCCGGCGCTGCGTAGTTTTGCGCATGGCGAAACGGCGACGTTTATTGAAGGCGTCCAGGCCGCCAAGGCCGCCAAGGTCGCACATGATGACGACAGCCGCCTGTCGTTTCTAACCAAGCGGGCCGGATTGTCCGCCCGCATGGCGCGGGCCGCTAACGCCCGGCACCTTGAAGAGGAAGGCCGCCCGGTCGAAACTGTTTGGGATGCGGCGCAGGCTATAACCGCCATCGCCCGCGACGTTCCGCACCAGGACGACCGCATTATGGTGGAACGCAAGGCTGGCGCGTTGCTGGATAAGGTAGCCGCCTAATTTTCTAAAAAACTGTTTGACCGGAACGGACGACCTATGCGATAACCCGCGTAGGTCGTCCGCTTTTGGGCGGCTGACAAAGGGAGCTAAGTCATGGACAGCAATCAATTAAAGAAAATCTGCATAGCGGCGTTAGAAGACGCGTCGGTCAGTAGAGGCGCGCACCAGGGTAGTCTGAAAAAAGCCTGCCCGAAATCTGGAACCGACGGCGCAGCGGCGTGGCAGGCGATGGCGCTGCACTCTAACCCGCACAAGTGTTCAGTCGGCGCGCTAGTTATGTTTAGCGAGCGACAGCTCGCAATTTTCAGCGCCATTGACAAAGCGCTCGAGGGCAAAGACGCTCGAGGTCTGGATCGCGACCGCGTCGCGCTGGAACGCTTGGGGGCGTGGTAACATGCGGGACATCTACATTCTAACCACCGAAGCGGGTGGATGGACCCGCGACACCGTCGCTTCCTTTGTGGGTCGAAGCGACCTGATGCAGTACGCTGAGGACGTATTGTCTTGCAGCTCAATTGTCATGGGCTCGCGCGACACCATCGACGATTTGTGTGACAAGCTCGCTGACCAAGGCATGGGTCGCGGGTCGCGTTCGCATCGTCGCATCAGCCGGGCTGATGCCGTCGTGGCGATACGGCAGGGCGCTAACAATCTCACCGGCCTGATCGCCTAGGCGCTGCGCAGCGCCTCACAATACGCCCGCCCGGCCTAGTGCTTGGCGGGCGTTTTTGTTTAAGAGTTAACCAAGCCCGCCCCTGTCCCCTGGGCCGCGCTTCAAACGTACCGGCCCGCCGCTGCGCAGCGCCAGGGCGGCCCATCCCGGCCCCTGCCCGGCTCCCGTTGCCCGGCGCTATCGCATACGGCCCCACGGCCCGCCCCTGCCGGTTTATTATTTTCTTGCAAGTTATCGCATAATATTCTATAAAATTACATAAGCGCCGCAATTCAGCAGCGCTAGGGGAGTTCGAACATGCTCAAAACCGTAGCCGTTAGCCGCTCAACAAAAACCGCCGGGTGCGCCGTAACATACCGCGCCGGTGCCGGTGATAGGTTCGGAACCTGCCCGGCAACGTGCGCACTTAATCCAACAGGCAAGGGTGCGGGGGCCGTCGACGCTGATTATCTGGCCGCCATCCTTGACTCTGTACCGCGTCGCGGCGTCGCGTTTACGTATAGCCATTTTCCATTTGCCGAATGGGCGGGCGAATTGCGCGCCGGTCGCACTGTTATTAATTACAGCGCGGACACGTTAGCCGATGCCGACGCTGCGCACGCGGCGGGCGTTCCGGCTGTCACGGTAATGAGCCCCGACGCTTGGGGCGATAGCGGTCGCAATGCCGTCACTCCGGCGGGCGTTCCGGTCGTGCGCTGCCCGGCGGAACTTGCCAAGGGGTTTAGCTGTTCCGATTGCGGGAACGGCGAGCCGCTATGCTCGCGCCTGGGCCGTGATTTTGTTATAGGGTTCACGGCGCACGGGCCGGGCAAGCGCGCCGCTGCCGCTGGCTCCGATGATCCGGGCGGATGCTATGCCGACGCTGGCAATTGCCGCATCCATTGGAATGCGACCGCCCAGGCCGGGCAGGAGGAAAGCGACGCCCAGGCCGTGCGAAAGTTCGCGCGCCGGTTACCGCCTGGCTCTATCTTGCGCCATCACGTCGCAGGGGATCTTGGGGCCGATTGACGCCGCGCTTGTTATCCGGTTATAACATTATCAGGCGCGGGCATTCCGCCTGCGCCGTAATCAGGGAAAACAACGATGAAGTTCCAATATATACTCGATGACGGCGCGCATTTTCTTATGAACGCCGCGGATATGTCTGATCTGTTGGACGTAATGCATGGCCGCGCGGCCACTGGTAAGGATCGCCGCGACCAGGTGCCGGTGCACCGCGCGAATGATCTAGTCCGCCAGCTCGAGCGCGGGCTGGAGAACATGGAAAGCGATCTCGAGCTGTCGCTGAACGAGATCCGCGAGCGTCGCGCCTCTCGAGATCTCGAGAACGATCTGGCGGACGATCTAGCCGATTGGGCACCCGCAATCGACGACTAGTCGACGCGCAGCCGACGTCAAAACCCCGCCGGGCGATCCCCGGCGGGGTTTTTTTGTGTTCTCTGGTCAATCTCAGCGTAGGATTGCCCGGCAATCGACCACCAGATCGACCAGAGAGCACCCTTTTGACCACGTCCCGCATCATTTTGACGTCGGCTGCGCGTCGTTGTCTGCCCTGCCGATGTTCTCCGGCCCGTCATCCGGCGGCCCGATCTGCCCTGCCGATGTTCCCCCGGCCCGTCATCCGGCGGCCCGATCTGCCCTGCCGATGTTCCCCCGGCCCGTCATCCGGCGGCCCGATCTGCCCTGCCCGATGTTCCCCAGGGTCCCCCGGATATCGGGTCATTCTGCTACCATCCCATGACATGGGCGCCCGCCCACGGCGCGCGGCCCCCTGGGCCGACCAGCGGGTGCTAGGGCCATGTTTCTCACAAATATTCCCATGAAAAATGATATGGTGTACTATTATAAGGTACTAATCGCATATAAATAACTTTGGGGGCCCCCATGAAAGCACCGCGGTCCGCGGCCTTAGATGAGAAAGAATTGAAGCTTCGTCTGAGGCTCGCGCAGCTTGAGCAGAATGAAGCTTGTCGAGATAATTTTTTAAGTTTTGTGAAGACGGTTTGGCCTGAATTTATTGCTGGCCGTCATCATAAGATTATAGCGGAGAAGTTGGAGCGGGTAGCGAGCGGTGATTTAAAGCGTTTAATTATTAACATGGCTCCGCGGCACACGAAGAGTGAGTTTGCGTCTTTTTTGTTTCCGGCGTGGATGATGGGCCGCAGTCCGCGAATGAAGATTATTCAGGCGACGCACACGACGGAGTTGGCTGTAAATTTTGGTCGTAAGACGAAGAATTTGATTGAGAGTGACGAGTACAAGGAGATTTTCCCGAAGGTTAAGTTAGCGTCGGACAGCAAGGCGTCTGGTCGTTGGGACACGTCATCTGGCGGGATGTATTATGCGGTTGGTGTGGGTTCGAACTTGGCGGGTCGCGGTGGTGATTTAGTAATTATTGACGATCCGCATTCAGAGCAGACGGCTATGTCGAATGCTGGTTTTGAGGATGCTTGGGAGTGGTATACGGGTGGTCCTCGTCAGCGTTTACAGCCTGGGGGCAGCATAGTTTTGGTTCAGACGCGTTGGTCTGAGAAGGACATGACGGGTCAATTAGTTCGTGCGATGGCGAAGGACCCTTTAGCGGACCAGTGGGAGATTGTTGAGTTACCGGCGATATTTGAGGATGGTTCTCCGTGTTGGCCGGAGTATTGGAGTTTAGAAGATTTAACCGCGGTCCGCGCATCAATACCTCCGAGCAAGTGGAATGCTCAGTATCAGCAGAATCCGACGGGTGAGGAGAATGCGATCATTCCACGGGAGTGGTGGAAGCGTTGGGATAAGGAGCGTGTTCCGCAGTTAGAGTATGTCATACAGAGTTACGACACGGCTTTCAGTAAGCGTGAGACTTCGGATTACAGTGCGATAACGACGTGGGGTGTATTTTATCCGAATGAGGGTGGGAGTGGTCCCAATTTAATATTGTTAGACAGTAAGAAGGGCCGTTGGGATTTCCCGGATTTAAAAAAAGAGGCATTAGATTTGTATAGGTTTTGGGAGCCGGACACGGTTATCATTGAGGCTAAGGCGAGTGGTTTGCCGTTAACGCAGGAGTTGCGGAACATGGGCATTCCGGTAGTAAATTTCACGCCTAGCAGGGGTAATGACAAGGTTTCGCGAGTACACAGTGTAAGTCCGTTGTTTGAGGCGGGCATGGTTTGGGTCCCGGACGAGACTTGGGCGGATGAGATGATTGAGGAGGTGGCGGCATTTCCCAATGGGGAGTATGATGACTTGGTTGATAGTATGACGCAGGCTTTAATGCGGTATCGTCAGGGTAACTTTATTCAGTTGCCGGTGGACGACTGGGAAGACGACGCAACATCTGTTAAGGTGCGTGCGTATTATTAAGGGTTTTTGTCTAATGGACCGATACCGATTACAAGACTCGGAAATTGACGAAGTGATCGAAGGGGGTGGTAGCCGTGTAGATTTAGGTGCTGGTGCTCCTCGGCCCACGGACCGTGGTTTTTCGGTGGGGATTCCGGGTTTAGCCGGTTTTAGTGTTACACCAGAGATGTTTGCGGAGGGTTTTTCTGGGCGTGAGAGCCCGAGAGACGGTTTCACGGTTAGTCAAAGTGGCGGTAGTGGTAAGTTTGGCGCAACGGTTGTGGGTCCGGACGGCCATAGGTTCACAGCGGGTGTTCCGTTGAATTACCTCAGTGGCGAAGTTGAGTTCGGTGACGAATTACGGGCACAGGGGGCCCCGGAAAACATAGAATTTGGCACGGACGGCATTGAGCGGGGGCCGATTGAGGGTCGATATGCGTCTCCGGGAGGCTTCAGTGCAAGCGGCTCTTATGATCCCAGAACGGGTGAGGGCGGGTTTTATTTAAACAAGGCTTTTAAGTTTGAAGATGGCGGCGCGGTTGGCGGCATAGGTTCGTATTTGGATCAGTTGGACGCGCCGAGAAGGTTCGCGAACGGCGGTCAAATTAGCCTGGAGCCCTCGAGTTATTCGGGCCCTCTAACAAGTCCGACTCGGATATTTCAGGGCGAAGGGGCGTCCGTTTTCGGAGATATCGGCGGTGTAGGCGGTGGTTTCGGCGGTGTAGGCGGTGGTGTAGGCGG
>Ga0208134_1001499_pt1 | contig 13362 bp, 12 predicted proteins | sample VirMetDEL_Mar_31_FD_184515 | JGI IMG/M metagenome (GOLD analysis project Ga0208134, IMG submission 184515) | Aqueous microbial communities from the Delaware River and Bay under freshwater to marine salinity gradient to study organic matter... | ecosystem: Environmental > Aquatic > Marine >... | reverse complement strand
GTCATAACTGTGGGTGACAGCAGACCCGGATGGGCAAAGGCATTGAGAGAACTAATTGCTATGTTATATGTAGGTCAAGTGCCTAAGTGGGATGTATCACAGGTGAGACAGGCAGGTGCACGACTTAAAACATTTGGTGGTAGAGCATCTGGTCCTGCTCCACTAGAAGAGTTGTTTAGATTCTGTATAGAGAAGTTTAAGGGTGCTAAAGGCAGACGATTATATCCTATTGAGTGTCACGACTTGATGTGCAAGATAGGTGAAGTCGTAGTTGTTGGTGGTGTACGTAGGTCTGCTCTTATATCATTGTCTAACTTAGGTGATGACCAAATGAGACATGCTAAGTCAGGTAAGTGGTGGGATAATGAGGGTCAAAGGTCATTAGCAAATAACTCTGTAGCATACAAAGGTAAACCTGAGATGGGTACATTCATGCGAGAATGGACATCCCTATATGAATCTAAGTCAGGTGAACGTGGTATATTTAATAGAGAATCTGCCATTAAACAAGCATCTAAGAATGGAAGAAGAAAGTATGCATTAGTAGAAAAACCTGTATTGCCATTAGACTATATGCAATTTGGTTGCAATCCATGTAGTGAGATTATACTTAGACCTTATCAGTTCTGTAATCTTACAGAGGTAGTGTGTAGAGTTACAGATGACCTTAATTCACTGAAAGAAAAGGTACGTATGGCTACAATCTTAGGTACATTCCAATCAACTCTTACTAATTTTAAATACTTACGTAAGATATGGAAGGATAACACAGAAGAAGAAAGACTGTTAGGTGTATCTCTTACAGGTATTCTTGACTGCCCTATATGGAATGAAGAAATACTGCAAATACTAAAAGATGTAGCAGTAGAAACTAATAAGAAGATGGCTAAAGACTTAGGTATTCCTCAATCAACTGCCATCACTTGTGTCAAACCTAGTGGTACAGTCAGTCAATTAGTTGACAGTGCATCAGGTATTCATGCTAGACATAATGATTACTATATCAGAACTGTACGTGGTGATAACAAAGACCCACTCACACAGTTTATGAAAGATAGCGGTATACCAAGTGAGCCATGTGTTATGAAGCCTGACAGTACAACTGTGTTCAGCTTCCCTATGAAGTCACCTGATGGTGCTACAACTAGGACAAAGATGTCTGCTATTGAACAATTAGAGTATTGGCTAATGTTTCAAAGACATTGGTGTGAACACAAACCTTCTGTTACTGTATCTGTTAAGGAAGATGAGTGGATGGAAGTAGGAGCATGGGTATACAAAAACTTTGATGAAGTATCAGGTATATCTTTTCTGCCATTCAGTGACCATACATATGCTCAAGCACCTTATCAAGACATAACAGGTGGAGAGTATGAGCAGTTGTATAAAAAGATGCCTACATCTATAGATTGGTCTAAGTTAGCAGACTATGAGAAAGAAGATACAACTAGTGGTGGAAGGGAACTAGCTTGCACAGCAGATGCTTGTGAAATGGTTGACATACAAGCTAGTTAATGTTAGAAGGTAGTACATTACTTTGGTGGCAATGGTGGTTATTAATAGCCATTTCCATCAACACTACAATAAACTTAATTGTGTTCTTTAAAGGTAGGAAGCTACATATAAGAGAACTATTACATTTGAAACAAAAACCTAAAAGGAGTATAAAATGAGAGATATGATATTACAAGCACTAAAGACTAAACTATTAGGTCAGATGAATGGTCACATAGCTAATGTAGAAGTTATGATGACCAATCCTGTTGGGGTGGGAGACCATCCTACTATAATTGATACTATAGATAAAGAACTCACCGCATTAGAAAATGCTAATGGTAAACTAAACGTACTAGTAAAATACTTTGAAAGGAGACAAGAGGATGCAAAAACACAAGAAGAAAAGAAACCCCAATCTAAGTAAGTATGATGCTCCCTTACGAATACAATTCGAGAGGGGGTTCAATGCTTTCAAGGGTAGACAGTATGTAAAAGCTGTCAAAGGTAATAAGGTTATTATGACAGAGAACCCTTATAATCCTAACACCATGCAGTCACGAGAGTGGTCACGTGGATATAACTCTGCATATGCACAGCAATTAAAGAAGGTTAAACATGCAGAAGATAGAAGAAGAAGCGAGAAAATACATGCAGGATAAGTTGTTTATAAATGAAGTTATAACACCTGACCTGTATGAAAAACTAGCAGGATGGACTGCTATCTTTCCTAAAGACAAAGCACTAGAGTATTTAGCATTAGGTATGACAAGTGAAGCAGGTGAGGTAGCAGGGAAGGTAAAGAAACTTATACGTGACGGTGCTGATAAGGAAGACTTTGAAGTAAAGAAACTTGCCATAGCATCAGAGATAGGTGACGTACTTTGGTACTGTGCTATGATGGCAAAGGAAGTTGGAGTTCCCTTGAATACAATTATGCAAGAGAATTTAAGGAAGTTGCATGATAGGAAGGAACGTGGAAAACTTCATGGTTCAGGGGATGATAGGTAACTATTTAATCTCTAAATTTAGTGGATAGTTTTCACCTAGTCTTTTACCTAGTTGCAGTAGCTTGTAATAATCATAATCGTTTTTACTTGCTACTGCACCATAGGTTTTTGCGTATGCATTTTTAGCTAATGTCTGTACAGCCTGTGGTAATCTATTAAAATCTAATATATCTTTAGGGTAGTTTTTATATTTTTTTGCCATATTGATTCTAGTCTGTTGATTTTTTAGACCTAAACTAATTTCTTGTTTAACTTCTTTTATTATGCCATTTAATTTATCTCGTTGTCTTTCGTTTTTACTTATAGTAACTTTTTTACCTTCTACAATTAGGTCAATAGATTCTAAATCTTTATAGGCTTTGGAATTTATAAAAGGTACAATTACTTCTCCTATATAACTATCCATAATGTTACCATACATTTCATCATATTCAGGGTTTTGTGTTCTAGGAAATTTAGAATAACTACGTATTTTTAATCTATCCATTTCTGATTCAAATTTATTTTTCTTTTCATTTAATAATAAACCTGCTGTCTGTCTTGTAATTGGAGCAACCCTTCTCATCAATCCTTCTTTAGTAGAAGATTTTCTATCCTTGGGTGCTTTATAACCTGTGCTGTTACCTATTAACTTTTCTAAGTTTTTTTCTATGGCATTATTAGCAGGAATACGTTGTAAACTTCTATTCACAAGAAGACTAAACGCATCTTTTTTATTCATATCTTTAACTACTCTTTCACTATCAGGTGCTAAAAAAGTATTATATAAGTCTTGAGCAGATGTTATAGGTATGGTAAAGGTACTAAATAAATTACCAAAGTATTCTGCACCCATAACTTCAAATTTATCAGATATATCTAAATCATTATTTGTCAAATCATCAAAGGCTTTTTCTAAAGCATATACACCTAAACCTGCTTTGAATTGTGCTCCTGTCAATGCTTGTATAGCAGACGTAAAAGTATCTCTGTTTTTAAATACAGGTTCATCTTTCATAAGCCTAGCAGCTATATCGCCAAAGAATAAAAAAGGTGCTGCAGGAAAGAAAGGTCGTAAATCATAAGTCTTACCAGACGGTGTTCTGCCTTCGTACCAATTTTCACCTGCATGTTCTGACATTCTAAATGCAGTTGCTCCTGCAAACATACCTGTTCCTACTAAACCTTTTGCAGCATTGTTGTAAGAAGTTATCAATTCATCCTTCTGCATACCTATTATGGATTTACCCACATTAAGTATTTCTCCTCTAGCTTGTTTATTCGTCATTAAAAATACAGGAGAATACTCATACGTATATCTCATTGCGTTCATCATAAAACGTGGGAAGGGAGCTAATGCTGTTCCAACAAAAGGAGCAGAATGTATACCAGATATAATACTTCTAGCTAAAGCACTATCTGGAGTTTTCTGATAGGTAAAGTACAATGTGTCCTCTACAATTCTATCTAATGCTTCTCTACCTTGTTTAGATGCAAAAGTATCATTGAATCTACCATTCTTTATTATTTTAATTAAATCAAAATCTGATTCATTTATGTCTTTACCACTAATTTTTTTATAAGCAGCTGGGTCTTTCATAGCTTGTGTGTACATAGTATTTAATTCACGTTTAAGATTGCCAACAAAAGCTGCTCTTTTAAACATGTTATCTGATATAGTGTTTAATGCATTTAGTTGTCTTGACGCTTTTTCTAATCTGCCTACTTTATGATTACCACCTCTAGCACCTGTCGCATCAGCAATGTCTGCTAGTTGTTTAAACATACGACCTGCTTTATCTTGAAAGCCTTTTTCAAATATTTGTTCTACTAAAGCTGCTTCTTTTTTATTTGTTAATCCATATGCTATAGACCACACATCAGAATTAGGACCTAGTTTTGCAGTGCCTGTTACTTTAGCTAAAGCATTGTCTAAACTTTGTGTAAGTATATCCATACCAACACGTGAATAACCAGATGCTACGTTTCTAAAAGTGGTAGCAGTTTGTGATGTCATAAAAGCTAATCGAGCAGCATCAGCTTTTCTCAATCCACTTAACTCTTCTCCTGAAGTTTCTAAATACTTTCTTACATCTCCCTCATCAACAGCTTTTGATAATTTAGCAGACATATCTTTCATTTCTTTACTAAAACCAAAAACGTCAAAAGAAGCTACATCATTTAATGCGTGATTAAAGCCACGCATACTAGCCAAAAAAGCTTTTTTAGACTGTCCTGCTGCTTGTAAAATTCTACCAGCATCAGATAAGTCTGCCATAAAAATATCACCTAAATCATCGTAGGTAATATCATACTTCTTCATTAATGTTCCGAATTGCTCTTCTATTTTTGTAGTGGCTTTAGTTGCTCCTTTAACATTACCTTTACCTATTTGTCTAGTGACCCTAGCTAGTGCTTCAGTAATTCTTTCCCCGGGTAATAACCCATCAACTTCACCTAGTAGTTCTGTCAAAGCACCTGCTACCTGTTTGAATTTTTCTGGTTTTACAGCTAAACGTACAGAAGCATCTAACTCTTCCTTTGTTGCCATCTCTCCTAGCTTTGCTTTACCTGCTTCTACAGATTCCTTGTTCAATGAGTTTAATGCATCTGTTACAGACTGCCCAAGAACTTTATTTTTATCTAGCATATTGTCTGCGTTTACACTAGCTTGCATTGTTCTTTTAGCTATAGCATCTTCACTTTCCTTAACCAAGTCACCTGTATTTTGTTCAATCCTTTTTACTATTTCTTTTCTACCCATTACAAGTGGCACACCTACACTAGCAACAGATGATACAGCAGTAGCTAAAGCTGTTTGACCAAAACTATAGTCATCTTGAAACCCTGCTTCCATCATAGTACCTTGAGCAGCTATATCTTGTAATGCTCCACCTGTGCCTTCAATTACGGCAGCAGATTTAAGCGGATTAGTTGCCATAGTAGATAGTAATTTACCAATGCCTAATTTAGATGTCGCTACGGCTGCCTGACCTGCAACTTTACCTCCTGCTGGTATTAATAAAGATAGATAAGTAGATGGTGCAAGTGCTGTACCTACAAAATAATCACCTAATGCAGTCATAGTATCGCTACCACCTTCTTCAAAAAAAGAAGGCATCTGCTCATAAGCAGAATATAAGTTACGATAATCGTCTAGCTCTTGTTGTTTCTTAGCATTACCTGCTTTTGCATCTGTTGCTAAACCACTCACGTAGTTATAATCCATACCTGCAAAAACTTCATTTACATTAAATTGTCTAAAGTGTTCTATAAATTCGTCTACAGCTTCGTCTTCATCTATGTTCTCATGTCCTAGATGATTCTTAGCAAAACGCACTGCTCTAGCTCTCATGTTTGCATCAGACTTGATGCCCTCATAAGTATTCTTTTTAGGGGGTGTAATAGGAGATGTGGTAGTTTCAGGAGAAACTAGAAATTGTGTAAAATCATTTTCATTTTCAACTACAGGCTGTACTTCAGTCGTTTCTTCAGGAACTAGAAACTGAGTAAAGTCATTTATATTTTCTTTCATTACTTATCCTTTGGAAGATTCATACCTGTTCCAGATATTCCATAAGTACCATATCCTGTGCTTCCTGCTATACTGTTAACTTTTGCTTCTGCTTCAGCCTGAGTGTATGCACCTGTAGCAACTAAATTTTCTATAACTTTAGCTCCGCCCATCTCTTGTACTTTTTGTTTAATAATGTTGTCAGGTACTACTTTCTTTATAGGAACTTCTACTTTAGGTTTTAAATTATTTTTATTTTTGTCGGTATCTTCTAAAGCTGTTTTAACAGCATCTCCTCCAATAACTAAATTATATGCTTCATTAAAGTTAGATAACTTAGTGCCTTTTAATCTAGTTACATAAGTTTGTTTGTACTTATTTAATTGGTTTAGTCTAAAAGATTTATATTCCTTTGGTTTTAATATTTTATCAACACCACCAGCACTGTTAAAACTCACAATACCACTACCTTCTAATTCTGTTCTTTGAGTAGATAATTGTTTTGCTAAAAAGGTTTGCATATCTGTCCTATAACTTTTAATTCTAGTTAGTTCTGCATCACCACCTTCACCTATTTCTTTAATATTATTTAATGCTTGAAGACCTTCTGTTGCTTTTTTAAATGCTTCATCATCACCTGCTTGTTCTGCTTTTAATGCATTTTGAGTTAATATATTTCTTGTAGCTTCTATATTTTTAGGCATAGTTAATGAATTTATATTAGCATCAGTTAAATTAGCAAAAGTTACCTTAGTTGGGTCTAATGTACTAGGTATACCTAATCCTGCCATTTGTTCTGCTCTAGTTTTTAATCCCTCTGATACACCATCTTGTGCACCTGCACCTAAATCTGTTTCAAACTTGATAGGTTTCATATAGGATTTAGCATAATCTTCTACAGTAAAATTAGAACCTTCAAAAGTGTCAGGCATAGAACCAATATATCCTGATAAATCTTGACCTAACCCTTTTAACTGTAGTCCATTAGTTGCAAACATGTTTGCATCATCCACATTACCAATTTTATTGTACAAAGCTGCAGCATGGTCAACATTACCATCTGTTAACTGAGCAAGTTTCTTAATAGCACCTTCTACTAATTCAGCTTTGTTTTCTTCTTTATCTCTTTTCTTCCAATATCTTTGGGTATGCGTATCCCATGCCTTGTCAACAAGAAGATTTACACGTTTCTCATTACTTTCTATGCCTTCAGCAACACTCTCTGATAAGCCACCTACAAACGCACCAAAATTAAAAGCCATTATTTTCTCCTCGCCATCAAGCCTGTTGGCATATCTTCTTCCATCTCTTCGTCTTCTTGTGATTCTTTTACAGGCATTTCCATATCGTCATCATCTTTTGATTTCATACGATTAATAATCTTACTCATTTTAACTTCTGATATATCACCTGTATCTTTTAACTCTGTACCTTTATTATAATCTACTTTTGCATTAGTTGCAATTAATTCTAACAATTCTATTATTACAGGCATAATTAATATACCTACATCAATACTATGCTTACCTTCCATAACAGAAGCAAGTTGTAATGAGTTTGCTATTGTTGTTAAAGGTATACCCATTTCTATTACATCTAGTAGTTGGTCAGTAAAGTCTGATTCCATAATACGTGGTATATAATATTCTAAGGCTTCTTCTGCACTGCCATATTGTGCTGGATTTTGCCACGGTCTATCGCCTAATGGAGCAGTTAAACTTTGCCCGGGAATAGGACCATCAATAGGTAATTCAGGTATATCAGCTTGTGGTAGTAGTGCCATTATTTATTCCTTCTCTCATTCCTTTTATTTTATTGACTAGTTTAGCCATTCTATAGGAAGCATCCATGTTTGTGGGTTGGTTTGATTTAGACATATCACGTTGTAATAAGCCTGTTGTCTTTGGTCTACCTTTAGTTTTAGCTGTAACTTGAGGTAGATTATTGTATGCAATATATGCTGGATTAACTCTATTTATCATTAAAACAATCCTCCCATTAATGAACCTGCTACAGAACTTTTACCTGCTGTCAAGAATGTACCAATTAGTTTACCAAATCCTGTAGATGAATTGTAATCATTCTTTAAGTTTTGTATATCCGCAGCACTGTCCGCAGCTAACTGTGATTTAGCTAATTCAATAACACGACTTCTTTCATTCTCTGCTGAAGTCCATGCCCATTCCATAGTGTCACCATAGTACTGCCATAAGTTGTTATAAGCCTGATTACTTATACCTAAAAGGTTTTGAGCATTTAATTCATTAGAACGATTAGTAGTAGCAGTATCTGCTGTAGCTATTTGTCTTCTCCAATTAGCATTACTCTGTGCTATTACAGTTTGATTTTGTGCATTAAATTGGTCACGTTGATTGTTTAACTCTGCATTAAATCTTTCAATAGTATTAGTCTGCCCTGCATTAAACTGTTCTTGTGCATTAACTTGTGTAGCATTAAACTGATTAGCCTGTTGACCTAACTGTGAAAAGAATTGGTCTACTTGATTCTGTGATGTAGCATTAAATTGTCTAGCAGCATTTTCAGAAGCTTGGTCTGTAAATAAAGATTGTATTCTTTGCTGTGCATTAAACATGTTAGCTTGTTGTGTATTAGATAAATTAGCCATATCCATTTGCAAAAAAGACTGTGCATTTTGTACAGCAGATTGTTGTCTGTTATTCAAGTTAGACATATCCATGTTAGCTAGTGCAGATGCTTCAGCCATAGTCATAGCTTGTTTATTTGATAAATTATTTAAATTCATAGTGTTAGCAGCACGAGAGTTCTCTAAAGCAATGTTTTGCTCTGCTGTAAAGTTCATATTAGCTATGTCACCAATCTTAGCGGCATTTTGTACCCTTGCCTGAAACCCTTGGTCAAACTCTTGACCTATAAATGTAGCACGTTGTTGAGCAGCTAACATAGCTCTTTGTTGTCTATTAGATAAGTTAGCAGATTCAAAGGAAGCTTGTACTTGTGCATCAGCTTGTGCAATAGGTAATGCTGATTCTAGTGCACCTTGTATCATGGCTTGTCCTGCCATTGAAGATGCACCTAATCCTCTTTGTGCCATCTGAGCTTGCACAGCACGTAATGTTCCTGCTGCCCATGCAGGTGGATTGCTTGCATCAAAGTTAGCAGTAAGACTTGCGAGTTGTCCTTGTACGGTAGCTTGGTCTGTTGGAGTAGCAGTGGCAGCTTGAATTTGTTCTGCATATGTAGATGCTGTCTGTGCGTTGGCTACAGGTGTAACTAATTCACCTGATTGTACTTGTCTTTGTACAGGATTACTCATTTGTGATGCAACACCTTGTGCCACATTTAATTCTGATACAGAACTAGCTACCTGTTGTTGTGCAGTCACTTGAGCATTAGTACCTAATGTACCTTGAGCTGCTTGTGTTTGTTGCAAAGCTGTATTAACAACACCTGATGCTTTTTCTGCTGTCATAACATTTGCATCTTGTACAGTTGGTTGTGTAGATGTAGCTGTTGCAGCCTGTGCTGTTGGTAAGGCAACTTGCCCTGATACTTGACCTACACCTGCTCCTATATCTTGTTGAGCAGTAGGTACAATGCCTACAGGTTGCACTTGTGCTCCCACAGGTAATCCGGGTGTAGCCATCATTTGAGCAGACACATCACCTATGGTTGAGTTTTCTTGAAATGTTTGAGTAGGCACAGGTTGTGTGGGTAGTGTCTGCATAGCAGTACCCCCTTCAGCAAACGATTGTTTAGGTGGTGGTGTATATCCGCCAACCATATCCTGCTGTTGATTCTGTGCAAATCTATCCATCATATAGCCACCTTCAGCCATCTGAGGTTTTTTATTCATTTGTGTAAATTCTTGATGTTTTTGAAAAGCATTTTCTAAGGCTGTGTATTCTTGTGCAACAGAAGGATTAGACATAAGATATGCAGGAAAACCTTCTTTCTTTCCTTTATACCCTAGACTTCTAGCTATTGCATTTTGTCCTTCTTCAGGTAATTGATTTAATGTTTGCATACTCTAATCCTTACTTCATTACTATTGCGACTACTAAAGCTACCACACCTAAAGTTCCCACCATAGACATAGCTTCTATTCGCCACATTCTTTTGTCTAAGCCTTCTAGTTTATCATTGACCATCTGATACCTGATAGCACATTCTTTCTCGTGGGCATCTAATTCTAGTTGTACTTTTAGTTCAGGTTGCATACTCATTTTCATCTATATACTTTCAGGAAAGTTGTTCATTACAGGATTGCCACCATCCTCGCCTTCAAACAATGCCATGAAAGCATCTAAGTCTGAAGCCTTGTCTATTGCTGTTTCCATTGTCTCTACAGCAGTCTTAACTGATGCACGATATGTACTCACAGAATCAGGTATTGCTGTGCCTAGTTCTGCCTTACGTGTTACATACCAATCTGTATTAGCTAAGATGCTATTAGCAGATGTCTTCATGTTAGCCTTCCACGTAGTCTTGAGTTCAGCTAAGTCTTTTGCATTACCTGCTGACCAATAGAATCTTGTATCTATAGGAGCAGGGTCATCTTCCCACTTGAGACCCATAGTGGTCTTGTAGTAGTCATCCCATATCATCCAGTTGTTAGGATGCTTTGTTCCATCTTTGTCTGTCCAACTCTTACCTGCTTTAAGTTGTACGTCTCCATATTTCCAAACCATCTTATTTTCTCCTATCTTGCATTTGCATACTTGAATGGTGCTTCGGCAAATGCCATATATATGTATGTTGCAGAATTTGTATTTAAATCAGCATTTGTTCCCCTTGCCTTAAAGCCATTTGAAAGAAAATCTAATGCTCTTGTAGATTCATTAGTTTCAGCATTAGCTAAGTTTGATGCTACCCACGCTTGAGTTAAATTAGAGGTACTTCTTGTATTATCTAACATTCCCCAATTACCAGTACCACTTGTTTTCTTATATATTATAAAAGCAGGTCTAAATCCAGTATAGACAAACGTACCATCTGTAGAGCCATTTCCAGTATAACTGCCAATCTTTGAGTAACCCTCTACTGAATGAAAACAATATGAAACTACATTTTGTTGTAATGTGTAGGCTTCATTAATACCAAAAGTTGTAGTTGTTGGCAAAGACAATGACTGTGTATCATCAGCTTTAGCAGTTGTATCATCTAATCTAACATAATCTAAAGTTCCATCAATTACTGTTGTATGAGTCCACCAAGCAGAAGAACTCTCTCTGCCCTTATTTATTATTAATTCTGGTGCTTTAGTAAGTCCGTGACCCACAGTTTGCACACCTGAAGGAACAGTATAAGTAACAATGCTAAACCCTGCAGTTGTGTTTGCTTGTACTGTACTTGTTATAGAACCATCTGAATTGCTTGAGGTTGTGCCACCATTTGCTTTCCAGTTCCACGACACATAAGTTCCAGAAGAATTGTTAATTTCATTTCCATTACCAGAAACTCTAAACCCATTAGATACAAAAGTGGTGTAATCTGAATCTGTGATTTCTGCATTTGTGCCATTAGAAAGTAATACCTTTGTGCTTCCACGACTACTATCTGCTAATAAATGAGAATTTGTCGTACCTCTATTTTTAATCCAAGTAAAGTCTGTGCTAAACCCAGTATTTATTGTTTGTGTTGAGCCAGTTCCACTATAAAGAACTGTATTAAAATAATCATCAGCTTGTGTAGCAGCATTAGGACTTATGGTTGGTTCTGGTAGGTTAGCTGTGCATAATGCTAGATAGCCTGATGGTGGTGCATAATAAAAGTCACCTATACCATTTGCATCTGTGTTGCCTTGTGCTGTTTTGTTTCCTGCAAAACTAGAATCTTGACCAAAGTTTGCTACATATTTATAAGTTGTTGAATTTTGACCATCCCCAACAGAAGGAAAGTAAGGACCAGTAGCTTGTACTAAAATACTTCCAACTGCACCTTGACCTGCATTATTTTTATAGAATTGAACAGTTTCATTATCAGCATCAAAAGCAATTCCAATTATATCATCATCAGCATAAGTTGCACCATAATTTGTAGTTTCACTATTAGCAGCTCTTGGATTTCTTTTACCATCAGCTCCATAATATACATTAATAGACCCACTTGATACAGCAACAGATTGTTTTTCTGTATCATTGCCTAAACCTATATTAGCATAGATTCCACCAAGAGTATGTGCTAAAACTTCCCAATACCATTTGCCTGTAGACATACCAAAAGTACCAGACCAATGCCGACCATATGTTGTACCACCATCTACACTTTGTAAATTACCTTCTGATAAAGTTACAGAGCCATTAACAAGTGTATCTTCTCTAATGCTATTTATTGTACAAAAATTATTCTCTGGACTATCAGGCATGGCACAATCAGATGCGACTATACCACTAGATGTCCAATGATTATTATTACCACTTGTATCAGCACCTATTGTTGATGTTGATGCAGTACCAGTTCCAGTTTGATTGAATTGTAATCTAAAACCATTAGTGCCATATGAACCAGTATATCGTGTCGGTATCCATACACCATTTTTAGTTTCACCAAAGTATGTTGGGTCTAGTGCAGTTCCATCTATAAAATTTACTTCTGCCATATAGCCATCATAAGAAAATGATGTAGTCTGTGAAAAAGAACCTATTTTATGAACGGCAGAAGAATTAACAAAACCATCAAAATTCTGTGATGGGTATGTTTCTGTGCTAAATGAAGTTATCTGTTCTCCATTTATATAAACTTTTATCCTATTAGAAGCTGTGCCTTGTGTCGTGTCTATAGCAACAGCTATGTGATACCAAGCACTAGAATCTCTATAAAATGCGTTTGTTTCTAAGATGTAATCATTACTAGACCCATTGTAGTTGTAAATTCTAAATGTATTACCATTAAATGATACTGCTAAGTTTTGTGACCCAGTACCACCATAAGCAGTAAAGAATGGTGCAGATTGTCCAACAATAGATGGTTTAATCCAACCACTCCAAGTCCAAGTCTTACGATTACTTGCACTAGATGGTGTTCTATTTAAAGACTTAGGACCTGTTCTACCAAACCTCAATGACTGTGTAGCAATATCATTGTAAAATCTACTTGGGTTAAAAAATGGTGCTGAACCTGTTAAGTTACCGAGTAGTGCCACTATGCAAATGCCTTCTGTACGTTACCTAATAATATATTACTAGCTGACTGAACCACATAAGGTATCATATCAACTGTATTAGCATCTGTGCTAAGAGTTATACCTGCACCACCAACTGTTTCATAGTCTGTGCCTAATGAAAGTGTTCTACTTCCTGTGCCATCTTGTATACAGATGATAAACCCTGACTGCCCTATCACTTCTGTTGTAGGGTTGGTAAGTGTTACATTACCTGTGAATGT
>Ga0208134_1001498_pt1 | contig 13365 bp, 20 predicted proteins | sample VirMetDEL_Mar_31_FD_184515 | JGI IMG/M metagenome (GOLD analysis project Ga0208134, IMG submission 184515) | Aqueous microbial communities from the Delaware River and Bay under freshwater to marine salinity gradient to study organic matter... | ecosystem: Environmental > Aquatic > Marine >... | reverse complement strand
AATATTTAAAGTTGTTTGTCCTCCTCTATGATTTACTTCGTGATTTCTAAATGTTATAGGGTCAATGCCCTCTCCTGTAATATCTATATCAACTTTACCAGAAATACCCATAGGTATTTCCCATGGGTGTTCTCTAGGTATTTCTCCGGCATGTATAATTTCATCACCGTATTGATAACATCTTCTTATGACATAATGAAGAGGAAATGTCCAAACAAAATCAGGATCTGTGATTTTTTGCCATAAGTCCTCTATTGTTTTCATGATTCCTCTGGTATTCCGTTAAGTAGCCTATCAATTACTTGAGATCTTAAATCTTGAAAAAATTGTTCATCTTCAAGTTTTAACATAAATTCTATTAAGTCGTATTTAACATCATCAAATGTATATGTCTTACCATATTTTCTACCAATAGATACAGAATTGGCTAAATCCATTAGCTCTAATTTTCTATCTATACCAATACCAAATGAAATAATAAATTCACAGTTTTTATATGGTGGGTAAGTTTTATTTTTTAAAGTTTTCACTCTAGTAATATTACCTATCACATCTGTACCATCTTTATTTAAGCTTTTAGCTATCTCCATTCTGCAATCTGAGTAGAATTTAAGAGCATGTCCTCCTTGTGTAGTTCTAGGATCTCCAAACATAACACCAATTTTTTCTCTAAATTGTGAGATGACAATCATTGCTGTGTTAGTTTCCACTAATTTATTTTTAAGTTTAGGATATGCATTACTATTAAGAATAGCTTTTCTACCAATAGCAGAATCTCCAACCTCACCATCAACAACCTTTTTAGGTATAAGTGAACTATCTGAATCTATTATCACTAAATCCACCTCTCCAGTTTTAATCATTTCCATAGCAATGTTGAATCCCTCTTCGCCATTTGATGGCTGGGATAAATACATTTTATCAATGTCAACTCCTAATGCTGCAAAATAATTTTTATCAACGGCATGCTCACCATCAATATATACCACCATACCACCATCTCTTTGACAGTTTGCTGTAAGGTGACCACAGATTGTAGATTTACCTGTGCCTTCCCATCCCATTAATTCATAAAGTTTTCCTTTAACAACTCCTCCAACTCCTAACACCTCATAGTCTAATGCAATGCTTCCAGTGCTGATGACTTCATACCCATCTTTACACTTGTCTGTTAATTTCATTATGGCTCCTTCACCATAAGTCTTGTTTAATCTTGAAAGAACCTCATTAAAGTTCTCTTTTTCTTCTTTCTTTTTTGCCATTATGTAGTTATTTTGTTCAATCAAATATAGTGATAAAATCTGTTTTTAACAAATTAAATTAGAAACCAAAGCCCTTTTTCAAGGGCCCTAGTTTCAGGAGTAAAAACAGAATTATTCCTTCAATTTTGTATTTCCTTTAATTCTTGGTTTAGAATAAGGACAGTTGCGGCACCCTAAAGCACAACAACTACCTCTTCTTAATAATTGCTCTTTACTTAGTGGTATATTCCACTCTTCATTAAAATAGTACATCTGTTCAATCCAATTCATAATATTTCTAAAATCTTCATTTTATTAGCTAATATCCAACCACCTCCTTGAGAAGCTGGTCTTTGTTCATAAGCAAAATCATCTGTTACTATAACTTTTACCCATACTCTTCCTTTTTCAGAAAGATGTGGAGCATGTGGTGATAGTGTACAATGCCATCCTGGTCTATGTTTATATCCTTTTGTAAAATGATCTTCTGCATCCATCCATTTGTTTAATGGTAATCTAGCCTTCTTATTAATAAATAAGGAGGCCAGACTTCCATCTTTCATTTGTCTAACTAGTTTATATGCAATCATCATCCACATTTAGAACTTCCACATTCCATACAAGTGCTACATCCTTCTTGAAATTTGACATTTGTAGAACCACAATCTTTACAAGTTTCAGTACTAGGTGTATCATCCGGAATATATTTCTTTAATACTCTTGCCAAAGATTTAGCAAAACTAAACATATCACCATCTATTTTCTGTAATTGTTCTACAACAAATACAATAGCTGTTCCATGTCTAAGTCCCATACTAACTAATCTAGTAATGGCTTGTTGCTCAGGAGTCATAAAGTCTTTAATTTGAACAGGGTCTCCACCATTCTTAAATACATAAGTACCTCTGGCTTCTTTCATTATTTTACCTTCACTGGAATAAGTGTTTTCACTATTATCAATAAACACTTCATAAGGCTTTTCATCCATCAATCCAATCAAAACATGATAGTTAGTTCCTTTAGATGTAGATTTGTGTGCATGTGCTTTAAGTTCTGAGGGACGTTTTACAGCATCTTTAGGCTCAAAACGACTACTATTACTCTCTGCATTGAGAACTCCTGTCCTACACCCATCCCTGTAGATTGTGATGCCTTTTACACCTTCTTTCCATCCTGCAAAATATATATCACTAACAGTTTGTTTAGAAACATCTTTTGGTAGGTTTAATGTACTACTAATAGCACTAGTTGTATAACGTTGTAAAATTCCTTGAATTTTAACACGTTTTAACCAATCAATATCATTAGCTGTAGCCATATAATAAGGACTTTCCTTATAATAATTTTCTACTTGTTCCTTAGTTAAGTGTGATAAATCTTGAATAGAAGAGTCAAATTTAATTCTTTCCTTCATATACTGTTTAAATCCTCCCATCATTACAGGAAATTCCTGCCAAGCATCTCCATTATCATCTATATAATCCACTCTAACATCTTTATCTCCAGGATTTACTTTTTTACTTCTCATATAGAAACACATAAATTGTGGTTCACATCCTGCTGCCATATTAGGAAAATCTTCTGTTTGAGCTATAATAGATGTACTTCCGGCAGGAGCAATTGTACTCCAATTAACATTACGTCTACCATATCTGTACATTAGTTCAGCTTCTCCAGGGAATTCATCTACAAGCATTTGATAGAAATCATTTTCACCTTTTAATTCAAATGTTTCTAAAGAGAATTCTTTAGATGGTGTCCATCCTGTAAAGTTACCACGTAATATAGCTAAATCTATTCCTGCATGAAGTTCAGCTCTCATTTTGGTTTTCATAACCTTAGCAATAGTTGCTATTCCTTCTTCACTATCATACTTAAATCCTGCAGCAGCAACCATATCAGCTAAAGCTGTTATACCACAACCAACTCTTCTTCCACTTTCAGCCATATCCTTAACATTAATCCATAATGTTTTTTCAATAGCTTTCTCTTTATCAGGCAAATCATCACTTTCAATCTTAGCTAAGATTCTATCAATGTATTCTATTTCTAGATCTACAAGATTATCACCTAGTCTTAATTGCTCATATGCTACTTTATATAACATATCATAATCAATCTCTGCTTCAGATGTAAAAGGATTTTTAACAAATGAGTACAAATTAAGTAGAATTAATCTACATGTATCATAAACAGCCATAGGTTGTTCTCCACATGCATTAGTTCCATCAATGTAATACTTACTATAAACACTAGAAGGATCATAATTTAACACTCTGTCCCAGAAAAATAAACCAGGCTCAGCATTATCCCATGCATTTTCAATTATTTCATCCCAATACTCTTTAGCTCTAATTTTCTTTATATATGTATTAGCTTTTACTTCATACAATTCATTATATGGAAGTTTTATTAATACTTCTTCACAATTAGAATCTAATGTAGTATCACAAGGGAATCTAAGAATAAAATCAGCATCATTTTCAACAGCTTCCATGAACTCATTATATAGTTTTACACTAATATTAGCCCCGGTAACTTTTATTTTGTCTTTTTTAATTCTAATAAATTGTAATACATCCGGATGGAAAATTGACATATCTAACAGACATGCTCCTCTTCTTCCTTTTTGTGCTACCTCTCTCGTAGAGTTTGAATATCTACTCATAAATGATGGTGCTCCAGTAGATGTGTTAGCTGCATTACTAACAAAGGCTGTGTCAGGTCTAAGATTTGATAATCCTAGTCCATAACCACAGCCTCTTTTAGCAGCAGATACTAACATCGTATCTGAATACATTATTGATGAATAACTATCTTTTGGGGGAGGTAATCGTAAACAATTACTTAAACTTCTATAACTCTCTGTCACTCCTAAACCTGCCATTACTCTTCCCTGGGGAATAATGTACTTAAAGTTTTTAAAAAGTTTATAAATATCTTTTTCAGTAAGATGTTTTCTATTCTTACCATATGCACTAATCTTATCAAGATTATCTAGCATTTTAGATATTTCTTTTTCTTCGTCTTGATATTTTGCTTCAATACGGGCAAATTCTTTAGCCAGTCTTTTATGCATATCATCAGGTGTAATTTCACCTTCCATAGCATATTTGGATTTCCAAACACCGGCACAAAATTCATCCCCATTAAAGTAATTTAATAGGTTTTTATCCATTTTGTTAAATATTATTGTTAATAAAAAAGGAGGATAAAGATAGAAGTGAATTCTATCACTTCCAAAAAACTTTACGTAATTTATAAAGTTTTTTCTAATTCTGTAAAAAGATATTTTATTAAAATCTCTTCAGTTTCTTTTCTATCAGGTGAACCCAATAAAACAGTCTCTTCTCCTTTATTTGTTTTGTCTTTTATAACAGCGTTATTTACATTGATAACAAATTTATCTCCAAATTGAGTGTATGTTCCAACTAAATTAACACTATCAAAAAATTCTGCACATGCAAATGGACTAGATGCAATAGAAACTACTAATAACTCATCTGATAGTATAGTTTTTACATCAATTTCTGTATATTTTTCTTTTAGTCCTTTAGTAATCCAATTTTTATATTTTTTAAATGCTTTAGGACATTTATTTATCGTTTTCTTCATAATTTAATATTTCTTTATTTAAATTTATTACTGGCCAAAGTTCTAATGAATCATCAATTACAGTATCATCTCCTAAAAATTTAGACCAATATCTTGCTAATTTAGGATCTTTATCAAAAATCATTGCTTGTAAACTTTTTGTTTCTTTTCCATTAATTATAACAGTTTTAGGAAAATTATCTTTAAATTCTTCTGAGGTTTCAGAATATTTACCAGCAAGAATTAAATCATAATCTTCTTTAAATTTTTCATTAAGTTTAAATATTATAATAATTTCATCTTTTTCAGAATTATAATCTTCAATTATTAATTTATTATTTTCATATATTCCTTCTAAAAATATTTTAAAGGCATTTAAATTTTTAGGTTTAAATAATAAATAAATAACATCTTCATAATCTATATCATAATTGAAATCATCTAAATAACCATTGATAAACCCATTCTCATTTAAAATGGGTTTATCAATTCCCAAGGTGGGAACAATAAATATTGTAGTTATAGTTTTATCTTCTACTATCATTAATCTTTTATGTTAAGTGTTCCACCTTTATCGAAATTTCTTTTACTAATTCTCCACATATCATTTTCATTAGCCCATTGACATTCTGCAATAATTTGTTTTACACCTTCATATTCAGCAAATTTATATGTGAAACCTTCATAACACTCTTTCAAATCATCTTTAGTTAATGTATAAATTAGGGGCTGAAAATAGTTAATGCTATCACAAACAAGAAATTTGGTTGGTTTTACATCATATCCATAAAATCCACAATCTGGGGATGTAGCAGCTAAGTACCATACAGCTTTATAATAAAGATATGCTTGAATGTAAGCTCTTCTATATAAATAATATTCTTTATAGAATGACTCTACACTCCAAGTACATTTTAAATCATAAATATGCACAACTTTCTTTTCATGATCTATTATCACTTTATCAAGCATTGATTTGAGACGCATACCATCAATTTGGTAGTCTTCTATTTTCATCTGATTAATAACAGTGAACCTATCATTGGTTTCCAGATTACATATTGTTGATGTATGTGGAGTTGTACGCAATCCTTCTACAATTTGTTCAGCATTGTTAATGTCTTGAGCAGTAACCATAGTCATACCTAAATGTTCAACCTTTAGACACTCTTCATAGTAAATTCTGTTCTCTGGATCTTCTAATTTTGTTAGCACTGTTTCAAATTTAATTTTAAAACCGGCATGCTCATAGGCTTCTTTAGCTACTTCTTCAAAATCAAATCCTTCATTATCACTTCGTTCTGCAACTAGTTCTGCTAATTTATATATAAAATCTCCTAACATACCTCCAGGGACTTTAACAGAGGATGACATAAAAAATAATTCATCAAATCTTTCTGGTTCCATTAATAATGTTTCAACAAGCCTACCCATATTAGCAGCTGGATTCTCTTTTTCTTTAATTTTTTCACCAAGTATATACTTGCGATAATATTTTTTTCTGTCTAATGAAAAATCTTTTAGACTACTAGAACTATTATAATCTAATGCTCTGTACTCTCTTTCAGTCATTGTTTCTATACTCATAATTTTTGTTTATTACGGGGTTTAATTAATTCACTTTTTAAATTATTAGGTAATTCTTCTAAATGATGCATTACAAAATCACCATTATTTTCTCTTTCAAACCAAAATGGTAAAAAATAATATTTTTCATCTACTTTAGAAGCAATTGTTTTTAATAAAGTGTTAATTGTTTTTCTTTTACTTACTCTTATTTTCACGTTCTTTTTTGGTTTTCTTGTTATGACAAGTCTCGCACAGCACTTGTAATCCTTCCACTTCACAGAAGAGTTTTTCAACAAATCCTGGTAAATCATTATAATGTTTTAATGTTCCAGCCGGAATTATATGATCAACATTAATTTCTTTATCCGGGAAATACTTTGTACACTCTGCACACTTAAACTCCCATTTTCTTCTTTTATTTGGACCTTTATATGCTCTGCGAGCTAATCTTTTTGCTTCAGCAATAGGTTTCCACCACCTACTTTTCTGTCTCAAGGCACTCCTAATCCAACTCCAGAATGCTGCTTCTGTCATTGTTTTATTATTTCTAGTTCTAGGAACCCTTGGTTTTTTCACACGTTTTGCCATTTATAACTTATTTTATTACAAAGTTAACAAAAATAAACTAATAAGGCACATCCATATTCACCCACATAACCTCATTATAAATTGTATTATCCCATAAATATTTATTCAATCTAGTGAACACTCCATTAGTGCTCCATGGAACACCTATAGAGCATTCGCTTAAAGATTGTTTAACTACAAAATAAGGATAGATAGGATCTAACACTTTAGCATATTGATCATACACTGATTTACCACAAAATATTATAGGAATCATTTTAGGACTAAACACATATTTAATTAAGTATTTCATAAATGGTACCCACAGTCTTTTATGTCTCCCTGGAGAACCTATTTCTGTAGTTAAAGAACTATTAAGAAACAACACACCTTGGTTTGTATAAAAGTTAAGATTCATTTGTTTAATTACATGTAAATTTAGCCCATAGAATTCTTCCTCCATTGCATCATAAAACGCATTAAGATGAGGATGTATCTTATCTACAAACTCACAACTTAATGGTATTCCATCTGCATATTGTAAATCATTTTGTTTGTTGCTATATGGTTCATCTAAAATAACAACACATTTAACATCTTTAAGTGATTGCTCAAAAGTTCTGAAAGTTAATGCACTTTTAGGTGCAATTTCTACACCTTTCTGTTTTTTCAAAAAGGTGTAGATTTTATTGCATTCATTACTCTCTATAAATGGCTTTATAGCTTTGTGCCATGATGGATGAAATCTATTTTTAAAATTATTCCAATCCATATTAGCTGTCTGTTCTGAGAATCCGGCGGGGTGAGAGAGGATCTTCTTTCATATTCATAACTTCATTCATCCAAGTTCCATCATCTAAATCTTCTAATGGTGCTCCTTTTTTAGAGTCTGCTACCACTTTAAAAGAATTAAGTAAATCATCAATATTACGTTTCCCTGGGGTACCAATTTTATTGATTTTTTCTTGAACTTCTTCAGATACCTCTTTTTCTGTATCTAAGCCACCATAATCATTAGGATAACCTAAATCTGTAATATTACCATAATGTAAAGTTCCTGTAGTAGTAGCTGTGTCGTCACTTAAAATAGCAGTAGTACTACTTCCAGTACTAGTACCAGAGTCAGTACTGATATCTATTCCTGTTATATGTATATCTCCCATTATTCTTCATCTTTTAAATTATACCCAGTTTCTTCTTCTTCTCTAAGCTCCTCTTCATCTATCACATCTAATAAATTAATTTGAGCAGGATCAATTACATTTGATTCTACAGCTATTTCTCTTGTCGGCTGAATCATTTCTGTTAATTGAGCTGTTGTAATACCTCTACTTTCAGATATATTACATAATCCTTTCCATTTAGATGCATCTTCATTAATTTCTAACACCAGCACCTGCCGATCAATTTCATTTAAAAAGAATTTATGTACATCAATATGAGCTTCCATCCATAATCTAGGATGTAATTCTTTCATTGCATATGTAATATATTGATAAATTTCCCAAACACTTCCATGGGCACCATAATCAAATGATGGTCTTTTAAGTTGTTCAGCAACAATATTCATTTGTGTAGAACCAAAAGAATTATTAATAAAGAATAATTTTCCTGCTAATTCTAATTGTCGTTCTTCACCAATTATATGTCTTTTCATCAATTGTTTATCTTCCACCATTCTATCAAACACTCTAGAAGCATTTAATATAGCTTCTTTCATCTCTTCCGGAGCAAACGATTGTATATCTGCCATATGCTTACGAGCAAAACTACCAAAGTTTCCACTAACACATCCATTTTCACAGATCATGATTCGTGTTCCTATAGCAAATTTTAATGATAATGTTTTATCATAACTATTTTGCCATCCAATTTCTAGTTGCATATCTTCATCTCTTACATTATTAATTGTGTAACGAGCTGTAGCAACTTGACCTTCTTTAGAAGAGTAATATTCTTCTACACCTAATTCAAATCCAGCATCTGTTATAGCCCGTAGTGTAGCGTTAGTCAATACTTTATGACTAACAGGCTTATAAGTTCTTGTTTCTGCTGGCACTGGTGTGGAAAACAACCTTCTTTTAGGTGTTCTCCACGATACATCTCTTGCCATTTATTTTTATTTATTAAATATTATTTCATTTTTATTAATTACATCTAATTCAACATTAGTAATGTCCCAATTATCACCTTCAGTCCAAATTATTAAATCTGCTTCAGGATTATCTAATAATAATTGTATTATATCTTTTGCTTTCATTAGTCTACATATGAAAATAATTCTTCTAACCATCTATTTAATTTCTCAGATGTTTCTTTTATCCTTCTAGATTTTACAACATTACGTATATCTTCTTCAGGATACCAAACTACATAACCTTTATGTGTTCTTAAATCAATACCTACACCTGAAGCTTTATTTCCTAATGGTTTATTTCCGGTATATTTAAACCAATAATGAGCACCATTATTTTTAGTAGGATAATGATAAGTAAATATAAATTCCTCTTTCAATTCTGTTGGAATGCTATCAAACCCATCTATATCTCCATGTCTATCTACATCTACTACAATGTATCCTTCTGAGGGAACAACTGCCAGAGAGAATCCTTCTGGCGTTTGTCCTTCAAAATAAGTTTCGTCAGAAAGCATTCCCCATTTAATAATGGGTTTTTTTCCTCTTAATAAGAAACTTTTCATTAAAATTTGTATATTCTAGCAGCTATTGGTTTTTTCCACCAATTGCCATAGTTATACGTAGTTGTAAATTTGTAGATTTTATCCAACTCTTTCTTAGAATTAGCTGGAAGTATTTCTACTCCTGTAATAGCTTTTACAGCATCTCTAACAGCTTTTTTACTAGCACCTACATGATCTGCAAATCCACATAAAATTGTATATGCTCCATTTAAAGATGAACCTGAACTATTAAAGTTCAATTCATTTTCTATTATAAATTTTTCTAATTTGTCTTTCATAATTAACCATTAATTGCGTTATACGGATTATTTTCTACCCATTCCTTTAGGAAATCGTTAAGTTCTGATTCTTCTATACCAATATCTGTGGCTAGTGTAGAATCTTTTTGACCAATTCTTGCCCATGTATCAGCTGTATTAGCTAAACTTGGTAAATCAGCTTTGATGGTTTCATCTATTGCATCTGGATTTTTTAAAGCAGATAGCAAGTCATCTATATTTAACTTTTTTTTGTTCATTATATTTCTTTTGTTTTTGATTCTAAAATTTGCATTTGTTCATCAGTAATTTTATGAGTTTCAAGCCATATTTCACAAAGTTGTTTAACAACAAAAGTATTTGCTTGAGTAACTTTCAGTTTTTCATTAAAAGTATCAGCACTAAATATGCTTTCATACTTTTGTAACTTCTCTAACAATTCTAAATACTTTCTAACTATATCATCAGTGTCATAACCACGTTTGTGATACTTAAAACAACGATTAAGCTGTCTAAGTACACGACTAATAGCCCATATTTCATCTGAATAGTATGTGGTATTCCATTTGTTCCACGTTGCTTTCTTCCCTGGAAAATTTTCAGAAAGGTCTAAATATTGTTTAGTTTCAATATCATACCCTTTACAAATAATATCTAAATCAAAACTAGATAGAACAGAAAATATGTCTTTAGCTTTTTTCTTTAGAATAACATTTATTTCCACGCATGTGTTGTAATTAAACTTAATTGTTATTAAACCAAACTTATAAAAAGTAGAGTTGTTTTTATTTATATACTGATCAAATTTCCATTTTTCTAATGGATCTAAAATTGTGAACATAGGATTGTGATGCATTGCAAATAAAAGCTTGTTAAAACTCTTTTCATCATATACAAAACAATCAATGTCTTGTCCTTCAAAATAATCTAATAAACAACTGCCAGTGATACAGCCTTTAACTGGTTGTTCCTTTATCCAGTTAATGGCATCATTAATTTGTTCTTTCATTTCTTGTATTTTATAAATTTATAGCAAAATAATAGCCACAGGCTTTTATACCTGTGGCATTATTGATTACTTTAATAAATCAATAGTTTGTTCAACTGCTGTTTTAATCTCATCCATTGTGTAGATTTTGTTCAATTTCACGATTTTATCTTTGAAGAATAAACCATGAGCTTCAAAATCATCCAATACATTGAATTCTTGTAAGAAGTCATTAATTTTAGCAACTTTAGTGCTATTTTCTTCCCACTCAACAAATTTTAAAGCTTCATCAGCTAATTGATTAGAAAGTTTTTTCTCGAATTTAGCAGGAGCTTCAATATACTCAGGTCTTGTACCTGCAATTTCATCTTGTACTGCTTTTTTCAAGTCAAACAATGATGCAGCCTCTTTACCTTTGAAATCAAGGTTTTTTGCATGTTTTGCAAAAATCACTACATATTCTGCTCTTCTTTGAGCGTTTACGAAATCTGCATTATAAACAGGAGCTTCGTCCATGTTTGATAAATATCCACCATTAACTAATTGTAATCCGTCTTTTTTAATAAATGTTCTCATTTTTCTTGTTTTTAGAGATTAATAATAATTATTTTAAATATTTGAGCCAGTCATTAATATGTTCTGTCTCTTCTGGTGTAAACCACTCTACGTAACCTGCCAACTGTGGTCTATGATGTGAATCGGCATGGTTTGATGTGTGAAATGAAATAACTTTTTCAACTTCCCACTGGCATATTTTTCGCCCATCTCTTCTAGAAATAGTACCTGTATTTTTATTATATGCATTTTTCCAAGCCCAACCTGGACCATGTGCATCACCAAAAGCAATAACAGTTTTATATTTTCTTTTTGTAGATGAGACTAATTTTCTAAAGTAAACTTGATCATTGTCCATTCCATTCTGCTCATAGATTGTATTAACATTTAAATCTAAAAGATTTTCATACTGATATAAAGTAGTTTTACTACCTGTAATCATTAAGTCTGCATAAAATGTTTCAGCCAAGTTTTTTGCTAAGGTGAGACAAGTACTACTCACTGCCTTAGGAATAGATCCTGATATATCTATAATAATCAAATTACGTGATGGAGCTATTAAATCAAGAGCACCAAACATACCTTCTAATTTTTTATTATACATATTGTTATTGTACACTGCAAAATTGTGAATGTTTGTATGTACTGCTTCCTCAATTTTACTTAACCAAGTAGGAAATACATTTAACTTTTTCAATTTTTCAATATCTACATATACAGAGCTATCTTTGATAAACTTTTTGAATGTTCCCCATTTCTCACCAATAAATGAGAGGGATTCATCTGCTTCAGGATCTTTATCTAAATCAACTCCTCGTGTTGTTAATTCCATATAAGTAGGATGTGTGTGCCAAAAATCAGTATTATCATCGAATCCTGCATCTTTTAAAATTGCTTTAAAATCAAAAGGAAATCCAGTTTTAACTGCTTCTTGATACAACACTTCATATTCTAATATGCGAATTAAATGTGGTTCAATTGACTCATCACCATAAATAAATGGAACACCTACTGGTAATTCATTTATTTCAGCCCGGTCAATGATAAAATACACTTTTGGAAGTGTAAATTTTTCGCTTACTAATTGTTTCATGCTGACATTTTTAATTTAATTATATCTAACCAAGATATCATTTCACCTTGAGCTAATTCTCTTCCATCTGGTAATGATACCGTTTCATTAAACGGATTTTTAATCATATGCTCTAAAAGAGGTTTAATAATTGGCTCATAAGGTGTAGTAACATCATGAATTAGCATATTAACTGCTTTATCTATACTTCGTGGAGTATGGAAATTATTTGTTTCAAATTGTTCTCTTTGGATTAATGCAGCCATTTTTTGTCCCATAGCTGGTGTTATACCATATTTTTGTACCATGTAGTCTACCCACATATCTACATCAAATCTTACATCATACCATACAAATCTTTCTTTAATTTGTGGTGTTAAAGGTGACATACCTTGTGGATTAGCTGCTGCTATAATCATGATATCTGGTAGGTCTGCACCTGATATAAACTTACGTTGTTCCAATATCGTAAGACAGGCATTTAATACTACCGGATTACCATTCAAAAGCTCATCGAAGAATAATATATCTCCATCTTGTAAGCTTTCCAGCTTGTCAAAATTGTAATAAACCATTTTCTTGATATCTTTATCAGGCATTGCTATTCCAGAGATTTCAAATGGAGACATTTGTGAAGTTATAAGTTCAACTAATTTTGCCTTCTTTTGCTTAGCAAACTCCTGAATCAAAACTGTTTTTCCTAATCCAGGATTCCCAATAAAAAGAGGCACGATGCTTCTTCTTAAACTTTTGTTTGTGTACACTTTCTCTAGTACATCCTTTACGTTTTTCATATTATTCTATCATGTTTATCAATTAATT
>Ga0208134_1001496_pt1 | contig 13375 bp, 16 predicted proteins | sample VirMetDEL_Mar_31_FD_184515 | JGI IMG/M metagenome (GOLD analysis project Ga0208134, IMG submission 184515) | Aqueous microbial communities from the Delaware River and Bay under freshwater to marine salinity gradient to study organic matter... | ecosystem: Environmental > Aquatic > Marine >... | reverse complement strand
TGATGCTAACACAAGCAATAGTAGTTGTATACCTTTTTACTACGGATGCATGGACAGTACCGCACTCAATTATGATGATGATGCTAATACTGACAATGGTTCATGTATTTATGCTATTTACGGCTGCAATGATCCGACTGCTATTAACTACGATCCGCTTGTTAACACACCTGACTCAACGTGTGAGTACTCTGCTGGTTGTGCTATTGGTGATGTCTATACTTTACCTAATGAATGCTTTGCTTGGGTTATAGATGTAGACGAGTATTGCTGTGACGTATCGTGGGATCAAGGTTGCGTTGACTTATACGAGTATTGTCAAGATGGTTGGACAGGGCCAACTGACTTGATTGAGTTTAGAAGCGATCTAGTTACATATCCTAACCCTACAAGTGATAATATATATGTAAGTAAGAAAGTTGATCTTACAGTGATTAATATGCTGGGAGATATACTTATACAAAAAGAAAATATAAATGTCTTAGATGTGTCTACATTACCATCTGGAATATACAATATAGTTATTGAATACAATAACGTAAGAGTAAATAAAAAAATAATAAAACAATAAAGATATGGGTACTTTAAAACCTACATTAACTATAAACGACACTACTACGTTTAGTGACCCAGTTAATTTTTCTGTTTCAGACGAGTTAACTACAACTGCACCTGCTCAAAGTTTATCTTTAGTAAGCGTAGCTTCATCTGGCACCGCTGATTTATTGGCTGACTCTGGAGCTAATGGTACTGTGTTCGTGTTTGTTAAAAACACTAATACATCAGGAGCTTTCTCTGTAGACTTGAGAACTGTCAACGGTACAAATGTATTTGGAACTTTAGATAACGGAGAGTTTGCTTTTATACCTGTAGATGCTAACGAAGGCCTGCAGGTTTTAGGAGTTGGCGGAACGGTAATAGTAGAGTATGCATATTGGACAAAAGGATAATAACTAATTAACAAATAAAAAAAAAGAACTATGGCACAAGTAACAGCAAACTTTTCGTTGAACAGTTCTGATTTGATTCCATCTCAAGCGCTGGCGATGACTGCGTCTAAAACACTTTATAAAGCTGATTCATCTGCTGAGTGTGTAGATGAGCTTGATTTGGGTCGAGTAGAAATACCAACGGGAACAAATTTTGATTTAATAGACGCTACCGCTTTAGGAGCGAATAAAAGAAACTACATTTATATATCTAACTTAACTACTACAGAGTCTAACTACGTAGTAGTAACGTGTAGTCAAGAAGAAATAGGAAGGCTTTATGCTGGAGATTTTATGTGGTTGCCAGCATCGTTTAGTGCTGCGACCGACGATATTGAGGTTCGTGCTTACGTTGGTACCGCTACAGTTGAATTCGCTGTGTTCCACGAAGGTAAAACTTTATTAACAGCTGGAGAATAATAACTTATAAAACTAAAAAAAATGGCAACAACAACGGCATCACTATTATTAAATAGCCCCGACATACTAGACTCTCAAGTTATAAACATAAGCAAAAGCGGAACTATAAAGCAAGCTGGAAAAAGAGCTTTGGGTGTGGAAAGCACTACCGGTTTGGCTATGAAAACACTAGAGCAAGATACAGCCGCTACTATAATTGATTACTCTGCAGACGACATATCGGGTAGTGCTGCAAAAATATATGTAAGAAATACTAGCTCATCTACTACACAATATCTAATTGTTAAAATTGGCAGTCAGATCATTGGTAGGTTATATGGTGGAGACTTTATGTTTATCCCTTATACTGGAGGTGCTTCGGCAGATATAACTGTAACGCCTAGCACTACAGCTAAGGTAGTAGTAGAGTATATAGCATTCTATTAATATGCAACTTGAGGTACTAAGATTTAGTTCTCAAGCAGACTCAACATCAGGACTTCTTTTCGAGTCAACAGACGTCGGCAAGAAGTTCTTATGTTATACGCTAGAGGACGAGCGTAGAGCTCTAAAAGTTAGAGGCGAAACGCGTGTACCCGCTGGTACATATAAAATTGAATTAAGAAATGAAGGTGGCTTTCATCAAAGATATACTAAAAAATATCCTGGTATACACCGTGGTATGCTACATATCACTGATGTTCCTAACTTTGAGTATATTCTTATTCATACTGGAAATACTGACGAGCACACTGCTGGCTGCCTCATTGTTGGCGACGCGCAGGAAAATAATCTCTTACTGCCAGATGGCTTTGTTGGTAAGAGTGTTAACGCTTATAAAAGGATTTACCCAAGCATTGCGAAAGCTATAGCAAGCGGAGAGGAGGTTACGATCACTTATATAGATTATGATTAAATGGATAGGCCAGCATATAGTAAGTTTAATAGCTAGATTTAGAAGCGATGTTTATTTAGAAAATATAAGCAGCGGTACTATTGCTAGTGGTGGTAGCTTAGGCCTAGATTCAAATAATAAAATAGTAAAAGCTTCCGCATCTGCAGCTCCAGACGCTGATGCTACAACCAAAGGTATAGTAGAGTTAGCAACTACAGCAGAAACTACTACAGGTACAGACGCTACAAGAGCTGTAACACCTGATGGATTAAAAGATGGTTATCAAGGTTCTACAAATGTTACTACATTAGGTAGCATAACAACAGGTGAGTGGAGAGGTACCGCTATAGATCAAGCCTATCTAGCTGGGCAAAGTGGCACAAATACTGGCGATCAAACTAGTGTAAGTGGTAATGCGGGAACAGCAACAGCGTTAGAAACAGCAAGAAATATTGCAGGTGTATCTTTTAATGGTACGGCAGATATATCGTTAAATAATAATGCGATAACTAATGGAGCAGGTTACACAACCAATGCAGGTGACATAACCAAGATTACAATTAGTGATGGTAGCTCTACTACAGATATAGCATCTGGAGATGCAACAGTACAGTTTTTAACTGGCGAAGGTATAGATGTTGCTATAAACTCTCTTAGTGGAACTGTAAAACAAGTTACATACTCAGCCGAGGATGCTAGCACGTCTAATAAAGGTGTAGCTAGTTTTAGCTCTGATAATTTTGCAGCATCGTCAGGTGCTATTAGCATAAAGTCGGGCGGTGTTGATTTAACAGACGAAGTAACTGGTGCTCTGCCTGTGGGAAATGGAGGCACAGGCGCGACAACTTTAACATCAAACTCTATATTAACAGGTAACGGTACATCTGCGGTTCAAGCTGAATCAACGCTGTCTTATGATAGTGAAATACTTGATATTGGAGCTGATGATAATAGCGCTGCTCAGATAAGAAGATTGAGGCACACTGACGATGAGGGTGGGGACTTTTATATAAGAAGTGGCGATGCCACTGGTACAAACAAAGCCGGTGGAGATTTACAGATATTTGGTGGTAGAGCAACTGGTAACGCTGCTGGTGGAGCGGTAATAATACAAGCTGGAGAAACTAATGCTAGTAGTGGAACTGCTCTTAGAGGAACAAACGTAGTAGCTAGCTTTAGAACTGATGGGGATACTATTCTACAAGGTAATCTTATATTTGAAGGATCAGTACCAGATGCACACGAAACAACTTTTAGTATTACAAATCCAACAGCTGATAGAACAATAACGGTTCCTGACGCTGATGTAGATTTAACAAAAGTAAGATCTGCCTCGGCTACATTAGATGGTGTTGTTGAATTAGCTACAACAGCAGAGGCTGACACAGGAACTGATACAGCTAGGGCGGTAACACCTGCAGGTTTAAAGTCTCACGTTGATGCTAGATTTGCTTATCAATACATAAGCTTTACAGGTAGTGCAACAGTACCTTCAGATGGAGACTGGATGACAGTTTCTGCTAATGGTATATCTAACCACACATGGAATACAAATCTAGGTTCTGGTGGCACAACAGTGGGCAGTTCAACAGTTACAATACCTACCACTACTATTTGTCAAGGTATTATTGTACCTTACGATTGTACCCTAGTAGGTTATACTAGTTTGATAAGAAGTGTTGGTAATCATCAATCTAAGGTTGGGTTAGCTGTTGGTGTGCCAACGTATAACGATTTTGCTACATATGATTGTACATTGGTAGCTTACAATGCTGCAGATACTAGCGCTGGACCTGATAGCAACTATAGTCAAAGACCTGTTAGAGCAGATTACTTATCAGCTAACCGCTCTATGTCAGCAGGGCATGTGATATTTCCTTTGATTGGTAGTGTAGCAAGTAACTCAAGAACCGTGCAGTGGAACTGTACTTTAGTTCTTAAAACATTATTACCGTAATGGCAGATATAAAAACAATGACACAAGAGTTGACGGAAATGTCAGCAGATATAGAAGAAGCAATGCTTAGTGGAGATTACACTGAGGTTGTAACTATAATAAAAAAGATGGTAGAAAAGCTAGACGAATTAGTAGAAGCACAAAACGCAGAATGAATTACGTATATAAAAATATAACAACGACAGCTCCAGTAATTTTGATAAATTCGAGTCAAAGTAAATCTGGTATAACTACTATACACAAGTGTCAAATAGCAAATGTAGATAGTACATCAGCAGATGTAGATATATATATAGAGAAATACAATTTAAATAAAACTGTTGAAATACACGGTTCATTAGAAAACGGTAATGTTGATTCTGAAGGAAATTACTTAAATAAGATAGATAGGCAAGTTTTTTATCAAATAAAAAATGTTAACATACCTACAGGAACTACATTATCTTTATTTACTGATCATGCTTGTAGACACGGAAGTGAGTTTCAATTAGTTATAGAATCAACTCAAAACGTTGATGTTATACTAGATTATGAGCAATCTAGTGTAAGATCTGCGGGAGTTAGTAGAAATATAAATCAATATTAATATGATACAAAAAGTAATGGGCGGCCTGTTTGGCAAGGTACTAGACAACGCTGAAGGAATATTAGATAAAGTAATTACAACTGATAAGGAAAGAGATCAGGCTAAATTAGAACTGCAAAAGATATTACTAGAAGCAGAGCGTGAAGCTTTTGCTAAAGAAGTAGAGGACAGAAAGTCTGCAAGAGACTTATATAAAGATGATGCTATCATTCAAAAAGTGTTAGCAACTTTGTTCACTGTAGCGTACTTTGGTATTAGTTTTGTGATGTTTAATCACTTTGTTCTAGGAGATATAAACCTAGGAGAGTTTGAAATTAGCTTTATTTCTACTATCTTTGGAGCAATGTCGGCAAAAGTTAACACAATTGTTGATTTCTTTTTTGGCGGCAGTTCAAAGAAAAACAGTAAAGAAGACTAATAACCAAAACCAATATTATGACTAAAGATGAAGTTAAAGCTTTTCTAAGAGAGAAGCCTGGCTACCTAAAAGAAGGTGCGGCTAGATTATCAGAGAAGCTAAATTGCAGTGTAGAAACATGCAAACATGCATTAACAGAAGCGCGAATAGATGCAAAAGGATCTGACTTTGATCTGGATAACGTAAGTACTTCAGAGATAAGTGAGTTCAAACAGTTCTTAAAAGATAATGAGATAGAAGAAACAGATGTCAAGTCTGTGAAGTTTTGGCAAAATATGCAAGGGGACCACAGGTTCTCTGTCGTAGTCAAAGGAGAAGACGATCTAATGAAGAAAGCAAAAGAAGAAATGGTTGCACTTCTAGAGTCTTACAGCCCGAAGGTTGAAAAGGATTACGACGCCGTTCAAGACCCAGTAGTATATGAAATTTCCTTACCAGATATACACTATGGTAAGTACACTGGACAGACACTTGACCAAGCTGAGGAAGAGTATATGAATACTGTAAAGGATTTGTTGTCTAAGGCGCAAGGCTTAGATGTAGAACGAATTCTATTACCGATAGGTAATGATGGTATGAACTCTGAGGGATATTCCCGTGCTACCACTAAAGGTACACCTCAGCAAGATTCAGCAGAATGGCAAGAGACATTCGTAGGGTATTGTAATCTTATGGTAAGAGCAATACACTACCTAGCCAAGTCTGCACCAGTAGATGTGGTTGTTGTACAAGGTAACCATGACTATGAAAGAATGTTTTATGCAGGTGAATACCTGAGAGCATTCTTTAAAAATGATGATAGAGTTGATGTTGATAATAACTTTGACTCTAGGAAATATTATAAATACGGAGTTAACTTAATTATGTTTACACACGGAGATAAAGAGAAACCAGCTGAGATGCCACTTATAATGGCAACTGAACAGCCTATGCTATTTGCACAGACTAAGTTTAGAGAGGTTCACTGTGGACATAAACATAAAGAACAAGTTAATGAATATAGAGGAGTAAAGGTAAGATTTATTCCATCTATCTGTGGCAACGACGCTTGGCATAAGATGATGGGTTATGAAGCCAAGAGAACAGGCCAAGCACATATATGGAGTAAAGAACGCGGATACGAAGGTTATTTACAAACGAACATATAACAGATGACATTAAATGAGATTGCATATAATATTTTAAATTTAGTTAGAGGAGGTAGATCTAGCAATAATGAGCATATATCTACTAGTCAGATTAAGTTTAATGTAAAGTACTACAGAGCTATGCTTATACGTAGAGACTTTGCTAGAAACGGTATAATCACTAGACACCTAGAACAAGATCTAGGATGTTTAGAATTAATAAAAGTTGACGCTTCTAAATGTTGCAATCTTCCTACTGAGTGTGCTGTCTATAGAACTGTTAAAAAGGTACCAAGAACTGTTAGATTTAATTTTAGTGATGCAATTACACACGTTGGAGATGTTAGTGGTACAGGCACTATTCCTATTGTAGATTCAAATGCAGTACAATGGTTGCCTTACGATAAGTATACTAAGAACAAAATGAAAGCATATATGATTGAAGATTATATCTACATCTATAATGCAGACGGTTTGAAGTTTATAAACATTAGAGGCATCTTTGAAGACCCTGAAGATGTTGCTTTATTTGATTGTGATGGATCTGATTGTTATAATGACGATATGGATTTTCCTATTCCTATGGATATGTTACAAACCATCACACAAGGCATTATGAGTGGTGAGCTTATGATGCTTGCATCGTCAGTAAATGACACAACTAATGACACGTTGCAGGATCAGGGCAGACCTGCAGCACCTAAACAATAACTATAATTATAAATATTTTTAAAATGAGAAAGAAAATGATGTACGGAGGATCTAAGAAAAAGATGATGATGTACGGTGGTAAAAAGAAAATGATGAAGGCTGGCGGAGCTAAGCCTGATTATCTTGATATGGATAAAGACGGCAATAAGAAAGAGCCTATGAAAAATGCTGTAAAGGATAAGAAGCAGGCCAAAGGTAAGAAGAAACCATTTGTAAAACAGCCGGCTATTGGAGTAGATAATAAGCCTAAGTTATTGGCTAAAAAAGGTGGACTAATGAAGGACCTTAAGAAGCAGCAAAAGGAAGATAGAAAAGAAATGCGTTCAGGCCAAAAGGAAGCTAGAAAAGAGCAGAGAGGTCAGAATAAGAGAGAGCGTGTGGCAAAAGGTCTTAATAAAAGAGCAGATAGAAAAATGAAAGCTGCTTCTAGAAAACGACTAGCTGGTGATCAAGCTACTGCTCAAGGTAAGTTAAAGAAGGCTGCTAGAAAACAAAGAAAAGCTACTAAAAAAGGTGTACAAGGCGCAGCAGCAAGACTATCCGCAGCTATGTACAAGACTGGTGGATTTTTAGAAATGCCTGTATTTGATTTAGACAGAGATTAGTGCAGCACACGATTTCTCATATATACAATGACTATGTAGAAACTGACAGCAGTGTATCTAAACAAGCCTTTGTTGATATATGCAGTGAGTTCAACATGATGATTATAGATTACATTCTAGATGGTAAAGAGTTTAATATGGGTTATAACCTATCAACTCTTTCCATCGTAAGAATGGAGAGAGATCCAAGAAACCCTGGTATAGACTGGGGTGAATCAAATAAATATAAAGCTGAGTTGCTGGCAAATGGTGATGAGCTTTTTGATAAGGACACTGGAGACGGTGTCAAATGGCACATATACTACACGGACAGTGAGTATCTTAAATACTACTGGCGTAAGGGTAAGTGCAAAGTAAAGAACAAAACAGTTTACAGATTTGATGCTACACGAGGAGTGAAGGGTAACAAAGGTAAACTGAAGGAGTTAGACGAACTAGATTATTTAAAATTTAAAAAGAATTAGAGATGCCAAAAGACGCGTGTTATCATAAAGTTGTAGCCCGTTACGGTCCTAAGACGTCTGCATACAGAAGTGGTGCAATGGCTAAGTGTCGTAAGGTTGGAGCTGCTAACTGGGGAAATAGTAAAAAGAAAAAGCATGGTGGAATAGCTAATAGTATTCTATCTGATACTTACGGAAGTAGCCGTACTCTTAAAAAGAAGAAGTAATGGCTGTAAGAAAGACTGCTGCAGGCGCTAGATTAAAGCGTTGGTTTAAAGAGAAGTGGACAACACCTAGTGGTAAGAAGGATTACTCTAAAGGTGAAAATACATTTAGACCTACTAGACGTATATCTAAGGATACACCATCTACATGGTCTGAATTGTCAAAATCTGAGAAAGCAGCAGCGCAGAAAGAGAAGAATACTAAAGGTAGAGTTAGTAGATATAAAAAGAAAAAGAAAGTTAAACGTGCAAAGGGTGGTGGATTTATATTACCTGGACCAGCAAGAATATAATTATGGCAAAGACAGCGGCATGGACAAGAAAAGCAGGCAAGAACCCTAGCGGCGGATTAAACGCTGCAGGTAGAGCTTCTTACAATAGATCAACAGGAGGTAACTTGAAAGCTCCTAGTAAGAAGAAGGGAAACAAAAGACGTTCTAGCTTCTGTAGTAGAATGTGCGGTATGAAATCTAAGCGTACAGGAGCTAAAGGTCAAAGAGATCCTAATTCAAGAATTAATAAATCGCTACGTGCATGGAACTGTGGTAGCTGTAGTAACTGGAGATAAACATGGCAGTATATAAGAACATATCAAGTAAGATGATTATTAGAAAGGTTTTCAGAGATTTGAAGCCTACTGGGGATGAATGGATAGATGATGCAATAGAGTGGATGGGAGAAGCTTTAGAGCATATAGGTGCAGCTTCACAGCTGTGTCAGAAGCAGTGTGTTCTTACTATTGAAGATCACAAAGCATGTTTACCAGGCGACTTGTATTTTATAAATCAAGTAGCTATCAGTACAAGTTCTACTCCTGAAGCAAGTGAGGAGTTAGATGTATTGACAGAGCAGGTTCGTAAACTACGAGCTGAAATAGCAGAATATAATAGCACTCTTGAGGATGATGTTGCAAATAGTAGCAGTATTACCAATGCAGACTTGAATGTATATGACACACAATATAAAGCTAACGTAGCAGAACTAAGAGAACTAATCAGTAGGATAACCGTTTTAGAGGGGATATTTTTTAATACTGATAATGGAGGTGTGGGCCTACAGCCTTTGAGCTATAGTGCTAGCACCTTCCATAAATCTATGCACTGTGACGATTGCGTAAATGAATACTCAAACCACATATCTAGTTATATAGTGGATTGTGATTATATAAAAACATCTTTTGCTTCTGGTAAAGTTTGTATAAGCTATACAGCATTTCCAATAGATGATGATTGTTTTCCAATGGTGCCAGATGACATAAGTTATAAAGAAGCTATGTTCTGGTATATATACAAACAAATGTTATTAGGTGGATACGACAAGCCTAACAATAAGATAGATTATAACTTTGCAGATCAGAAATGGCAGTACTATTGTACTCAAGCTAGAAATGCAGCTAACTACCCAGACATAGAAAAATACGAGTCTTATATGAATCAATGGGTTAGACTTGTACCAGATATTAATAGGCACGCATGTTTCTTTGAAGAATTAAATGAAAGAGAAACTTTATATAGAGGTTAATGGCTAAGTATATAAAAGGATTAAATAAAGACACAGCTCCAGTAGATCAGCCAGAAGGATCATACAGATATGCTAAGAATATGCTATCTAATGAAACTGCTGGTGCATTATCTAATGAGCCTGGTAACATAAGTGTTAACTCAGCTATAGCAAATGGACATAAAGTTATAGGTAGTATTGAAGTTACAGATGATACTGTAGTTCTATTTACTACAGATAATAGTGATGTTCATCACATATATATCTATGCTGCTAGTACAGATTCTGTAAATCTTGTATTAAGAACTGAGCCTGTAATTAACCCTGCTCACCCAATAAATGCTGGGGGTAGTGATGCAGACTTTGATTTAAAATTTAGTTGGGATTACCCTATAGAAGGAACATATAAGTTTGATCCAGATAACAATCTTATAGTATACTGGACAGATAATAATAATCCTCCTAGATCACTAAATATTACAAGACAAATAAACGAAAGCACTACCGCTAGAATATATGGTGTAAATCCTTTTACATCTCCTAACAAAAATTACATAGATAGGCTTAATTTGTTTCCACATGCAGGCCCTGTGCCTAGCATATCTTTTACCAGAATAGCTAATGGCGGCGCATTAAAGTCAGGAACATATACTTTATTTTTAGCGTATGTAGATAAAAACTTTACACAAACAAACTTTGTGTCTTATTCATTGACGGTACCCATTGTGGAAGATGATGAGAGTGTTAGGCCCATAGAAAGGTATGATGGCTGCGAGCCAGATACACAAACAGGAAAAAGTATTGTTTGGAATGTAACTAATCTAAATACAGATTATGAATTTCTTAGACCTATAGTAGTACATAGAACGTTAGATAAAGAAGGCGCTCCCGCTGAGTTTGCTTTTAAACTTAATGATGTAGATGTAAGCGGTAATACAGGAACTATAGTGTTTTCAGGTTTAGAAGGCTACCAGTCTTCATCAGTAGAAGAAGCGATTATAGATACTGTGGCTTATGATACTGCTAAGACATTGACACAATTAGATAGTATACTCTATTTAGGTAACCTTGCAGGCACTAAAGATATAGGCTATCAGAAATATGCTAACTTTATTAAGCTTACGACAACAGTTTCTGACCCGCTAGACCCTTTTGATTCTTATGAGTTAACGGCTGATAACTTAGACTATGGGTATTTAGATACAGAGCCTGACCCATCAATAGTAAAGAACATGGGTTTTAGAGATATAGATAATCTTTCATCTAGAAATCAAAACAAGAAAGGATATACAAGAGATGAAGTGTATGCATTTTATATATCATTCGTATTAAATGATGGTAGCATGTCATATGCTTACCACATACCAGGTAGATCAAGACTTACAAATCAAACAGGATCTCAAGTTAGAAAAGTAGATCAAGACCCAAACACGGGCGTATCGTTTTTGAATGGATTAACTGTAAATGAGGATGATGATGTAAATGATCCAGACTTAACAGACTTAACACAAGGACAAGGTAAGCTATTTCACTTTTATGACTTTTCTATATTTGGTAATAGAAACACAAATTTTTGGGAAAACAGAAATGAATTCTATCCTAGTACGGATGACTATGAAATGATTGACGCTAATAATCCTGGAGTTATAGTAGAAGATCTTAAAGGTAGTAATGTTAGGCACCACCATATGCCTTGTAATACTAATAGTGGTAGAGAAGTAATAGCTGGTAATACAGGAACTTTTATACCTTCTGCAGACACTTATACTGAGACTTATTACTTTGCAGTTGGTGATTGTAACCCTAATACTCCAGGAGGGAGTGCACAAGGGGGTGTAGAGAACGGAGCTGGGTCAGGTCAGTCTAATGATAATCTTCTAATGAATCACGGCACTCATAGTACAACATGTATAACAAGCTTTGATTATAGCGCAAACAATGAATCTGGATGGCCTGTAGGATATGATAATGCTTTTAATTATATATCAGGAGTTTTTGGTAACTATAGTAATTGGCAATATCAAGCTCCTAGCCAAAGTTTAGAAGGTGTAACAGGATACTACATGTTTGCAGATGGTCCTGATGGTAGTATCAATACTTCAGGTGGAACCAGCGCAATTGTTACAGAGTACTTGCCTGGAACAGATCAGGTTAGGATAGATCAAACTCCACCTAGTGAACCTTATACTGAGTATGGTAGTGGAGGTGATGGAGAGGATGAAGTACCAGGACAAACAAACTATGCAATATTTGTTTGGCAGGTTACATACCCAGCTGTTACACAAAACGGTTTTATATCACATGAAGTACAAGCACTAGGAATAAGACTTCAGGATATAAAAATACCAAAAACTATAGCAGATAAAGTACAAGGATTTAGGATATACTATGCAGAAAGGAAGCATGAGAATAGAAGAGTACTAGGTCAGGATCTTATAAAAAGAGCTAATGATGCTGATGGTTGGGATATTGCAGGATGTGGTACTGGTAATACTTCTATAAGCGGTAATGGATCTACTGAAGATTTTATATTATCTGCAGGATCTTTATATGACGGAACTGTTAATACAGCTACTTTTCATGATTTTTATTTATTAAACAGAAGAAATAGTTTAGTTCCAGCAACTCATACTAGTAAAGAATATTTTGTAGATGTAAGATCATTTTTAGGTCCAGGTGATAGATATGCAGATGTGACTGATGATATAGGAGATGAATGTCTATTAGGGATGAGTTATCCTGCTCTGCATATAGGAACAGACTATTTTAATTTTACAGCTAATAATCAACCATTCCAACACTTTCCATTGAGAGAAAAATGTAAAACATACTTAAATGGTGACTCTATATATGATGGTAGAGGAATAGGTTTTGGTAAAAGGATATATAATATAGGAGGTGAAAGTTCTATACTGTTAGCATATAATCCTAGTAGAACCCCTATTTATAATTTTACTCCGGCAGGTGGAGGAGCCGTATGGCACCAAACTCCTGCGTCTGGTCAAGGATTTTCATATGAGAATCATACTATGCCTAGACTGGAATTGCATAATCTTAATGCATTTAAAACAGATATGTATCTTTCTTATGATACACAAGAATTAGTGTGGACAGGTTTTGAAGTACTTGGCGTTGATAATTTAGCTAACTACACTGTTGAAGATGATAATACATCTACTGTGGGAGCTACTCACAATACAGGAGATATATTTGGAGGAGATACTTTTATATGTAGACATGGGTATCGTATAACACACAGGCCTGAAGTAGCTGGTACAAACCCTAGAGATCATAAATCTATACTTTATACAATATGTGAATCTACAGATAACATAAACTTTAGACACGAAACAGATAAAGATAGCTCATATTTTCCAGGATCTCCAGCAAGAAAAATATTAGCACTAAAAGCTGAAATAGATCTTACTAAGAAAGATAATATGAAATATGATGAATCATTCTCTTTGGGCATTGCAGATATAAAGCCTGCTATACCATACCCATTAAGAGAGTCTGATCCT
>Ga0208134_1001493_pt1 | contig 13382 bp, 22 predicted proteins | sample VirMetDEL_Mar_31_FD_184515 | JGI IMG/M metagenome (GOLD analysis project Ga0208134, IMG submission 184515) | Aqueous microbial communities from the Delaware River and Bay under freshwater to marine salinity gradient to study organic matter... | ecosystem: Environmental > Aquatic > Marine >... | reverse complement strand
CCCGGTTCACCGTTCTGCGGGTCGTCCCGGTCCGCTGGGCCAGCCGTTCCTGGGTGATGAAGCAGGTGCCGTCCTTGCCTGTCTGGGCACAGATCGACAGGAACACTGCGGCCCGACCCGACGTCAACCCCTCAAGAGACGCCAAGCCGGCCGCAGCCTTGCTCAAAGCCCCCGGATTCAATTCACCCCCACCATTGGGGCCAGCTGATCCGGCTCGTTCTCGTCGAACAGCGTCTCCCAGAGATCGGCAAACGTGGTTATCAGGTACATGGGCGCGTCCCGACCGTCGAGCAGCATCATGGCCCGCCACAGGTCGGGATCGAGCGTCAGCAGGGCATCGCCTCGCGTGACGTAGGGATACATCCCGGTCCGAGCCTTGCCGAACAGGTTTGCGATCTCGGTGATGCTGAAGTTGTGACGCAGCTTCAATCGCATGCACAGCAGGACCACGGCGAGCTTCTCCCGCCGGCGAGTCAGGGTTTTGTAGGTCCAGAAGCCCCACTCGAGGCCCATCTCCTCGACCAGCTGCACCGACCATTCGGCAGACGCCTTAGGCCAGCCTTCGCGGTAGATCTGTTCAAAACGGGATGTCATCGCTGCCTCCCGGTGCTGGAGGATCGCTGGCGAGTTCCGGAGCCTTCTGAATCACCACCGTCATGCAAGGCGTCCCGTCCGGCTTCCTCGACGGCATGCTGAACAGGCGAATCGTCTTGCCGACCCAGTTGTCCGTTTCCTTGCCGAACAGGCCCTTCATCGCCATGTTGCGAGTCTTGTTCATGGCAAGCCCTTGCGACTTGCCCATGAACCCCAGCACCACCGTGTCGCCTTCACCTGGTCGGAACTCCACGAATTCAACCGACTCCACGGTGACGTCTACGGGTTGCGTCAGCTCCTCGGCTCGGATGGTCTTGGACGGATACAGGTCATCGATGTTCATTTGTTGCCCTTCCTTGGTCGTTTCTTGAATCCTCGCCGCCGGCCAGATGGCCGCGAGGCTGATCGGTCTTTCGAGCTCTGAGACTCGTTGTGGTGTGATGACACCAGTGCGCCATGCATGAGGCGATCGAGAAATGCCCACTTCGCAAACGAAATCTCGTCGCCATCTTTTGAGGCGCGCGTAGAGATGCTGTTCCAGCCAGCCATCAGCATTCCCCCTCAAGGTATTCGACGGTGCAGTTGTCTAGGCTGAGTTCCGCCCCTTCTGCTTCCCACTGGTCGAGATACGGTTTCGCGTTCTTCGCCGCCGCTTCGGCCGCATCTAGCGTGCCTCGCAACGTGCCAATTAGATTCGATTCGGACCACTTGCTGTCCTCGAATGAGATGATCAACAGCATGAGGACCCGAAGAGCATCGGCCGTTGTGTGGATGGTGACATCGCCTTCAAACGTCCAATAATCAAACACTCGTTCCAGATGCGGGAATTCCTGTTCCAGCGGCGTTCGTTCCTCTGTCATCAAACGTCCCCCTCGCGGTACTCGACCGTGTAATCGCCATTCCCCAGCTTCACCAGCGGTTGATCCGCCGGCTTGCGGACGTGCTTCATCTCGCCGTGAACGCGCTCGATGCACACGCGAATCGCATTGTTCAACGTCGAGGCGCCCATCTGCCGCTTCAGGTCGACCAGCTTCACCGTGGTCGCTTCATCAAGGTGTGCGGTGTATCCGGCGTCAGCGACCGTCTCAGGCTTCGCGGTCGTGTCCGCTCGAGCCTTTGCGATAATGTGCTTGGGATGCCGAGCGCCGGCTTCCTTCGGCCAGCCGTTGTTGATTGCCTTGACGAAACTCTCGCGGCTGATTGCGATCGACGTGCGATACTTCATCGCTTTCATCGGGTGTTGCGGGTTGTTCGCCCAGCTCCTAATGGTCGAAGGCGACAGCCTCGGTCGATCCGGGTACGTCGACGAGTACAACCGCGACGCCTCGACACAAGTGATGTAGTCGTTCGTTTCAAGCATGGCTTCTCCAGTAAGGAATATGAAATGTCAAGGGAAAAACGGGCCGGTGGGGAAGGTTGCCGCCAGTAGAACCCACCGACCCGCAGAAGAGAGAGATTGTCGACCGACAAGGCCGACGATCGGACCCTACTGCTATCGGATCACACCGTCAACCGGCTCCAGTTTTCTGTGGGCAAAAGAGAACGCCGACCGCTGGAACGATCGGCGAACTGAGAATGATCCCGGCCAAGAGATCTTCAACTGCTCGAACAATAGCAGATTCATTTCAATCTTGTCACGCATTCTTCTTCGCTTCGATCTCGCCTTCCTGCTTCGCGAGCTGCTGCCGCTTCCGTTGACCTGGCGTCGGGACCAGGAATCCGCCGGCCGCACCGAGCAGGCCCGTCAGGACCGCCGGCGCTCCGACGCCGGCCGCGACGCCCTGAGCCGTGTCGAGGAAGCTGGCGATCATGCCTTGCTGCTGATCGGCGATCTCATTCAGGGCCTGCCCCTGGGCCGTGGCGATCGCTGCAGCGCTCCTCAGTTGCTGGGGCGTGTGGAACGTCCCGTCGAGCTGCGGGAAGCCCTTGACCGAACAGCCGGTGTTCAAGCAGAGAAACACGGTAATCAAGCCGATCCAGCGCACGCGAAACCCTCCGTAATTCACCACCGAGCCAGAACAATCCGGCCGGCACCAGCACCTGGGCGATGTCAAGCACAAAATCACTCAGCATCGTCCTCATCCTCATCTTCGACCTCTTCTGCCTCTTCGCCGATCTCTTCTTCGCACAGCTCCGCATAGGCCTGCTCGGCCAGCCCACGACAGGCCAGCGCGTTCCCCCAGCTGTGGATCTGCGTCGTCGTTCGCCGGCGGGTCGTCCTCGAGAACACGATTACCAGGGCGTCCGCCCCGACCTCCTCGATCAGTTGCGTCTGAATCCTGTTCACGGCTTTGTTTCGTTCCCTCGGCGTCATCGCTTCCCCTTGAACTTCGAACGGTGAAACGGTTCGCCCCTGCCCATCGGCATCGGCTCGTGGTACGGGTAGCCGTCGATCACGACGCCGGCCGACAGAATCGGCTTTGTCAGCATGTTCCGCCCGTATCGCATCGCGGCGTGTTCGATGTCAACGCCGCAGCCTGTGTCGAGGCCGAAGATCCGAGCAGTCGGGCCAGCGGCCCAATGAACGCCCCCGACGCTGTGGACGTGACCGCAGACGATCGACCCCATCGACTTCTTGGCGGCGTTCAGGGCCGGCGTAGCCCCGCCGAAGCCTGTGCCGTGGACATACGTCACCTTGTCGATCACCACGTCTCGTACCCACTTCCAGGTTGGCGTGCCCCAGACATCTGCGAACTTCCGGATGAACCGGGCCGGGATGTTGACGCTCGAGGCCATGCGATGCACCCGTTCGTCGTGATTCCCGATCGTGACCGTGGCGTCCGGGAACGCCTCATGCCAGGCAGCGACCAGCCGCCGGGTCTGTTCCGCTTCATCTTCAGCCCCCGGTGCGTCTGGCTCGCTGGCGTGAAAGCTCACCGCGTGCATGTCCAACAGATCACCGATGAACACGACACGTTCCGGCTGCCACTTCTCCTCGAGATGCTGGCAGAATGCCATGTACCCTGGATGACAAGCAGGTTCGTGAACGTCGCCGATGACAAGGACGCGGGTCATGCGCCACTGTGAACCAAGTGCGACACGGTCGGCCTTGTGTACTGGAGGCTCATCCAGTCCACATTCATGTCGTTGTTAGTGCTATCCGAGGCCTGCTGGATCACGGTACAAGCGAGTTGTCCGCTCGTTGTGAAGGTTCCAGTGCCTACGGAGGTACCAGCAACGTAGACGTTATACGTCCACTGATTTGAAGTTGAAGTCTTGACAAGTTTGATGCCGATTCGTTCGTACACGTTTTCATCGAAAGTCACTGCCACACCAGTGTCGCTCGATGATCCCGTGAGGTCTTCAACATTCGATTCAGTTACCGCGTATCGCCAATTCGCTTCACCACCAATCGACCCGATCACGACGCGATTCGGTGGTGTAGACATTCCTTGCGAATACCAACCTAAACCGTCGCTGTTCCAAGCGCTCAAAGTCGGATCGAAAATTGAGATCGCGCAGAGATTCGCGCCTGCTGTTGTTGTTGAGGCTTCGAACGAAACATTGCATTCCCAGATGATCTCATCACCTGTAACGGGAGTGATGCGCGAAACGATACCTGTGGAAATTTGCCCCCAACTTGAAACCGCGCCGTCACCTGATTGACTGTCGAAAATGATCCGGCCGAACGTATCTGCGCCCTCTGATCCCATGAACGCGCGTTTTATGCTGTATGAACCATTCGTGTCTGCGTTCCACCAGTCGTTTCCGTTACCAGCAGCCTCCGCTCCTTGAAAGTCTTCAAACAGGCGAACGACCGTCTGCGGAGCCTGTCCCCATTGCTTTTCCGTTGTGCCGCTTGGAAGGTTCGTCAACGCGGAACCGTCGACTGCTGGCAGTTTTGCGGAGCCGTCAAGTTGCACGATCTGATTCGCGCTCGTGCCAACGTCGAGCCTTGCGGTCGCCAACGTTCCGGTCGTGAGGTTCGCGGCGTCGTCGGTCCCCGTCGCGGTGCGGTAGGCCCCGGCCGTCGTCTCGCCGGTCACGCTGGTGACATGTCCGAAGCTGTCAATCTCGACGCTCTTCACGAACGCCGGCCCTGTGCCGCTCGCCGGTTGTGCCTGGTGCGCGATCGTGCCGCTGGCGGTGATGGTCCCGCCGGTCAGGCCCGAGCCGGCCGTGATCGATGTCACTGTTCCGCTGCCGCTGCCACCACCGCTGAGCGGCGAGCAGTAAGACACAGCTGCGTCCGTGATGGTCACGCCGATGGTCTGTGCGCCGTTCGTTTCGACGACCTGAGCCGTGGCGTCCACCGTCAGGTTGGACCCCACCTGAATGGTCGCATCCCACAGCGAGTAATTGGCAGCGGTCTGGGCCGCAACCGTGAACACCACCGCACCGCTCGAACTCGACGCCGATTCGCTGATGCTCAGGCCGTCGACCTCGAGGGTCACAGCAGTGCCGTCGCCGGGATCCGTCGACAGCGTGACGTTGATGGTGGTTGTCCCGCTGCTACTCAGCTGGATCGTGGTCGGATTGCAGGTCATCTTGTTCCCCCCGGAACGGTAGTAACTTGTTCAGTATATCGCGTCTTTTGCCGCATCCACAGCTGTTTCCGGTCACCTTGTCGACCAGCAGCTTGATCCCGGTCCGCTTCGTCAACGCCTCGACCAGGTCGCCGGCCCCTCGCATGTTCGTCAGCTTGGGCTGGTACGTCATGGCGATAGCAGGCTCCATTCCATCGTCAACACACAGGCCCCGTTCGACGTGCTGGCTGGAAAGTTGAATGTGCTGGTGTCTTGGCAGTCTGTTCCTGGGACGCTCAACGTTGTGATCGGAGCGTGAATTGTAAACACCACCTGGTCGTACGCTGCACACCCTTTGCCGGTGATAGCAGACGCCTGCACCGTTCCTTCCGTCCTGCTCGTTCCGACCCTCCAAGCAGCTGCTGCGCTCACCAATCCGCTGCCGCAGATTGTGCCGGTGGTCGGAAATCCTGCTTGATAGAAAAACGTGAATTCGTTGGCGTTATCTCGGCCGCATTCGATGTGGAATTCCTGCGTGTGCGTGATGTCAACCGTCGTCGGGCTGTCGCAATCATCACACGTCGACGTCACCCGGAATTCGAACGTGACCGGAATCTCCCACCTGTAATCGATTCCAACTTCCGTCCACACTGGCAGGCCACGGGTGACCGACAACACCTGCACCTGAAATTCCTCGTAAGCCTTGACTGTGCTTCCCGGTGCGCTTGCCTCACACAGCTGCGTGCCGATCACCGAAGTCGATTTAATTTCCGGCCCGGTCCCAGCCGAAGCCTGATCGCTGTTGTTCTCGAACGAGCAGCAACCGGCCTCGAGACATGCTTTCCGGGTCAGGGTCATGTGCAGGCCCCGTCGAACTGGTTCGGCCAGGACAGCACGATGAAGTCGACGTTCTGAGCAGACAGATACGTTCCGGACACGATCGCATCGTTCGGGATCGGCTTCAGCTCGTACGTGCCTGGCAGCGAGCTGATGGTAATGCCCATCTGCACCGTGGCCGTGTTCCCCTGCTCCATCAGGTTGATCGCGTTCAGGAATCCTGTCTGTGCGACGTCGTCCCAGGTCAGGTCTTCAGGGTCGTCGCCAACTCGAGGTTCGACCGCGATCACCGTGTATTTCCACTGTCCGGCGTTCGTCGCTGTCGACGACTGCACCCGCCAGAACTGCGTCGGCTGCTCGACATCAAACCGAGGTTCGCTGGTGTTGCCGTACATCATGCGAGTGCAATCTGTGCCTGTTCGTCGGTCGTGAAGAGGCCGTTGAAGTCTGTACCGCGTAGATACGGCTGCTGCCAGTAGACGCCGCGAACGTGCCGGATCGATCGCGGATCACCTTCGTACGCCATCGCACCGATTCGCGTGCCAAAGGTCGGTCGCGGAACCTGCCTTGCGTGCTTGTCTTCGCGTGCCCGGAATTGGTACTTGCCGATGTACCATTCCGCGTCCAGAGCAACCCGCTGGCAGCCCATGTAGATGATCGTGCCCTGTGCCAGCCCCGCAAACGTCGCCTGGTTCCGCGTGCCGATGCCGGCCGTGTCCTCGAGGATCGTCTGATCGCCGGCGACCATCGTGCCGAGCGTGCTGGTGTGGACCCCCTGCCGGACCACCTCGACGGTGAAGTCGATCTGTGTCAGGCCCACAGATAGCGGGTTGCCGTTCCAGTCGACCATCGTGCCGCCGATGTCGCCGGCTGGGCGGTAGTCGGTTGACTCGACGCCATCGGTAACACTTCCTGCTGCATTGTTCAACGTGCTGCTGCCGCTCGAGCCGTCCCACAGCGTGACGTCAGCGTCGTAATACCCGGAAGGGCTGCCGCTGCTCCAGCTGTCTGTCGGGACGATCGGATTCGACCGATACACAGGCGTTGGAGCCATCACATGATTCGACAGCACCCGCACCAGCTCGTGTTCGCCGGCGAACCTGGCGTACTCGGTCAGGGCGATCGTGATCTCGGCAGCGTTCAGCCCCTCCGGCAGTAGGCGAACACCTACCGTCCGCACCCGAGCCGGATCGCCTTCCACCGTGCTGTCGATCGTCAGCGGGCCGCCAGTCTCGGCGATGATCCCGCCGTACCCTGTGCCGGCACAGATCAGGTCCCGGATGCCCTTGGCCGTCACCGTCGAAGTGTCGGACGTCCGGAATACTCGCGTGTGGGTGTGAGCGCCCCAGTCTTCGCTTGCCGCTTCGCTGCTCTTGATCTCGAACCGTTCAACTGTCATGGCCGAGGCTCCGCCGGTTGTGCTGGATCTGCTGTCCGTCGAGCTTGTCCGCCAATCCCAGCATTGGCCCGTCGCCTCGCTTCGTTGGCGATGACGTCGACAGTCATTTCAGGCAGCTGCGGCCCTGTGCCGGGCAGACTCATGTAGCCGGCGAACGCCTGCATCAGCGAAGGCATGAACAGTTCCTCGTAACTGCTCGCCGTTTTGAACCGGTTTTTGATACCCATAGCTGATTCTGTGAACAAGCCGGCAGCCGTTGCGGTTCGTCGTTGCGTCGTTTGATACGTCGCCGAAAGATCTGCGGCGCCTTTGATAACTGCCGCGATCAACATCGGAATTTCGTTTGCGAGCTGAAGGATCTGTGGCTGCACCTGATACAGCGCCGCTGCAAACCCTCGCACAGCCTTTTCTTCGGCTTCGAGGATCGTGTTGGCAAACTTTGGCGACACGTTCATCGCTGCCCCGATCATCTGCTGGAGTCCAAAACCAGCGATGCCGGCCCCGACGATTCCGCCGAGACTAACGCCCCCGAGCATGCCGCCGATCGACTTCCGCACAGATCCAAGCGCCTTAGTCAGCTGGCTGGTGTCCGCTCCGAACTTAAATGTGATGCTTCGCGCCATCGGTGCAGCTGCTCCGCTAGTTCCCGATCACTCATCCGCCGCTTCCCGGTCAGCTCCTCGAGCACGATCCGGAACTCGAACGGCTCCATCCGCCCCACTTCCTCGAACGACCAGCCTGTCCGGATCGCCACCTGGGCGATCAGTCGGATCCATTGCGTTCGGTCACGACCGCCATACATGCGGTGAATTCCTCCTTCTCCATCGCCTCGACTTCGGCGACCGAGATCCCGTAGCAGCGAGCCACGGCCGTGATCGCCTGCTCGACTTCGTTGTCGATGCCGGCGAGGTCCGCATGGTCCCGCATGTTCAGGTTCCGCTTGTATGACTTCATCCGGCTGGTGTCCATGCGCCGCCGGCTTCGTCCTCGGTCACCGTCAGCGTGAATTCAGTCGGCTGGTCCAGTGAGCCGGTGACGCTCGCAGACGTTGCAATGCCGGCGTACGTGCCAGCCAGTGGCCCGTTGGCAATCACGATTGAAGTCGCAGAGCCTGCGGCTGGCAGCGTGCCGTCCTCGCTGTGACCGTTGAGCGTCACCGTGAACGGCGAACGGATGCCCGCAAGATTCTTGCGATAGGCATCACCTGATGCGGTGACGTCAACTAGGGCCGTGTCGCCGCCGGCGAACTCGATGCTGGTAATCAACACCGCCGTGCTGTCGATCGTCGCGGTGACTCCGTTGAATGATGTGGCTGCCATGATTAGCTCGCAAAGGTGATCGTGGTCGTGATCTCAGTGACGTACACGGGAACCGTGTCGGCCCCCCGTTGGAAAATCTCAGCGGATCGGCTCGCTTCGTGGACCGACACAAAGTCGCTCGAGGCCCGCAGGTCGGTCAAAACGTCCGCAGCCAGCGCGTCGGCGTTGAGCCTGGAAGAATGCAAACAAGCAAAGACGTACCGGGCATGGAATGGACCGCCGCTGGTGCTGGTGCTGTTGGTCGCTCCGGAGTCCTCGAGGCCGAACAGGACCGCCGGCAGCTGCGTCTCGCGGTTCCGGATGTCCGGCGACACGACGACGCCGGTGATGTTCACCGCGTCGAAGATGTTCTGGTTCGCGGTTGCGAAGCTCATAGCATCGTCCTCAGCTTTCCAAGTCCGACCCGCTTGCCCTGCTCGAGCTGAATGGCGATCGCCTTTTCCATCATCCGGGCCACCCGATCGTTGTAAATGCGACCGACTGGCCGGCGGAACGGCTTGGCCGACACCCGCTTTCCTTCCCACTTCGACCCGCCGCCAGGCGTGTATCCGCCTTCGATCATGTGGGACAGGTAGTTGTAGTACTGTTTGCCGTTGATGTATTGGCGCGTCACCAGGCCGTCGCGGGTCCGCTTCGTCTCGACGCTGTAGCTGCCGCGCTGCGTCAGGCTCTTGCGGACGCTGCGGATCTTGCGGCCCTTGCCGGCAGCCGTCTTGCCGAACGTCTCAATGCCCCGTCGGCCCTTGACGTAGGCCCGCGATTTCCGGCCGAACGGGATCCGGCGGAAGTTCTCGATGCTCTTGTCCCGCATCACGTCAAACGCCACCCGTGCGGCGTTCTGGAGCATGTTGACGCCCTTGAAGCCTTCAAGACTGTCAAGGGTCCGCAGGTACCGCTTGAGGCTGGGCGTCGGGCCGACCTTGACCAGATCATCTTTCATCGCTCTACCGCCACAACTGTCAGCTCGAGGTCCCGCCGCAGCCCGTTGGGGTCGCGGATCTGTTCAATGTCGTAGTAGACGTCCCGATACCGCACTCGCCAGTCGAAGCCGATCGACTCGGTGAACGGCATGCGGATCAGGGCCGACAGCTGCCCCGACTGGCGGATCTCGCCTTCGTCGGTCTTCTTCACCCGCTCGACGCGGAAGTCGACCATGGCAGTGAACTGCAACGTGTACGCGACAGTCTCCGACCCGGCCGCGTCAGCCGTTTCGGAGGCGCTGTAGAACTGAACGGCATGACGTCCGCCGAAGCTCACAGGCCCCCCAGTTGGTAATTCTGGATCAGGGTCCGCAGCGACAGCGGGACCTCGTTGTGAGTCATCGTCGAGACACCTTCTCGATCGGTGAACAGGTGGTTTCCCAGATCAAACACAGCCACCTTCACATCGGCCGGCACGTCGCCTGTGACGGACATCGACGCCCGGTACTCGCATCGGGTGTCCCATGTGCCCGAGGCCGTCAGACGGAATTCTGTGGCCCCCCAGACGTTCGCCAGATACCAGTCGGTCGTGACCGCGCCTTCGCTGACGCCATCGCGGTACTTCGTGACGCTCGAGATCGTCGGCGACGGCCCGAACGGAACCTGCATGCCTGGCAGGATCGCAATCTCAATCGTCGTCGCCCGCAGATACCAGTTGGTCGCCTTCTCCCACATCGACACGCCGGCGTCCAGCGACCGCTGGAGCGCGGAGTTGTCGTCGGTCCACGGAATCCGACAGTGATCCCGGAACGCCGACAGCTGGAAATTGTGGGCCGACTGGCTGGTGATCTTCATCGGTTCCCCCGGAATCCAGGGCCGAGGCCCGAAGGCCCCGACCCCGGAGAAAGGCTAAGGGATCAGCTCGCCGCGATCTGGAGACGCGCCGAGGAACTGGGCCGCATCCAGCGACCGTCTGCCCGCATCCGAGTACGGAAGGCGGTGATGCCGCTGGCACCGTTGGTGAACGGGTCGACCTGACTGGTCACCTGCGAACGGGTCGCCACGACGTAGCTGCCCCGCTCGAGGAGAACGGCCTGGAACGACCCGGCCGGCGTGGCGTCGGTCATCGCATCCGAGACGTACACGGGATAGCCGAACAGCGTGCCCATGTTGAACGACTGCTGGATCGTGCCAGTCGCGTTCGGAAGGAACAACGGCCGCCCGGTCGCGCCCGCATCGGTCAAACCGATGACGTGCTGGAACAGGGCCGGCGACATCAGCCACGACTTCTCGAGGCCCCAGTACTTCGCCGGCATCCCGAAGGTGACGTCCAGCAGATCCTGGTAGGTCACGTCGGCGATGGTGGTGTCACCGCTGCCGGTCGAGATGTCCGCGATAGCGACGGTCCCGTTGAGCGCCTCATCCGGGAACGTGCTAGCGATGTCCGCCTCCGCAGCCAGAAGGCCGTCCGGTGCGGTGGCGTTCTGCGCCGCAGCGGTGCCGAGGTACTTGGTTTCCCAGAAGTACGCATGAGCCTCGCCGTGCTGCGTCAGGATCTCATCGACGGCACCGCCGCGGTTGTCGGAAATCACCTCTTCAGTGATCTTCGTCTCGGCCGCCGACTTGAACGCCCGAATTCGGAGCTTGCCGAAGTCCGGGTCAAAGTTGTCGTAGGCCACACCCTCGCCGGTGAAGTCGGTGATGGTCGCTCGAGCAGTGACCATCGGGATCTCAGCGTCGCTCGCGTAGCTGCGAACCGTCGCGGCCTGTGCCACGTTGGAACGCGAAGCGAACAGGCGGATCATCTCGTCCTGAAGATCGACCGGGAGCAGGTCGGCAGCGTTGCCACCGAAGTCGATCGTGCGGCGCTCGAAGCTGCCAGGCGACCGCATTTCCTGCTTGAGATCGCTCAGGAACTGCGTGCGAATCTCCTGCTGCGATCGCTGCTCCGGCTTCCGCTCGGCGCGGAACTCGAAGGACGGCGCGGTGAGCGACTCCTTCGCGGATGCGATCGTCTCAGCCTTGGAAATCTCAGCCTGGAGGCCACGGAATTCCACGTCCGACTTTTCAAGTTCTGCCACCTGATCAGTGGTCAGTTCCCCATCGACCGCCAGCAGCGCGTCGATCCGCTTTCGGGCTTCCATCGCATCGGCCCGCATCGAAACCAGGTCAGCCATTAGGCTTCCCCCCGTAAGTAGCGCGGGCACCCGGATAGGCGCCTGCTGTGACCAGAGACAGTTCGACGAGATGACCCTGTGTCACCTCCCGCATGCTCTGCTTGTTCGTGTGAAGCCATCGGTCCCCGTCGTCCTCGACGTAGAAACCGATGGACACCGCCCCGCTCATGTCGCCTCGCTCGAGCGCTTCGCGGAGATCCGGCCGTGAATCCGGCAGGGTCGCCGTGAACTCGAGGCCGTCTTTTGTTTCTCGGAACGACAGCGTGCCGGCACCGACCCGCGCGAGCGGAATGCCCTGCTGGTCGTGCTGCGTCAACATCACCGTGTTGTCGTCGTAGCTGAGCGCGCCCGGCTTCATCTTCTCACGGAACGACCTGCCAGCACCCTGAATCGGATGCGACAATTGGCCGTACGGAACCGCGATGCCGGTCAGCTCATTCGCTGACGTCGCTGTCGTCGTCGTCGACAACAGCCTGGTCTCCAGCTTCATCATCAGACCCCCCGGTCGTCTGCATGTTCGGGCCGACGTACATCTCATCGCCACCGTCGATGGGCGCGAGCCCCAGTTCTTTCCGCACTTCGTTTGGCGTCATCACGCCCAGCTGCACCGCTTCCCGATACGCCTGCATCGACTCGTTGAACGAGCCCCGCAGCAGCGCCGTCTTGTCGAACTTGACGCAGTAGTCAGCCCCGTACAACTTCGACCCCAGCTCCGCCCCCCAGGCGTCCGTGTAGGCCGCCAGCGAATCCGCATACATCCGCGACTGCTCAGCGGTGTAGGCCGATCCCGACTCGCTGAACAACACGTACGGCGGGATGCCAAACACCCGCGCGATATCCTCGATGGCGTTCTTGCGGCCGGCGATCCAGTCCTGGTCAACGAGACTGCGGCCGACTTGCTGCACCGTTGCGCCGTTCTGGGCGATGATCGGGCGGAGCATGCCCTGAGCGCCAGAATGGGCTGAGACGTATGCATCCGCCATTTTGCGACACCCGTCTGCGCCTACGGATTCCTGCGTTTGTATCGCTATCTTGCCCATTCCAGGCTGGCGATATCCCTCGAGGCCGGCTGTCTCCAGCTCGCTTGAAAGCGCCATCGCCCGCGCCGCTTCCATCACCGGGCTGGTGCCCCACAGCTGCCGCACCGACTGGGGCATGCGCAAGTGGATGATGTCGGCCGGCGCAACGTCGCCGTACTCGCTCGTCGTGTAGTAATACCGACCGTCGGCGGCCCGGTTCAGCTGGACGTCGTTGTTGTCGAGCGGGATGAACTGGTCGAACGTCGTGCCGCGCCGGCTGATCAGGGCGAACGAATTGCCCCACGTCAGGGCTTGCATGAACATCCAGCGCTTGAAATCGGTCGCCGTGTGGAACTCGCTGGCCTGTTCGTTGAGCGCCACCACGATCGAATCGCGGCCGATGTCCACCCAGTCGTCGCCCTGGTAGGCGTACGCCTTGATCGGCATGCGGGCGATGTCGCCGGCGATCGCGTTGACCGCCCGTCGCACCGCCGGCAACCGCATCGCTCGAGGCGGGTACTGGGCGAACTGCGCCACGTTGTCGCTGTTCTGGTTCGGGTAGGTCGGCCACCACACGCCGTCAGGGCCAGCGCCACCTGTGGCGTTCACCCGAGGCCATCGAAAAAGTCGACGGATGTCCAAGTCGTTTCC
>Ga0208134_1001492_pt1 | contig 13392 bp, 19 predicted proteins | sample VirMetDEL_Mar_31_FD_184515 | JGI IMG/M metagenome (GOLD analysis project Ga0208134, IMG submission 184515) | Aqueous microbial communities from the Delaware River and Bay under freshwater to marine salinity gradient to study organic matter... | ecosystem: Environmental > Aquatic > Marine >... | reverse complement strand
AGGGAACAAAAGTAACTGGCGCACTCGTGCTAATAGTAAACCAGTAGTACTATTACGAAGCAAACACTAACCCAACCCAACCCAACCTAACAAGGATTTAAAATGTCAAAGTCAGTAAGCAGTATTTGTAAAGACTTCACCAAAGAGCTAACCACGCTAATGAACAAAAAGCTAAAGAGTTCTGAAACACAGCACGAGCTAGGAGATGCACTCGTAGACAAAGCAATTTGGCACAGAAAATGTGCTAAAGCTTCAGAAGATGAAGCAAAACAAGCAGAAGTAGCTATCAAAAATATTGAAAGCTTGTTTGGTGTTGATCCTTGCTAAGAACATTTATAGTGTTTACCTTGCTCGTGCTACTGCCTTACGCAGTGGTATGGGCGAGCATTATTATTAAAAACTTGGGAGCAACCTGATGGAAACATATAAGGTAGTATCGTGGGATGGTTCAACTAGCTTTTTCTCTGCTTATACAGAAACTGATGCAAGACAACAAGCGGAAGACTTTTGTGAAGGCAAAGGAGGGGTTAAAGAGTTTGAAGTGTCTTAGTAGTTACTTTTAATACACTTCCTCTAGGTACAGAATGTACCTAATATTAAAGAAGAAGCAGATATTGCTGCAACCTCTGCTAAGTTTACAAAACGAGCAGCCCTAATCCAAAGCAACATTGACCTATGCAACAAACAACTAGACGGAGAAATCAATGAACCAGAAAAAAGCTAAACTGCTGAGAAAATTAGCAGCACTTACCCCAAAAGCACAAGAGCTTCGTAGTTACCACGGGGTAGAAAACACTGTGCGAAATCGTGAAGTAAAGAATCTCATGGGTGAAGTTGTGTATAAGTACCAAACCGCAACGTACAAACTTAATGCTGGTGCTCGGTTAATGTACAAAATGCTCAAGAAAGCTTACAAGTTGCAGGGCAGTTCAAACTCAAAACCTGCATAGCTTTTATTAGGCTGCTTAATTTGGAGTAAAGTTACCTTTCTAGAGAGGTAATCCTTGGTAAGCTCAGTGGGAGAGCTACTAAAGTTGTCAGTACTATTCTTGGTTGCTCTTGGATTAAACACCCTTGGTTGCTCTTGTGTGTTGTACTGGTTGGGCTTTTTTGGTCGTGGGTTCGATACCCACCCGAGGACTTCAAACTAAGTAGCCTGATTAATTTGCTAAGGACTAATGTGCACTGGTGTAACAGGAAGTCAGAGAGACCTCCCCTGCAAGTTCGAGACTTGCTTAGTCCACTTATTTGAAATACGTTGGAGATTTACCAACCTCTGCTTCAATAGACTTGGTGTACCTTTTAACACCCGCTGGCACCGTACTGCCACAACCAATTAAACTTAAACATTATAGAGAAACTAAAAATGTCTATCCAAACCACCGTATTACCATCAGGCACAACTATTATCGAAGTAGATGGCGTTGTACACTCTTTCCCAACTGAAGCAGACGCTAATGCAGCTGTTGCAGTAATTGAAAATGGTGCTGAATTCTTAGCACAAGCAAATGCTTACTGTGCATTTAAAGGCTTAACTGGCAAGAATGCTGTTGGCAAAGTAAATGTTATTACAGACTTCTTAGCATACACTGCTGCTGGCTCACCTACTGTTGAAGTAGTGGCTGATGAAGTTGTAGCTGCAACTGGCGACGAAGCTGTAGATCCTGCTAAAGTAGAATTCTAAGCTGGTATTAAAGTTAATAAGTAAACCTACCGAGTGATCTTGGTAGGTTTACCTAAAGTTTATTTAGAGGGTTATCTTTCGTAGGGAAGACAGGTTTGTTTATTAATCTTCGAGGTGTTCGCGCTACGTAAGAGGTTGATGAACTCTAAGTTTGAGGTAAGCAGTTGCAAGGCATCTGGCTATTTCTTTGGCTACTTCCACCAACAACTAACCTGCTACGAAGGGTAACACTTTCTAAGTAAACTTAAACACATGGCTCACCCAAACAGGTTGAGCCTTTCTATTTCATTGGAGAAATAATTATGTACCAACACAGAGATATGTCGGGAGAAAGGCTTAATAATCCCAGAGAACTGCCAGATTACTTGGGCCACATAATTAGTCAGGGCGAAGCTTACTCACCACCCAATGGAATAGTTGGAGTGGAAGAAGACTCTGGCCTAGTTCAGATAGAACTAGGCAAAGGCAAAAGAACAAGCATGAAGTTTGGGAAATTCCTAGTTAAATCTGGGTTAGGCGAGGATGTAGCCAGAGATTGGTCGTCTAAGCTGAAGTCAGTATTAGAGCAAATGAAAGGTGCCAAACTAAAATTGACAAACAGTAGTGAAGAAGCAGTAGCTATATACCGAAATGGCCCAAACTCCTGCATGGCTGGGATGGATTGTGTTGGAGCATACCACTCGGAAGATGTAGCAGTAGCTTTTGTTGTAATTGGAGAGCGTGTTGTGGCTCGTACTGTGGTTTGTAAAAGCCCAGAGATAGGTCTACAGTACATGTGTATTTATGGCAACAGAGATTTGTTGCTACCTCTACTAAGAGAAGCTGGATATACTAATGGAGATTTAGATGGCTGTAAGTTGGCCAGAATTGAGGCTAATGATGGTGTATTTTTGCCCTACCTTGACTGTGGAACCAATGTAGATGACTGTGGAGATCACCTATTAGTAAGTAACCATGGTGAGTATTGCTCACAAAACACTTGTGGCTACCTAGAGCCAATGCAACATTGTGAGTCTTGTGGTGAAGCAACTCATGAAGATGAGGTACACTACTCTGATTACCACCAAGAGCATTACTGTGGGGACTGCTATAATGAAAGACACGAGTATGTTGATGGGGAATACTACGCAACAGACTCTGATGATATTGTATCAACTGGTGACGGATCATGGATAATGTCTGACAATGCTTGTTTCGTAGATAGGGATGGCGAACACTATCATGCTGACGATGTATCTTACTCAGAATACCTTGAGGAGTACATACAGAGCAGTGACGCAGTAGAAGCTATCACAAATGTAGAGTACCCAGGAGGAGAAACATGCCACAAGGATGACTGTGAACTTATCGACGGTAGGTGGGTGCATGACAGCATTACGGAAGAGTACAAACAACAACTAACTTTAGACTTATAAGGAAGAAATACTATGTGGTTAACAGCACTAAAACTTTTGGCAGCACCTATAACGGGCTACCTAAAAGGCAACCAAGAAATCAAAGCAGCTACAGTGAAAGCTAAAGTTGAGAAAATCGAACGAGGTGACATATCAGATATAGAACTAGATTCAAACGCAAGATCATCAGCTGGACTAATGGACGATATAAGCTTTTATATATTCTTATCGCCTGCAATATTATCCTTCTATCCACCAGCTTTGCCACACATTACAGCGGGATTTACAGCACTAGGGAACATGCCAACGTGGTGGCAGTACGCTCTGGGCATGATGTTGATAAGCGTATGGGGATACCGGAAACTAGTAAGCCCGATAATCTTATCACTAGCCCAAGCCTACGCGAAGAAGTTGTAGGCACAACCCTTACCTTAGAACAACATTGGGATGAACTAACAATGAACTTAATTAATGTAATTGAATTTGAAGAAGGTTACAGAAGCAAACCCTACGTGTGTAGTGAGGGCTATGTAACAGTAGGCTTTGGTACTAAGCTTTATGATAAAACTGGAGTGTCTGCTTCAGATTTTCCCATAACTGTAACACGAAGCATAGCTGCTGAGTGGTTGCATTCTGAGATAGCCATAAAAGACTTACGACTGTCTAAAAGTATGGTATCTGGCGTGTATAACAAGTTGGATGACAATAGGCAGGCTATCATAATGTCTATGGCTTACCAGATGGGTACATCAGGTCTCCTTAACTTCCGCAAAATGTGGTTAGCTCTGGCATCAGAAAACTACGCAGAAGCTGCCAAGGAAATGTTGGATAGCAAGTGGGCCAGACAAACACCTGAACGAGCAGAAAGACATGCTCGGGTAATCTTAGGGGAGTCTTTGGTAGATGTCTATCCTAATAGATCAGGCAAGTGAATACATAGAAGGCAAAGATGCCTACTACTTAGCCAAGGAAGGCCAGGTCGTGTACTTCACCAGCATTACTGGAAGAAAGTCTGACCAAGTTTGGGTGAAGCACTCTATGACTGAAACCATTCGCATTATACGTGCAACCAAACTAACCACAGACTCAGAGCTGAGGGAGCACCATGTGCTTTCAGCTTTCCAAGAGCTGGGCAGGGTTTATGAGTTTGGCGCCAAAAGTAGGCACAATGTTTCTGAGGGAGTATTCAACTTTTATGCTCACTCAAATACTAGCCTATCCAACCAAGCTGCGATAGCTTTATCAGATGCTTTGGCTATGCGAGGAATAACAGCTTGCTTGGCCTCAGACGTATTTACACTGTTCTGGAACCTATTGGAGAAACTTGTAAGCACTGAAGATAAAAATTCTGCCAAGGATAAACTGCTTGGAGTGCTTTGCGGTGTAGGCTTTGATCACAAGTATGGCTCAAGGAGAGTTCTCTATAAGGGCAAGAAGGTTATAGTATTTATGTTGCCAGATACCAAGCCACGGGATATTGTGGAAATGTCTACAGAGATGTTGACCCAAATCTTTGACCAAGTATACGGAGTACTTAAATGAATGTTAAGAAAATTTACCCAAAGCTGTTTAAATCTATCTCAAGAGTGTTTGGAGCTAGGGCAGCTGTAAAAATGATCAAGAGTATAGCACCAGAAGTTTATGACATAAATACTCTTCAGGATGACTACACACTGGCACGATCTTTTATCTTCTCTAAAACCCCACAAGGTTCAGATTACTGGTGGAAGGTATCTAGATTACTAGGGCAGTACCCTACAAATATTTGACACAAATTAGGGAGACCCGAATGAGTACATGTGTAGAGAAACTACCCTGCCCCGACTGTAACAGCTCAGACTCATTGCAATCTTACCTAAACACTGACACATCACTTGGCATAGACTGGTACACCTCTTTCTGTCATGGGGAGTGTTGGGAGAACAAAGGTGACCCATACGCAGACAAACCTGCACCTGTAGTAGTGGTAAAGACTGAAGCCGAGAAACAGGCTGAGATTGACCTAATACGTAGTTGTAGATTGTTTGTGACAAGTAAGCCGTACCGAGGCATCCCAACTGAATATTTTCAGAGGTGGGGTGTCCGGTTGCTGCTTAGCGAATTTGATGGCAAGACTCCATACTCCATAGCATTTCCTATGGAGGATCATGGAAAGTTAGTGGGTTGGAAAGCTAGACCCCTGCTTAAGAAAGATTTTTATGGTATAGGCAGATCAGCAAATGTAGACCCTTTTGGGTTTTCCAGAGCACTCAGTATAGACTCAAAAGTAATCTGGGTAACTGAGGGAGAGTTTGATGCTATTGCCCTAGAGTATGCAATGACCTTAGCCGGTACCAAATCAAGGTATCCTGTGGTGTCGCTTACTCATGGTGGAGGTAGCTTAGAAAAGAATTTTGAATATATTGAGAGCAGGCTATCCAAACACAAATGGATAGTATTAGTTCTCGATGATGACAAGGTAGGACACCTTGCAGAACAAACAGCCACTGCTATGTGGCCCAACAGAGTAGTTATTGTGGGTAAGCCTGGCGGTACTAAGGATGCAAACGATGCTGTAAAGGCTGGACTAGCAGTACAAATGGGTGAGTTAGCCCTAAATTTTAATAAGGAGCAAGCATGAAGAAGCATTTACATGCACTCATACTATGTCAAATAAACCAAAAGATGTACCCTCAGAAGTAGAAATAATTGAGGAAGATATTGACTTAAACCCCATACATACAGGTGGTTGTGAAGACTTATCAGACTTAGGACTATACACGCCAGATAACGAAGGAGTTATCTGGCTTTAATGTTTGGAGAAAACATATGGCTAAGAGATTATTCTGTGCAGATATCGAAGCAGATGACCTACTAGAAGGAGTAACAAAACTTTGGTGTGCATCTGTCACAGAGCTTAGTCCAAACATGGAAGAGCTTGGTTCAGAATCATACACGTTGATGGAAGAAATTTCATACCTGTTTAGTAACCCTGACCACATCCTAGTTATGCATAATGGCATATCCTACGATGGCCCTGCTGTAACAAAAGTGCTTGGCACTAAGGTTGAAGCAGAAATAATAGACACCCTATTTTTATCTTGGTACCTTTACCCAAAAATGGTAAGACATGGCCTAGCTGTGTGGGGTGAAGAGCTTGGAATAGCTAAACCCACCATTGATGACTGGGCCAACTTATCACTTGAAGAGTATCTACATCGCTGTAAAGAAGATGTTAGAATACAGACAGCTCTATGGAAGCAAATATGGAAGCACTTAATGCTTTTGTATGGCACTGTAGAGGGTTGCTGGCACGCAATAAGGCACTTAAACTTTAAGGCAAAGTGTGCGGCACTACAAGAACAAAGCAGATGGAAGCTTGATGTCGAGGGTACTGTAGCAGCAGAAGAAATGTTTCAGAACAAGTATGATGTAGCTCAAGAAGCTTTGTCAGCTCGTATGCCTGAAGTACCTGAATACTCAACAAGGAAGCGTCCCAAGAAACCTTACAACACTGCTGGAGCTGTTTCAGCCCTGGGGAACAAATGGATTGCTCTTGTAGAGGAGAACATAGACCCTGAACTGTACTACCATGGAAATCCTATTGACTACCAAGATGATATCAAGGTAGTTAAAGGTTATAAAGCACCCAATGCAGGTTCTCACCAACAACTTAAGGCGTGGTTATTCAGCTTAGGCTGGGTTCCAGAGTCTTTCAAGTACGTTCGTAACAAAGATACCAACGAAGTCAAAGTCATACCTCAGATTAAGAATCAAGATACAGAAGAACTTTGTGATTCTATAGTTAGGCTCATTGAAGCAGAGCCTGCACTTGAACACTTAAGGGAAATGTCTATTGTTAAGCACCGCTTATCCGTAGTACAAGGATTTCTTAAGAATGTAAGTGAGGATGGTTATGTGTATGCTGCTATACAAGGGCTTACCAACACGCTTAGGTTCAAACATAAGATATGTGTAAACCTACCATCTGTTCGCAAAGCTTATGGTGCGTTGATAAGGGGCTTACTACAGGCATCCTCTGACGATAAAGAGCTTTGTGGCTCTGACATGTCTAGCCTAGAAGACAGAACCAAGCAACACTACATGTGGGAACATGATCCCGATTATGTAAGAGAGATGATGCAACCTGGCTTTGACCCTCACTGTGATATGGCTATAGCTGCAAAGCTTATGGACTTGTCTGATGCGGCTAAGTACAAAGATTTTGATAAGGAAAGTGCGTCACATGCAGAGCATGAAGCTCATTCAGCCTTAGCTTTAATCAGACATGCAGGTAAGAGTACAAACTATGCTGCTACTTACGGAGCAAAAGGGCCAACCATTGCTAGGTCAGCTGGTGTTAGCGAGGAGTTAGGGGATGTACTGCACGAAGCTTACTGGACTCGTAACTGGTCACTAAATGCTATTGCTGATTCTTGTTTGGTTAAGAATTCTCGTGGCATGAAATGGTTGTGGAATCCTGTAGCTAAGCTGTGGCTATTCCTTAAGGCAGACAAAGACAGATTTAGTACTCTAAACCAGAGTACTGGCACCTACGCTTTTGATAGATGGGTATACTATATCCTGAAGCAGAGAGAGCAATTAACTGGCCAGTTTCACGATGAGGTCGTGCTGGAGCTGTTAAAAGGTAACAGAGAAGCTATGACTGGTATTCTTAAGTGTGCGATCAAGCAAGTTAATGAAGAGCTTAAGCTTAACAGAGATTTGGATTGTGATGTGGACTTTGGAGACAGTTATGCAGACATTCATTAGGAGAAAATATGAAAAACATGAAAAAGGTGTTAACACAGTGGGATGGTGACTCCATAGGGGTGACCATCCTCAAAACTTATAGCATTGACCCTCTTGGTAAATTTAGAGATGATGATGGATGTATTAGGTGGAGAACACATGGCAAATGGACTGACCCAGTAGAGTGCAGGAATGAAACCTTGTTCAACGAAGTAGTTGACCCCACTCAAAGCGATGACCCACTGGTGAACCCTAAGAAAGCCTATGGAGCCGTAAAAGCTCCAATGCATACATTACCGCCTCTGCCTATGGTACAGGTAAGTAATGTGATGGCAGGGGGAAACCACAAGTATGGCCTCTACAACTACAGAGATAGCAACATAGATGCTATGACCTACATTGGTGCCATCAAGCGTCACTTTAGCCTGTGGGAAGATGGAGAGGATCTGGATTCAGATTCCCAACAAAGCCACTTAGCCCATATTATAGCAGACTGTGCAATAGTGCTAGACTGTATGATTAGGGATAAGCTGATTGATAATCGAAGCAAGACAGGGCTAATGCAGCAAGAACTAACAAAATCTCAAAATAGTTTCAAAAAGTTTATGGAAACTACCAAGGGTTTGGGAGAGTAATAATGCTTATGTACCTCTTGGTACTGTCCTCAGCATTCTTTGCTGTGTTCCTGTTAGGGCTAAACAGCAAAATGATGAGGGATGACAGACTGCTGTTGGCAATGCTCATCAGTTGGTTTATCTGTATAGCACAGTACACCCTAACTTGGGCTATTGTGTTTGCAGACTTAAGCGTGTCAGAATACATACTCTTCTCTGGAGCTGGAGGTAGTTTGGGCATAGGCGCAAGCCAGCCCTTCTACAACTGGCTTGTCAGTAAAATAATAACCAAGGAATAATTATGCCAATAGAAAGAACAACTAACTACAATGTAACTCTAGAGCTGAGTGAGAGAGAGTTTGCACTTTTATATCTACTAGTAAACCAAAATACAGGCAAGATTAAAGAAAACCTTGGTTTGGGTAAACTAAGTAATGAAATAGGTGTTGCTCTGTTCAACAAACTCGTGTGCACTACGGAACTGTACCTGAGCCAACACCCTCTCAAGGAAGTTCTACAGTCCCCAGTAGTACAAACAGATGAGGTTAGGTCTGTATCAAAGACAACCAAGTACACAGTAGTTTTGGACTTATCTGAAAAGGAGTTTGCACTTTTGTACACATTGGTAAACTCTAGTATGGATAGTAAAAGGGCTCTTTTGGGGTTCCACCTAGAGGGAGGCTTAGATGTAGGCGTATGGCAACAGCTGCGAATACCTAACTATCAAATTCAGGGCGAATACCTTAAAGGAATACTTTGTGAGTAACCTAACCCAATGCCAGACACGTAAAACAATACCTACCTATGATTACCCAGCTGCTGTTGAAGCAGCTGAAGCTCAGGCAGAAATATTCTGGTTACCTACTGAACCTAAAGTAGAGAAGGACTTACACTGCCTAAAAACAGAGTTATCTCCTTCTGAGCTTCATGGAGTAATGACCACACTAAAGCTATTCACTCTTTATGAGCAAGTTGCAGGTAACGAGTATTGGGGAGGACGCTTTATGCGTATGTTCCCTAGGCCTGACTTTCAAAGAATGGCCCAAGCGTTTGCAAACATGGAAATTAACGTGCACTCACCATTTTATCAGCGAGTAGATAAACTGCTTGGCCTAGACAATGATGAGTTTTATTCTTCCTTTACAGATGATCCAGTGTTGTCAGAGCGAATGAGCTTCTTAGATAATGTTGTTTCAAGCAAAGATGACCTACTGTCCGTTGCAGCATTCTCCCTAGTTGAAGGAGCTATACTCTATAGTAGCTTTGCATTTCTAATGAGCTTCCAGGCAAATGGAAAGAACAAACTTCAAAATATTCACGCAGGACTAACCTTCTCGGTTAAAGATGAAAACCTGCATAGTGAAGGAGGAGCATGGGCTTTCCGTACACTGCTCAGTGAGAAAGAGGCTGATGGTTACGCTGGGCATGATGTTTTGTATGAAAATATAAAGGCTGCTGCAAACACTATCTATGAGCACGAAGTTAAGATAATAGAAATGATCTTTGCTAAAGGTGAAATCAGTGGTATAACTGACTCAGACTTAAGGTTGTTTGTAAAGCATAGAATTAATTCGTGCCTATCTAAGCTTGGTATGGAGTCAATTTTCATAGAAGCAAAGTCACCAGTGCAAGATTGGTTCTACAAAATGATTGGTGGAGAAGCACAACACGACTTCTTCGTTAAGATAGGCTCTAGCTATAACAGAAATTGGTCACGTTCAGCTTTCCGTTGGATAGTTGGTGGCCTTAAAGGGAGAGTATACGATGAGCTATAAGCCTGCCTTTCAAAACGAACCGCATGTTCACTGTGATTTAATAAAAGCTTGGGCTGATGGAGCTACCATACAAGAGCTAGGCTACACACCAAATCGGGGATACTACTGGCACAAACCAATTACTCCTGGTTGGGATCCAGAAGAAACTTACAGGATAAAACCCAATGAGTCTGTTTGAAGAGTTATCTGCTGAAAGAAAGCAATTACAAGATGAAGGAAACCTACCTAGCTGGTTTACTACACTAGGTTGGCAAGCCTTTAAAGGTAAGTACCTGTACGAAGCGAAAACCTATGAAGAACAAATAGATAGGATAGTAAATACTGTTGCAAAGTATGCACCCTCTGGAGGAAGATACTTTGCAAAACGTTGGAAGGAAATGCTGATGGATAATCATGCATACCTAGCAACTCCACCATTATCCAACACCGGCACAAACAGAGGCTTATCAGTCTCTTGTTCTGGTGGTAAGATTGGTGACAGTGTATATGACTTTGGGCAATCTCGCTTAGAGTGCTCAATCCTATCTCAAGAGGGCTTTGGGACAAGTTCGTACTTAGGTGCGATACGTCCTAGAGGATCTATTATTTCAAGAGGAGGAACAGCTGATGGCATATTACCTGTATTTAAAGATATGGTCACTATGGCTGATAACATTAGTCAAGGCTCCACTCGTCGTGGCGCATGGGCGGGTTACCTACCTATCAACAGTGGAGATTTCTGGGAAATTGCTACTGAGGTTCGGAACAACCCCGATGGAAGCAACGTTGGTTGGAATGTCTACGACTCTGACCTAGAGCTTTTGAACTCTGGAGACCTGGAAACAGTTAAGCGATTTCAGGAAACTCAGTACCTAAAATGCCTTACAGGTAGAGGATATTACTACTTTCCTGATAAAGTAAAGAGAGCCCAACCTGCCTTGTACGAAAAGCTTGGCTTAGAAAGTCTAGCCAGTAACCTTTGTACAGAGATCACACTACATGCAGATGAAGACCACAGCTATACCTGTGTACTGTCTGGCATGGTGGCAACTACCTATGACCAATGGAAAAACACTGATGCAGTTTACTGTATGACAGTTTTCTTGGACTGCTTATTGGAAGAGTTCTTAACTTTAGCCAAGGATGTTCGAGGTCTTGAGAAAATAGTGGCTGGAACTGAAAAAGGCCGAGCTATTGGCTTAGGCATCACAGGCTACCACTCTGCTTTGCAACAGAAGCGATTTACATGGGGCGGCTTCGATGCTCACATGTTTAACATGGATATATTTAGTCACCTACAAAGTGAAAGCCTTAGAGCTTCGCAGTGGATGGCAGAAGCTTGGGGAGAACCTGAGTGGTGCAAAGGGGAAGGTGTGCGTAATACTCACCGGACTGCTTTGGCACCAAACGTAAGTTCTTCCCTAATATTTGGCAGTGAGTCCCAAGGCACAACTCCTTGGTATGGTAACGTGTATAATGAAGGTTCTGCCTCTGGTGGAATGTTTAGAGTAAATCCAGTCTTTATCGAGATCCTAAAAGGTTATGGTCAATACAATGATGATATCTTAAAAGTAGTTCTCGACGACAATGGTAGTGCACGTAGTTTAGACTTCTTGACTGACCATGAAAGAGAGTTACTACTAACAGCATTTGAAATTAATCAAATATCTATTGTGGACTCTGTTTCGCGCAGGCAGAGATTTATTTGCCAGGGCCAAAGTTGCAACCTGTACTTCTCAGCTACTGAGGAGGAAGAATATATTTCCTACGTTCACCAGTATGCTTTTGAAGATGAGAATGTTAAATCATTGTATTATCTTAGAAGCAAGTCTGGTGTTGAGGCCAGTAAAGGAGGGTGTGAAGCCTGTGCAAGCTAAAATAAATACAACTATATGGAATAATGGTGCCGTACCAATTATCTTAGGAGATATTGCGGAGTGGCACTATGCTCGTAACCTTATTGATGGATCTACTGACAAAGACCAATTCTTAAAGTTGGTTCAGGAAGTAGGCGAACTGTCTGATAGTATCTGTAAAGGCAAAGACATCAGTGATGATATTGGCGATATTATTACAGTACTTGTAAACATTGCTGAGCGTAATGGTACTTCTATTGAGAAGTGCTTAGAAGTTGCTTGGGATGATATCAAAGATCGTAAGGGAGTAATGAAAGATGGAATCTTCATCAAAGAAAGTGACCTCTAGTATGTCAAACTGGAGAGGACACCGGCTTATTAAGTGTTCTAAGTGTTCACGCTTGATGGGACACCACAAGCCAGCAGCTATTGCTGTATGTGTTGAGTGCAAATTATCCACTAAGTAGTTACTACAAATATGCACCGGAGCCAGTTGATCTCATATAAGTTTCTATGAAATAGAGTCCGTAATTCCGTTAGAATGGGTAAGTGCCATCCCAGCAAAAATTGGCAGCGTGTGATGAAGTAACGCTACAGGTTAATAGATAATTATGGCCCAGCAGCTTAGCTAAGCTCTAAATGTAGAGCTAGATAAAGCTGCCAACAACTTACCATAGCCCTGACAAAACCATCAACTGCGCGAATTGACTGATCGCCAACAGTTTAGAAAGTCGCAGCAAGAGAGTATGCTAAGACATACTTGAGCAGCCTCCCCAGGCTATAACTTGAGGGGCTGGCAACCTACTGCCTTATTATGGGATGGATCGTGGTGGTGTAACTTCTCCTCCGAGATACGTGCAAGGGTTCGACTCCCTTCAGCTTCCCCCAGCCTGAGTAAACGCTGTAAAACTGCTCAACAGGTGAGTAAGTTGGGACGGCCTCCAAACTCACTGCGCTGTAAAAAGCTTAGCCGACATGAAGTAAGTATCTAAACCTCTGGACAAATGACTACGAAAGAGGATAAAGTATTGTGAGAATAAAATCTGTCATTGATGATATTCTCCCATACGGATCGCTGGCAACGTAATGCCTTTGGAGTTAGACAACTTAATGCTGTACGTAATATTAAACTTTGTTGTCTAACTCCCACGCTATGTTATGGAAGTTGCTTGGTGCGTAGTGCTAACTATCTAGGTTCAAATCCTGGGACTTCCACCTAACCTAAACTAAACCAAAAGAGTAATTAAATATGGCTACTGCCGAAAAGAAAGAAACAAACATTGTTACTATGAAAGACGTAATTTTCATGTACTCATCTGTCAATCGTGCTGTAGAGCAACTCAACACTGACAAGAAGCC
>Ga0208134_1001490_pt1 | contig 13395 bp, 15 predicted proteins | sample VirMetDEL_Mar_31_FD_184515 | JGI IMG/M metagenome (GOLD analysis project Ga0208134, IMG submission 184515) | Aqueous microbial communities from the Delaware River and Bay under freshwater to marine salinity gradient to study organic matter... | ecosystem: Environmental > Aquatic > Marine >... | reverse complement strand
TGTTTATAAATTCAACAATGATTGGTCTATATGGGTCTGGTATTTTGGAAGTATCAGATTGAATTTGAATATCGGTTACTTGGTCAACTATATCATCATCTTCTGTTTCACCTGCACTTGGAACAACAAAGTGAGAAATTTCTTGTGAGATATTATTTAAATATCTGTCGTTAAAAAATTGTTGTTTGTTTTCAATACGAACACTTTCCGTTATACCCTCTGCGGCTTGACCTGGATTAGTTGGGTCCTCAATGGAAACCAAAAATCCATCTTCATCTCTTGTAGGATTGTTTGCATCAACCGAACCAGATATTTGTTGTTTTGCAAGTAAATCTAATACTTTTTCTTGTTGTTCAGTAACATCTGAATCAAGGATATTTTTATAAGTATCTGACTTTAATCTAGCTTGTGAAGGTAAATAAGGCATTTTATCTCACTATTCTGAATTCATTATCGTTGTCGTAAAAGTTTATTTGTTCATCAGTTGTTCCACTACCACTAACTACCTTAACACAAAAACGATAATTTCTTTCTGATTGTAGTCCATTCATCCATAGATTAAAATAATTACCTGTGCTATCACAACTAATTTTAGAACCACTACCATAAGGTATGATTACTTCTTCTGTTTCTGAATCTCTTACTTCATAAAAAGCAGATGCACTTGGTAAATATTTAGTTGTAAGTTCTGCTGGTGTTGTGTCAAACGCAGTTGTAGGATATAATTCTCTACCAACTAATCTAAACTTTACTATCGAACCTTCTTTATATTCTGTTCTTAAATTTTTAAAATATACTTTTAATCTTTCTAAGTCTGTTGAACTCAAAGCTGATAAACTTCCTGTTGAGAAACTTGAATCGTCCCACACCACTTCTAATTTAGGTGGGTATATTGTATGTGTTTCTCTACCGAAGTATTTTAGATTTCCCAATCTATCTGAACTACTTTCATCTTTTGTAGTGTCACCACCTGGATTATATGAGAAATCACTTGAACCTGTATATAGTGATTCTCTTTTTACCAAGAAACCTCTGTTCGGAAATAAAGAACTTGAGTATATGTGATTCTTAACTAAGTCTGAAATATCTACTCTTAAATCTTTTTTATCAAATGTTAGTGCGTATGATGAACTAACTGAATATTGTCCACCCAAACTTCCAGTAAACCAAGCACCCCCGTCAGTTAATACTGAACCCGTTACCCAAGGTGTTGTGTTTTCGTGGTCTCTGTATTGATAACTTACTCCGTCCTGTGTTACTGGGTTGTGGTCAAGCTTTCCTGTTCCTTGTTTCCAAGCACTACCACTAACCATATATACAAAAACATTTTGTTCTGATTCAACTTCGGTTGATGTTGCGTCAAATAAATTTAAATAGTATTTTGCAGTTGCTGGTATTTTACCATTTTGTATAGACTGAGAAATATAAGAATAATCAAAGTCAATTAATATTCTTGAAATATTTTGAACAGTTCCATTTTGTGCAACTTCTTTATTTATTTCTAATATTTCATCTAATCCTGTGTTTCTTGATGAAGTTGTAGCACCTGAATATATTGATGAGTCTCTTTTGTTAAATTCAAAATAATGCATTATCTATCTCCCACTACTCTACCTTCAATATCTACATTAGGATACTTGACCTCAAATATACTTGGGTCCAATGAAGGATATAAAATTCCATCTCTAACCGAAGAATCTGTATCATATATATTTCCACTATATCCATCAGATACTTTATGTTTGTTCTCAATCACTACAATATTCTTATTAGGATTATTGTCTTGTGGTGGAACTACCGTAACAACACCATCTACCAACCCAACTACATAAGCTATGTCACTTAATATGATTGGTTGATTGATTTGCCATTTTTTAATTTCAAAATGTTTCTTAACTGCCTGTATTGCGTTAAACAATACTTCGTTTTTGTTATATCCCCTTTTTACCGTGATTGCAAATCTAACACCTACATTAATAACATAAGCGTCCTTTAAATTTATTGCATCTGTCAATATTCTATATTGAGAAAGATATGTTTTTAAATTTTGTTTTACTGCATTGTTTAGTCTTACTAATTTACTATCTGCTGTATATCCTAATAGATACATATTCAATGCTAATGGATTAGGTATAACATCTATGGATTTAATTCTACGAACTTCTCCATCAACAACTTCTAATTGTCCCTCTTGTTCTAATTGTTCGTCTTGAACAATAAATGCTTTAGCTATATTACCATATTTTTGTGGTAAAGAATAAACCCTTGTTATGTAGTCTGCTCTTGTAACTGCTCTGTTCTGTGCGTTAAAGAAAGCTGATGCATTAAGTTTTACTTCGTCAAGAGTTTCTTCACTTGCTCCACCCGACGCCCTTTCTAAATTAGTTACAGTCAAACTTTGTTCTGCATTTAAAGAAAGTGTAGAATCTACACCCTCAGTAGAATTTGTATAATTTTTTTCTAAAATCCTATTAACACTATTTACTGGAACATTGTGTTCTATAGCTCCACCAAAAATATATTCAATGGTAAGTGTTGTATTACTTGGTGCTAAACCAAATGTTCTTGTTTTCATAAAGTTAGCTGGGTCATATGATTCGTCTAATCTTGAAACACCAAAGCCTAATGATGAACCAACATTGTCTGGACTTGGAATTAATTCTTCGTCTGGATTAGAACTAATACCAGAACCGAATTTAACTTCCATACGATTATCATCATTGATTCTTGTTGTAAATCTTCTGGCAGTTTTAATAAGTTTTAATAAGTAAGGGGAATCATTTTTATAAGTTGATAAACTTGGGTCATTTAAATTTGTATTTTCCTCAGCTTCAAAAACTGTATCTTGTGCTAAGAAAGGAACTTCATACCACTTGTTTCCATTACTATCAGTTATAGAAATAATTTCAGTAACATTTTTGTCTCCTAAAAATATACTATCAAAAGTCTTAGCATTTCCAAAAGTAAATGTTTGTGTTTTTCTAACACCTGATTTTGCTAATGCACTTTTAGTTAGTCTGTAACTCGTAGGTATGTTACCTGATGTAGGAGCTAATGTTGTTACATCCATTGGGTCCAACGAACTTGATACTTTGAAATCAACATCATCTAACAAAGTAAATTCTACATCAGTATTTGAAAGAAATCTACTATTTGCTTGAACCTTTCCTGCTATATCTAAGTTTGGTGCATATTTACCACCACCTAAACTTTTAGCTGGAACATCAAGGGTTAGGGAAAGTTTTACAGTAGAAGGACAAGCTAATTTAGGTTTATATCCTAATGATTGAGCAATCTCAAAAATATTTTTCTTTTCTTCTGCCTGATTAAGTAATGTTTCCCTGAATTGATTATCTACATAGTAATTTAATACATCACCGACATATGCAGCCATTTCAACAAACATCATTCCTGGTGATGCTTCATTGAAGTCATTGTATTGTGATGGGAAATAAGATTTAGCAAATTCTATAAGATTAGCTCTTATATCTGCAAAATCTCTTCCAAGATAATTAACTTCTTTCTTAATTATTTTTTTATTTGTTCCATAGTCTACTTCTTTTAAGTTAGTTGTAGGCATTCTTATTCTCCGATGTTAAATTGTAATTCTAATGAGTCTAAAGAATTGGGTTCTAATTTTGTATTGTATTCTATTGATATAGAAATACTATTAAAATTAACTTCATCTTTAACGACAAACACATTGTTTATTTCAATGTATGGTAATTGTCTTGAAACAGCCTCTCTGATTGTTTCTTCAATAGAGTCTGAAGATATATCGTCAAAGTTTACAAACAAAAATGATTTTAAGTCTGAACCAAATGTTGGTTGCATTACTCTCTCACCTGGTGTGGTGAGTAAAAGATTTCTTAAATTAGATTTTGATTGTTCTAATATAGTTTTAGATTGAAAGAAAAATCCATTTAATCCATAGGATAACGGAAATTTAATTCCAACATATATATCTTTATTTCTATCTGTTTCTCTTACTGTTGCCATTATGGTCTAAAATTACCTTCGCCATTTTTCTTTTTATTAATTGCTTTCATTAGTCCAGAGTAATCACGAGTTAAAGCATCTTGAACACCTTCGGGAACTGCGTCTACTGAAACTCCCTGTTTCTTAATTGTGTCTACTGCTGCCATTTCTCTCGCCTTCTCTTTATTCTGTCCACGACCTAAATCTCCGTATCCTAATACTTCGGCCATATTATCACTACCTAATACACCACCACCCAATGAAGGATATTCGTCAGTTTGACCTGATGACCCTAATGGATTGGTATTGTTTAATACTTCATTTAACGCTGGGTTTTTAGAGTATTGTTTTTTAGGTTTATTGACAACCTTTTTAGGTTTAGGTTTAGAAATCGTTTCTGATAAACTAATCTCTTTTTCTTCATTAATAAATATCTCGCTCAGTTGTTTTTTGACTTCTTTACGGACAACTAATTCAATTATATTTTTTAACTTATTTTTGTTCATTACTACTCCTTATTATTATAAATTCTTTTGTGCTTCACCACTCGCTTGCATTGTATTGGATAATGCTTCACCTGCAACTGCTGCGGTTTCTTTTGTTGAAACATCTATTTCTTTTTCAGCTATACTTATACTAAATCCATTTGCAAATCCACCTTGACACTTTTCCTTAAATTTTCTTGCATCATCTCTCCAGGCTTTTCTGGCATCTTCTTGTTGTTCGAAAGGTAATTGTGCAATTGCTTCATATTGGGATTTTAATTGACCAGCCTCTTGTTTTAATTCAGGACCATTTGCGATTGAACTTAAATCACCACCATTAGCTTCAAAGTCATTTAGTGTAGCCTCCATTTGAATAAAGTCGTCAATAGTTAAAGACTCTAATTTTGAATAAATTAATGTTTCAAAATATTCCGCTGGATTTTCTGCAATAGCTTTAAATTCTTCAAATTGTGCTTTTGCTACCTCATAATCTTCTTTCAACTTATCTACTTCCTCTACAAGGTCTGTTAAATTACTTAGTTTTGATAATACATCTGCCATACCTGGTATAGGATTAAAAGCTTCTCTTAACTCATCAATCGTATATGTTTTCCAATCATCAAAGTCTAACCATTTTAAACTTACGATTAGTTTGTTTGTTTCTAATGCTGTTTTTGCATTTTTTATTGCTACTTTAATATTTTTAAACCAAAGTGGATTAGGTGTAGACCTTGTTCCTGGAATAGCTGCTGGAATCAAACTATTTAATGTTTGAATATATTCTAAAATATTTTGTCGGTGGTCACGAGCTAACTTACTACCTCTCTCAACAATTCCACTTGGTAATAATAAAACATTACCTGATTTTAAATCTTCTTTCAAACGATAAGTTGTTTGAACTTGTTGAGAAAAAGATTTTGAACTAATACTAACTTGTTCTGAATTTTTTATTTGAACTTTTGTTCCTTTGATATGAACATTTCCTTTACCAGCGAAAATAGCTATATCATCTTCCTTTGCAAACATAACTATTCTATCTGATTGCATAAATATTGATGGGTTTGTAAAGTTACTTACAAATGGTGACCTATCCTTCATTTTATATCTATTATCATTTGATAACTCCATTTGACTACCAATCTCAACCAATCGAGTTGGATAGTTTGGTTGTTCGTTTGTTAAAAGATGAATAATACTATCAACCCCACCATCGGGATTTTCTTTTCTATGAGAACCCACTTTAATATTACCAGAATCTAATTTGTCTGCATCAAATGGTTGGTTACTGGAAAGTTGTATATAATTATTATGTCTACCTTGTATTAAAGTATCACCTGGTTCAAAATTACTAACTGAAATTTGACCCATTGATTGTTTTCTCAAATTGGGTCCAAATCCACTCATATCTCTAACACCTTTGACATTATCAGATTTATCTTCAAAGTTAGTTTGTCTTTCTACTGGTGTTGTTTTCTTTTCAATCTCTTTATTATTAACACTAACATTTATTGTCTGGTTATAATTGTTAATAACTTCCGGACTTGGGTTCATTGCAGAAAAATAATATCTTTCATCATTAAATTCCATACCAATTACAAGTTCACCTGGTAAAGGCATTTGTAGTATGTTAGAGTTTATTGGTTTAAACTCTCCATTCACACGAGCATCACCCTTTGATATATTATGTTCAGAATAAATGTATCTACCAATAATACTTCCAAACTTACTTCCATCATTTTCTTCTACAACTTCTACCACTTCTACTGGTTCGAGTTGATGAAAGAATTCCTTTTGAACCAATTGTTTCATTTTTAGACGCAACAATCTTTCATCAATTTGTCTGTTTGATGTGCTGTTGTCCTCTAACCGAACTGTATTTTTCTCTTTGGTCTCTCCAACTTTTGAAGGTGACTCATCAAAGTAGGCCATTAGTTTTCCTTACTGATAGAACTTTCTATTTCGTCTTTCTTGATTTGTAACTCTTGAACATCTGTTTCTATTGCACTCATCAGTTGTTCTTTTTCTGCGTCTGATAAACCGAACTCACTATCGTCAGATGCTATTCGTTTTTCAGCTGCTGTAATTCTTTGAACGATTGTTGCCAACTTAACAAGTTGTTCATCGTTCTTAACATTGATTTCTAAATACTCTTTCAACATAGGTATAATCTGAACGGCTGTATCTCCGTCCTTAATAAATCCAACCACCTCTTTCATTAGAACTTCTAATTGCTTTTTATTGGTGTGGGAATTATCATATATGTCCTTAAAGACATCTGATAGGGTTTTACCCTTGAATATTTCGTAATCGTTTGACATAGTTTTTACCTAACAATAAATAGTGAAATGTTAAAAAATAGAGATATATATTTATATATTGATTAATATTTTCAAATATTGCTTATAGTTATTATACGAAGTCGGAAAAACTCCGATTTTTATTCATTAAAGGGGGAAACTAAAATGAAAGACACAATCAAAATGATTATGGAAGGTGTAACTGGTATTAAAGACCTATTACTCCACATAGTCGGCTTAGGTGTTCTCGTGCAGTTAATATTTGTAGGGGGATTCTTAGGTATGGATATTGTTGGTAATTTGATTAGTTTGGTAAATACTTTCGCTAACGCGGGATTTGCTGGATTTATATCACTAATTGTGATACTCGGATTACTCAATAAATAAAGGTGAATTAAAAAGGGGAATAGAAATATTCCCCTTTTTTATTTTATAGGTTATCCCAACTACCAGTCCATTTGGTTTCAATCGAACCAGTAGCTAAATAATTCTTTTGTAGATTTGCGTGATGTTTTTTTAGAACATTTATCACACGAGTAATGTGTTGTGTGTTGGAACCAGTCATTTCTCTAATCAGAATATATAATGCTTTCTTATTAAAGTTCTCAATGTTCTGTCTTTGTTCCATAAGATACAATACTGAATTAGCAACATCTATATCTTGTTTTCTTTTAAACACGGTAGTCAAGTTGTTGGACCAATATTCTACGAACAAATCCATATACTCTTTCTTACCCTCTAAGATATCTTCTCTTTTGGTTTCCCACAAAGCATCTCTTTTGTAATCAGTTACTGACTCGTCATCAGTTTGTTTAAGTTTTTTGTAATTATTGTTGTTGTGTAGAATCAAATAGTTCTTAGCAACAATACTAAAGTATGAAAATGCTTTACCTTTACCCTCGGTAAACTTATGCATATTCATATACAAGAAACTTACAACCTCGTGTATAACATCTGTGCTTGGAACATCAAAGTAATAAAACTTAAATGTGTGGATAATGTTTTCTGCCAACTTCTCAAAAGGTGTTCTGATATGTTCATTATAAATTCTCTCTCTCATATGTGGACGAGTTTCTTTATTATGTCTTATGATTGCATCTTCTGTTCCTTGGTGGAAGTAATATCTTGGTGAACCCTTTGCTGCTTTTCTTGGCATTATAACTCCTTTTCTGTTATTTCATTAATTTCATCTACTGCTTCTTTGATTGCTGTAAACACTACACCAATTTCATCATCAGCTTCAAAACTACCCTTAGCGTCTATTTCTTCTAAGACTTGTTTCGTATCTTGTATTCTTTGTGCATAATCCTCTATCCAAGTTTCTAATCGTTCTGACTTTCTTGTTAGATTAAATGTAGTCCAACCTAACATCAAGATAATTATACTTAGTAATATGTATCCTATCATTTTTTCTCTCCAAACAATTCATTGAATATATCTTTAGGGTCTGTTGACTTTGTGAACTTTTCTTTTACTTCATTGTCAACCGCCTTCTTGATTTTGTTTACTGACTTTTCAACTTTCTTTGCATCTTTCTTGTTACCATTTCTCCACATATCTCTTTCAAGATAAGTTGCCATCATATCAGCTTGGTGAACAATAATCGGTATGTGTGTTCTTAACATCATACTTGGCATTGAAGTCATTAGATATGGTTTATTATAATCAACATACATTCCGTCTGCCAATCTAATACCATAGAACTCTTCTTTAGAATACTTAATTCCATATTGTTGTAATAGAAAGAAACTTCTATCCGTAACGTCCATATGTTCAATATCTGGATTTACATTGTAAATCTTACCTTGATTTTTTATATGCCATTCAGATTCATTTGGTGTGTAGAATTCATTTCCTAATTCATCACCACACTTACCTAAATCGTGATGCATAGCTGCAAAAACTAATTCTTCATCTGTGAAGTCAATCGTTGCTCCTGCTTGTTCCCACACTTCTTTAATTTGTTGTGAGAATTTAATTACGTGTAATATGTGTTCTACATATCCACCGACTTTTGAATTATGATAATGTTCTACTGAACTAGCTGGTGCTACTACCATTCTATCCTCTAAGTCATCATACATTTTGTTGAGTTTTTCTAATCTATCTCCTGTAAATGTATTGTTGATAATTGTTCGTAAGTCTTTATAATTATCTGTTATCTGTTGTTCTGTTAATGTCATCTACCTACTTCTCCTAAGTATTTTTCTTTTGTTTCTTCCCACGACATATCCATAATGTCTGAGTAGAAAAGTTGTTCTGGTTTTAATCTATTTTGTGAATGCAATTTTTCATATCGTCTTATTGCTTTTGGTTTCCACCAATTAATAACTCTATCATAGTCTAATTGATATTTTTCTTTCATTATTAAATCTTTTTCATCTATATTACTTCTAAAAAATTCTTTTCCATTTTCATAGATGTCTGCAAAGTAAACACCTCTTTTGAATCCGTGTTGATAGTCTTTTGCTTTCATACCAAGATGTTTAAATATTCTATTGATTATATTGTTTTTTGGACCTGTAGCGTTTACAGCTTTGTGATGTTCTTCTGGGTGGTTTTCTTTTAACCATTGATTCCAAACTAAATAAATACTATCGTCTGGTTTTAAATTGATTTGTCCTGCAGTTTCTCCAAGAGTTTTCCAATGTGGTATTCCATTGTATTGTGAGTGAACACCATATAGTGCAGTTGTTGTAATTCCAGCCAATGTTTGGTTATAAGCTTCTTTCCAATTGTTTCTGATTGTTGAAGAAGTAACCAATGCTGATACTAATTTACCACCTAAGAAATTAAAACCTAATGGTTGTGTAGCTATAATTGAAGTTCCGATTGCAGTGTGTTGTAGTTTTGCATCATCTAATTTGTTTTCTTTGGTCCAACCTAAAAATGCATCTCTAACTTTAATAGACACAACATCACTACCCATACAAATAACACCCAAGTATTTATTTGTAATTTTATCTTTAACAAAATACTTTTGGTTACGACCTGGATTTGCAACAAACTCCATAGATGAAATACCTTGTCTTAATAAAGTCCAAGTTTCATTATCTTGTGTGTATTCTACAATTGGGTCTAAGTCTTGAATTTCTTGTATTGTTTTTTCTTTATCATATAAATCTGTTGGTGTCCACATTTGTTGTTGGACCTTGTCTAACTTATCTGCTTTGGAACGAAGTTTATCACTCTTGTTAAACTCCTGCCATTTTTTATATAGAGTTTGTTCTTGAACTGACATAGTCTTTAACATTTCCATATTATCTATAAACTTTTGTTTATTTAAATCAAAGTCAAAGTCTTTCTCATCTGAGAATTTATCAAATGTATAACCCAATTATAACCTCGTAATAATGTATAGTTGTAAAGATAGGACAACAAATGCCAATATTGTTCTGATGAACTCCATTAAATGATTGTGTCTATCAAAAAATCTTTCTATCTTATACCATATTGATTGTTGATATTTCTTGTATTCTTTTTTACTCATAATTCTATAACCTTTTTTTTATATTAATATACAACATTTTTGTTCCGTTGTCAAGAACTTTTTTTAATTTGATATAAATTTTATATCCTCATTTAAATTTGCTTTCTTAATCTTAGCATCTGTAAACTTATATGGTTTGGTTCCTGGTGATTCTAAGATATCAATACGATTTACAAATCGTTTGTTCATTGTATCTTTGACTTGATAGACTCCGTTCTTTCCGTCGGTTCCAGTCAATACAATAAAGTCACCATAGTCTAACCAACCACCCCAACGCTTTAATAGATTTCTACTCACCGCAACATACTTGTATTCTGATGCTTTGTGTATTGTAATCTTTGTTCCGTCTGCTAATATATCTGGTGTTCTATCAGTTTGTCCCCTGACCGGGTGATACATTGTAACCACAACATCAAGTCCGTCTAAACGAACTCCGTTTGTTAATTCATCAATCTTTAATTGCAACCTAACTCTATCATCTTCCAATGAATCGATTGTTGCTATATAATATTCACGATACCCTTTGAATAGTTTATCCCAAACCAATCCATTGAATAATGTAAAAAATGTTACAAATATAATAAAGTATTTTTTCATAGTTTCCGCCTTTACAATAACTATCGTTTATTTATTTTTTTACTAATTTCTTTCTCACCTTTTAATAATGGAAAGTCAGATTTTTCACCAAATTCAAAGTCAAAGTTTTGAACATCTGTTCTGAAATAATGTCCAACTAAAACTACATCATCAAGCATTTGGTAATATTTCTCTATCTGATAAGAGCCTGTTGTGTTTAATGTTTTTAGTGGTTTAGCATTTATCTTTTCTATCTCACAAAATTCTTTCCATTGAGAATCAAGTAAGTCGTAGTTAAAAACATAATCAACACATTTAGGCATCTCAAAAGAATTAACTTTGTTCAACCATTTACATTGTGGCATCATATCAAAGTTTCCCATATTATACTGAATAGAACCACTTCTTAACCAATATGAAAATGGAAAATCTTTTGGGTCTTGATTTTTTAATTGTCTATAACGATAATAACTTACCATTCTTTCCCAAGGATTTCTTATAACCGCAATCTTGATTGCGTTATCAAAAGTTTCTTTGTCCATATAACCTTGTAATACTGATAATGGATAGTGTTCTGTGTTTGTCATTTCCAACGAATTGATTATAGATGTTCCTGCATTTTTAGGAATATGAACAAATAAAATATTGTGTTTTTCTGAATAATTATACATTACGATTTACCTACTTTCTTTTCTATATAGTCTACCATTTGTTCTGCAACATTTATCTTGGTATATTTTTCCATACCTTCGAAACCTGGTGCTGAATTAACTTCGCATATTACATAACTTCCATTATCAAATAACAAGTCAACACCTGCTATATCTAAGTTTAATAATCTTGCACACTCACCACCAATCCACTCAATGTCTTCGTCAATTGCATATGGAATTGCTTCCCCACCTCTTGTGATGTTTGCTCTAAAATCTCCGTCAATGGATTGTCTCATCATACAACCAACTACTTTACCATTGACTACCAATACTCTTAAATCTTTTCCTAATGAATCCTCTATACACTCTTGTATAATAATGTTGTATCTGGCATTAGATAGTTCTGCCATTTTCATCAATTGTCTGAATTGTTTTCTATCTTCAACCATAAAGACTCCACTACCATAACTACCACTCAAGGTTTTTACAATCATTGGATACTTGACATTCTTCTCAACCAACCCAACATTAATCGGATGCTTTACCAACATAGTCTTTGGTACGGGTAAAGATGATTGTCCTAATATCTGTTGTGAATATAACTTATCTTTAACATTATCAATAGCATCACTTCCATTAATCATCACAACACCCAATCTTTCTAAGTGTCTAATGATAGCTTTAATAAAGTAAGTCGTTCCACTACCTGTTCTCGGTAATACAAAGTCAGGCAATTTTCTTGGTTCACCATCAACTATAATAGATTTCCTATCATCTCTATCGACAAATATATCTACATCTTGTGGATTAACTACACGAATCTTAATATCTCGTTTTTCAAATTCTTCTACGAGTCTTTGGACTTCGTGGTTTTCACCTAATGACTTTTTGTGTATTATCCAACCATTCATTTTATAAATCCTTTAATTGCTAATTCTTTGTGTTTTGCCTCTACCATAATATCTACTTCGTTACCATATGTGTTTGGTAATTCTTGAATTAAGTCTGAATGTGCTTGTGGTCTAATTGACTCATCTAAATGTTCTTTGGAACGACTTTCTGAATAATGAACAACTGGTGTGATATCACCCCAAGTAGACAATGCCATTTCTAATGCTTCTTGTTCTGTTTGTCCGCCTGTATTGAACTTGTAATGATGATAATCAAATGTAATCGGTATACCAATTCTTTTGTGAATACCCTCGTATAAATCTTTTACCGAATACATTGATGCTTTGTCGTCGTTCTCGACGGTAAGTCTTGTCTGAACTGACTCTGGTAGTCGTTCAAAGTTTTTACAAAATCTGTCTAACGCTGATTGCTTATCTCCGTATACACCATTACAATGTATATTGAGTTTGTTGTATGGTGTTCTACTCAAACCCATCATATCAAATATATCTCCGTGTATTGTCAAATCTGTGATTGTGTTCTGAACTACATTTTCGTTTGGTGAAACCAAAACATTAAACGGACCTGGATGAGACGTGATTCTATGCCCATACTCTTTTGCTTTTAGTCCGGCATTCTCTAACCACATTTTTATAAAGTCGATGTTTGGAACACTATCCCAATCATTGTAATACTCGGATGCCCAAGGAAATACATCTGATGACATACGAAAGAACTTAATGTTGTTTTGTTCGTTCCAATCAATAATTTCATTTAAGTCAACAACATTTTGTATAATCAATTCAGACGCATAATCTAAACCTTTCTCTTGGAAAGTTTTTTTAATCATTGAACGATTTGTAGTAACTCTATCTACACCTTTACGGGCGTTGAGTTCCATATTGATACAAGCATAACCTAAATTCATAATTCTAATATAACCTTTTTTTGTTTAGTTGTCAAGTCTTTTTTTCAAAACATCTTGTTGATGTTGTTCTGGTGAGATGTAAACACCTTTTCCGTAA